>Ga0153941_1000711_pt1 | contig 14227 bp, 13 predicted proteins | sample TSNJ025MetaG_FD_104733 | JGI IMG/M metagenome (GOLD analysis project Ga0153941, IMG submission 104733) | Attine ant fungus gardens microbial communities from New Jersey, USA - TSNJ025 MetaG | ecosystem: Host-associated > Fungi > Mycelium > Unclassified | place: USA: New Jersey, Brendan T. Byrne...
CTGGTATGGGCTCCGTGGAATTCCCGAGCCTGACTGAGCTGTAAAACATATGTGTGCGCCCACTTCCTGTTCTGTATACCTTCTGCACCATCCCTTAAAATACCTGCCTGTTGTCTCGTCCGGTTTTTTCAATACCCCCATAAATACGATAAACAGAAAATTAAAGCAGAAAATTTACTCCTCCGCAGTCTCCAGCTTACTAACAGACACTTCAAACGCAACCCTGCGTTCCATATTCTCATCATCAATCTTCTTCATATACTCACGGCTCTGAATACGCCCCCATATGATACACCTCTCCCCCACAGAGAAATTACTGGCATATCTGGCGTTTCTCCCCCAACAAATACATGGTATGTAATCTGATTTGCCATATGGTCTGTTTACCGCCAGGAGCAAATCCGCAATCTCCCTGCCCAAGGGAGTTTTTCTATATACAGGCTCCTTACAGATAAATCCATCCAGATATATCTGATTAGATTTAGCACTTTCCTCCACATCCTCCACAAAATCAATTTCCCGTGCGAAAACAGACAACATCAGCCTGTTCTTGCGCTCCTCATGCCGGTTATAAGATCGAAACTGTCCGTTTACGCTGATAAACATGCCCTTATAATCAGCATCCACGTCCAGCAAACGCTCCGATACCATAATCGGTATGATATCCATACTGTCACTGAGTCTCTGCACACTTACATCCACCATGTAGAAACCCTCTCCAAAAATCTCATGACTATAGGTAAAATCGCTTACTATTTCTCCCATAATCGTCACTTGGTTGTTCTCAATAACCTTATCTGTCATACCCAGTTCTCCCTTCTTCTGCTTAAAGACTTTTTCTGGCAATATGTATTCCCTTTTTGTATAAATATAAAAAATGGGTATACTGATTATTACCTGTAGTGCACTAATATTTATACTCTATTTTTGCCTCAGATAGTACAGTAACTCATCGCATATATCGTCAAATATCGCACTTATCAACATAGTACTTCGAAAAAAATAATTCGTAAAACAGATAACTGTCCCTAAGTTTATCGGAGATATATCCCTATTTATCTTGCCTTGCCATAGAAATGATGCTATACTGATACAGTTTGAAAAAAACAGCAGTTATTTTCATCGACAATATACGCACTCATCAACATATATTGACTATGATCCGGTTTTTGGATTCATAATCGACAATACAGACAGTTACAGACGTGACTGCGGAATGTGAGGACCATATGAAACAAAAAAGAGAAGATATCAGAAATGTTGCTATTATTGCCCATGTAGATCATGGCAAGACCACGCTGGTGGATGAATTATTAAAGCAAAGCGGTGTATTCCGTGCCAATCAGGAAGTGGCGGAGCGGGTTATGGATTCTAATGATATTGAGCGGGAACGGGGTATTACCATACTTGCCAAAAACACAGCAGTTACTTACAAAAGCACAAAAATAAATATCATAGATACACCGGGTCATGCTGATTTCGGAGGCGAGGTGGAGCGGGTACTTAAGATGGTTAACGGTGTAATTCTGGTGGTGGATGCGTTTGAAGGCGCTATGCCTCAGACCAAATTCGTTTTACGCAAGGCGTTGGAACTTAAGCTTCCGGTCATTGTCTGCATCAACAAAATTGACCGTCCGGAATCCCGTCCGGATGAGGTGATTGACGAAGTCCTGGAATTGTTCCTGGAATTGGATGCGGATGACTCCCAGCTTGACTGTCCTTTTGTCTACGCGTCAGCCAAAGCCGGAACTGCTTCCCTGGAGGCCGGCGATCCCGGAATCGATATGATCCCGTTGTTTGAAACGATCCTGGACTATATTCCGGCACCGGAAGGCGACTACGAAGCGGGAACCCAGGTATTAATCAGCACAATCGATTATAATGAGTATGTAGGACGGATCGGTGTCGGTAAGGTTGATAATGGCATCATCCGCGTTAATCAGGAGGTGGTCATTGTCAATCATCATGACCCTGACAAACAGACCAGGGTAAAGGTCAGCAAGCTTTATGAATTTGACGGCTTAAGTAAGACAGAGGTATCCGAAGCCGGCATAGGCTCCATCGTTGCCATATCCGGTATAAGTGATATACACATCGGCGATACATTGTGTGCTCCGGAACATATTGAACCCATCCCCTTCCAGAAGATCAGCGAACCCACCATAGCCATGCAGTTTTTGGTAAATGACTCTCCGCTTGCAGGCACAGAAGGAAAATATGTAACCAGCCGCCATTTAAGAGAGCGTCTTTTCAGGGAATTGAATACCGATGTATCCCTGCGTGTGGAAGAATCAGGTTCCACTGATTGTTACAAAGTGTCCGGCCGCGGAGAGCTTCATCTGTCCGTCCTTATAGAAAATATGCGCCGTGAGGGCTTTGAATTTGCAGTCAGCAAAGCAGAGGTACTTTACAAAAAGGATGAAAACGGCAAGCTGCTGGAGCCCATGGAAATTGCCTATATTGATGTCCCCAACGAGTTTTCAGGGGCAGTCATTGAAAAGCTGGGCGGGCGAAAAGGAGAACTCCAGAATATGGGCAGCATATCCGGCGGCACTTATACCCGTCTGGAATTTTCCATCCCTGCACGGGGCCTGATTGGCTACAGGGGCGAGTTTATGACCGACACTAAGGGAAATGGTATCCTTAACACCGTATTCGACGATTTTGGCCCTTATAAGGGTGATATTCAATACAGAAAACAAGGTTCCCTGATCGCATTTGAAGCCGGGGAAGCCATTACTTACGGACTCTATAATGCTCAGGAACGGGGTATCCTCTTTATCACCCCCGGTGAAAAGGTATATGCCGGCATGGTTGTGGGCCAAAATGGCCGTTCAGAAGATATTGAAATAAATGTCTGCAGGAAGAAGCAGCTGACCAATACCCGTTCCTCCGGCGCTGACGAAGCATTAAGACTGACTCCGCCCAAAAACCTGAGTCTTGAGCAGGCTCTTGACTTCATTGACACAGACGAACTTCTGGAGGTAACCCCATCCAGCCTGCGGATCAGGAAAAAAATTCTGGATCCCACGACCCGCAAGCGTGCGGCATCACGTAAGTAAGGCGGTGCCCAAATCCTTATCACTAATGAGACAGCATATTTTCAATAAAAATCCCATAACCCTTCGCAGCATCCTGTACCAATACATGAGTAACTGCTCCTACAAATTTTTCATTCTGAATGATAGGAGCTCCGCTCATGCCCTGGACAATTCCTCCTGTTATATCCAGAAGTTCAGGATCTGTTATTCTTAATTCGATTCCTCTGTTGACATTGTCGTGATTCAGGCGGACTGCTGTGATTTCGATATCGTAATATTTAGATTTGCCATCCACATTACAGTAGATTTGTGCCGGTCCGATTTGGATTTCCTGCTTCAGGGCTATGGGGATTGCCTGTTCTGTGGACAGTCTGAGGGCATTTTCATTGCATATTCCATAAATTCCTTCTGTACTGTTTTCGCGGATATCACCCAGAATCCGTTCTTCTGAATAGACAATCATACCGGTCATCTCACCGGGAGTACCGCTGACGCCTTTGGTAATGGATATAATTTCTGTCAGATATAGGGTGCCGTCTTCTATCTCCATTAATGTACTGGTGTCCACGTCATTTATGCCATGACCCAATGCGCCAAAATTTCCCTCTTCATCAATATAAGTCATGGTTCCCACACCCTGTGCATTATCACGAATCCATATCCCTATTTTATAGGCTCCGCTTTGATTTTTCTGGGGTTTTACCTCTACATCCATTGTCTGCCCGTCACGGCGGATGGTGAGTATGATTTCCTCTCCTTCTGTACTTTCAATCATTCTGATAAATTCATCTTTATCATTGACTTCCACACCATTCATGTGGGTAATGTAATCTCCGGTATTCATGATATATTTGGCAGGGGATATGGTTACACCATCCATGCTGACATATTCTCCCACGCCGACTACAAGGATGCCGTCTGTTTTAACATATATTCCTATGGTGGTACCTACCGGAATCAGTTCCTGGTCTTCTATTACTTCAATCTCAACCTGTTTGAAGGGCAGGAAGCCAAACAGCTTTACCTGAAGCTGATACAGGTCCAGGGATTCTGCTATTACGGTAATGGGTTTATTCAGGTCTATTGTCACCGCATCCCTGGGAATATTGGAGATTCCCTGCTCGCTGACGCTGACTACTTCGCCGGTAGCCGGCACCCCCAGATCAAGAGCTTGTTCGACCCCGGCACGTATACGTATGATGGAAGGAATCTGGTTATAAAAGTACAAGTAGCCTGTGCCGCTTAACGCAATGATGCCTGCCATCATGACTGCAAGCAGACAGGTTCTGTAAATACGTAATTTTTTATGCTTCTTTTTCCATTGATCCAGCAGGATGATCATGTCGTTGCCTGCAGTTTTTTTAATTCTGTCATTTTCATCCCAATATCTCTTCATACCATCACACTTCCCATAACTGCAGATTATTATACGTCTGCTATTATTTTTTTTCGTTAAAAAAGAAAAGGCATTTATAATCAAATACCCTTTCTCATTCTTTAACTAGTATGTGAGACTTTTGAAATTTTAATTATGCTTTTTCTGGAAAAAATCAAATCATTTGTTTTTACGTGCATCTGCCAGATTTTTCATTTCTCTGGCATTTAACAATGCCGCTTCTGTCAAGGTGTCGCTGCCCAGCATTCTGGCCAGTTCCGAGAGACTTTCTTCTGCTCCGGCTGTTTTGATATCCGTTATGGTGGAATCATCGGTACTGCTTTTTTCGATGATAAAATGAGCGTCAGCCATGGCAGCAATCTGGGGCAGATGGGTAATGCAGATAACCTGGTGGGCATGGGCGGCTTTATCAAGCTGTTCAGATACGCGCCATGCAGTCTTACCGCTGATTCCCGAATCAATTTCATCAAAAATCAGGGTATCGATGGCATCACGCTGGGCCAGCACGGTTTTAATTGCAAGCATGATGCGGGAAAGCTCACCGCCGCTCGCTACCTGTGATAATGATTTTAATTCTTCACCGGGATTGGTGGATATCATGAATTCAATATCATCATAACCGGCTGCAGTTATGTTCTGTTCAGGCTTTACAGTGATTTCAAAGGCTACGGACAAGAAGTTTAAGTGAATCAGGGCTTCTTTTAACCGGGCGGATAATTCCTGTGCATTTTTCCTGCGGATGGCAGAAAGCTTTTTACATGCCTGAAGGAGTTTTTGTGACTTTTTGTCATAGTCATCCTGCAGGGACTGCATGTACGCATCATAATCGTTTATTTTTATAAGCTGATCCCGGCGGCCCTGGGCATAGTCCAGAATATCCTCTATCCCATTACCGTATTTTCCCTTTAAATGATTGATTTCATTCAATCGTGTTTCCAGAGTGTGGAAATCCTCCTGGTCAAATTCCAGGTCACTCAGGTACTCTGCAATATCTCTGTTGTAATCAGCCAGCAGACCGTCAATCTGGGTCAGCTGCTCTTCCAGCTGTTCCATCCCGCTGTCAAGTGAGACAACATTACGAAGAGAACGGAGCGCACGGCTTAAGGATAATCCCGCACCATATTCCTGGTCTGAACCGGTATATTGGTAGCTTTCAGCCAGGCTTTCCGTAATCTTCTTGCTGTTTACCATTTTTCTGTACTGCTGTTCCAGCCGGATATCTTCTCCCGGAAGTAATTTTGCCTGTTCAATTTCCTGCAGTTCAAATTCTGCCAGAGATTGTTCTCTTGCCTTGGCAGCCTCGTCCATTGCATCTTCTTCCATGGTCTGCTTCAACTTTTTACATTCCCGAAAAAGTGACGCAGTCTCTTCTGCCGGACCTGTAAATGAATCACCGCAGTAAGCATCCAGTATCTCCATGTGTTTTTTCTTATGGAGCAGAGATTGGTGCTCGTGCTGTCCGTGAATATCAATCAACAGCTCTGCAAGCTCCTTAATCTGCCTTGCAGTTACTGTTTCACCGTTTATCCTGCATACGCTTCTGCCCGGCTGCATCCGGCGGCTTATAATGATAGTGCCGTCCGCTTCCTCCGGAAGATCCATGGCCTTAAGCTTCCCTGATACCTGGGGATCATCTGTCTGAAAAACAAGCTCTACCAGTGCCTGTCCCACATCCCGCCGAAGCATGTCCTTTTCAAATTTTCCTCCCAGGGCAAGATTAATGGAGCCGATCAATATGGATTTTCCGGCTCCGGTTTCCCCAGTCAGAATATTCAGACCTTTACTGAATTCCACCTCCGCCTCTTCAATCAGGGCCAGGTTTTTCACATGTAAACTTTGCAGCATACTTTTTTCTCCCTATGTACAAATGTACATTTTATACGTTTTACACCTTTTGTACCTTCTCCAAAATACAATCATAAAACTTCGTCCAATAATTGCCGGATCTTATCCGCCAGTTTCCCCGTTTCATTGTCAGTGCGCACAGCGGCCATGATGGTATCATCACCGGCTATACAGCCCACTACTTCATGAAAATTCATTGCATCCACAGCCGCCGCCACAGCCATAGCCATGCCGGATACAGTTTTGATTATCAGAATATTCTGGGCCGTATCCATAGAAACAAATCCATCCTTTAAGATTCTGATATACTTATCACCAAGCTGGCTGTCTTCCGGGCTTCGCAAGAGCGCATATTTCAGTCTGCCATTCCCTGTCGGTACCTTGGTCAGCCCCAGCTCCCGGATATCCCTGGAAACAGTGGCCTGTGTCACAGAAAACCCTGCCCCCCGCAAACCCAAAGCCAATTCCTCCTGCGTCTCTATATCACTTAATCCAATCAATTCTACTATCGTTCTCTGTCTGCTCTTTTTCATACCTACACCCCTTGTCCGTTTCAGCGTTCATTTTCTTATGCATCACTTCCAGAAAGCTAACCTGGTTCAGTTGAATGAATTCTGTTGTTTTGTCTGATTTCACGATACGGATTTTCTCGCCGGTCCTGAGTGTAACAACATGGCTGCCGTCAAAACTTGCCACTGCAGTCTGATCCTGTCCTTCCCGACCCAAAGGAATGGCAATTTCAATTTCATCCTCCGGAGACAGGACGATGCTTCTTTGGGAAAGTGTGTGGGCACAAATCGGTGTTACCACAATCAGTTTTGCCCCTGGCTCCACAATCGGCCCTCCCGCAGATAAATTATAACCTGTGGAACCCGTGGGTGTGGTTATGATAATACCATCCGCATTATAATCATTTAAAAACTGTCCGTTTACAAATATATTAAATTTGACTACACGCAGCGGACCTTCCCTGGAAATCACAATATCATTCAACGCCCAGCCTTCTTCGCTGCCGCCGGATTTAAAAACAGCCCTGCCGTTTAACATCATACGGCTTTCTGTTTCATAATCTCCGGCAATCAACCGGTCCAGTGCGTCCTCCAGATTAGCAGGTTCAATCTCTGTCATATAACCAAGAGTTCCCAGATTAACGCCTGTCATGGGAATCGGTATACCCCTTAACTCTCTGGCGGCTTTGAGCATCGTACCGTCACCACCCAGCACAATCATGCAGGACGCATCTTCTGGTACGGATGTATCTGCCTGTATTTCATTCCGGCTGCTTGTCCACTCCCCGTTCCCTGACTTTATGGTACACTTCTGTCCATGGTTCTCCAGATATTGGCAGACATGCTTTGTTACATGCATCCCTTTATCCTTGCGCGGATTGGTGTAAATGAGAAAATGTTTCATCCATCAGTCTCCTTTATGCAATCACCTGTTATTATAAATGTTCTGTTCCTTTACTATTCCATATTGATGGTTCATCATTCAAATTATTCAGGCCGCTATGTGCCTTTAGCACTATATCATGTATTCGATCATCTATAAAAACACAATCCACAAGCGGATTCTGCAAGTTTTCTTTCCCATTTTCCGGAATTAATAACGATTGTTTCTTTTCCAAATACAACAGATATTCAATATTTCCTTCCGGTCCCCTGATGGGTGAAAAATCAAGCGCCAGAACCTGAAAGCCAATATTTACGGCATACGCCATGACCTTTCCAATTACTTCTTCATGTACCTTGGGATTACGGACCACACCCTTCTTCCCTACTTTATCCCGTCCCGCTTCAAACTGCGGTTTGACCAGGCATACCATCTGCCCGCCTGAACGCAGCAGTTCTCTTGCCGGCAATAAGATTTTCGTCAGAGAGATAAACGAAACATCCGCACTTATAAAATCCGGTTCTTCAGGAATATCTCCCTTTTCCATGTAACGGAAATTGGTTTTTTCCATACTGATTACCCTGGGATCTTCTCTTAATTGTAAAGCAAGCTGCCCTTGTCCCACATCCACAGCATAAACCCTGGCCGCACCCTCTTTCAGCATACAGTCGGTGAACCCCCCGGTGGAAGCACCGATATCCATACATACGGTATCTGTTAAATCCAGATGGAAGCTATGTACTGCCTTCTCCAGCTTCAGTCCGCCTCGGCTCACATATTTTAAGGTATCACCTCTGACTTCCACCAATACCTGACTTTCATCAAAACTGCTGCCGGCTTTCTCTTCCTTTTTCCCGTTCACATATACATTTCCGGCCAGAATGATTGCTTTAGCCTTTTCCCGTGACTGCGCAAGTCCCTGCTTCACCAGAAGCACATCCAGACGTACTTTCATTTCTCTTCCATATCAAGAGCTTCCAGAATCCGTTTCATAATTCCGGCTGTATCCACTCTATTTTCCTTTTTTAAGATTTCCACATTTCCATGCTCGATATAAGCATCCGGAAGTGCTATACAAAGACAAGCTGCGCTTGTTTTTCTTTCGTTTATATATTGTAATACTTTTTCACCGTAACCGCCGGATATTACATTTTCTTCCAGGGTTACAATCAATTTATGATTCATTAACGCCGCAGAAACAGCTTCCTCATCAATAGGCTTCACAAAGCGGGCATTAACCAGACTGACCTGGTATCCCAGCCATTTCAACTGGTCACGTACCTCTTCAGCGGCTTTAACCATGCTTCCCACTGCAAACAGAGCAATTTCACTTTCCTGATATATCCACTCTGCCTTTCCATATTCAATAGGTGCCCGATATTCCTTAAGACCGGCATAAGCTTCTCCCCGGGGATATCGAATAGCAATAGGTGCCCCAAAATTAACCGCAAACTTAAGCATATCCGATAATTCCCATTTATTCTTGGGCGCACAGATATGCATATTGGGTATACAGGATAAATAAGACAGGTCAAACAATCCCTGATGAGTCTCCCCGTCGCTTCCTACCAGACCGGCTCTGTCGATGGCAAAGATAACCGGAAGATTCTGGATACATACATCATGCAGAATCTGGTCATAAGCCCTCTGCAAAAAAGAGGAATAGATTGCCACCACCGGCTTTAGTCCGCCCGCAGCCAGACCGGCAGCAAATGTCACTGCATGTTCTTCCGCAATCCCCACATCAAAAAAACGCTCCGGAAATCTGTTGCGGAATCTTTTAAGACCGGTACCATCCGGCATAGCGGCTGTGATCGCCACCACCTTCTCATCCCGCTGGCCCAGCTTGCACATAACCGTGGAAAAAATATCCGTATAATTTGCTGTTGTTCTGGGATGTGCCGGCAGTCCGGTTTCAATAATAAAGGGTTCTGCTCCGTGGAAGCGTGCCGGATGCCGCTCCGCAGGACCATAGCCTTTTCCTTTTTCTGTCAGTACATGAATCAGTACGGCACTTTTAACCCTTCTGGCTTCCTGAATTGTACGCAGCATACCGGCAATATCATGTCCGTCAACAGGACCCAGATAAGTCAGACCCATATCTTCAAATAACATTCCCGGAATTACCAGATGCTTGAAGCTGCTTTTGGCACGCCGCAGGGTGGACACCACATTATTACCGCCGGGCGTCCCCTTCAGTGCATTATAAATACCTTCCTTAAAATCCAGATAACCGGTTGCTGTCCTGACATTATTCAGATATTTGGATACACCGCCCACATTCTCTGAGATCGACATGTTATTGTCGTTTAATATAATGATAAAATTGGTTTCCAGTTTTGCCGCATTATTCATGGCTTCATAAGCCATTCCGCCGGTCAGGGAACCATCTCCCAGCACCGAAACCACCGTATACTTTTCTTTTTTGATATCCCGGGCTTTTGCCAGACCAAGACCGGCTGAAATGGAGGTGGAACTGTGCCCGGTATCAAAAGCATCACAAGTACTTTCTTTCCTCTTGGGAAATCCGCTCATACCATGATACTGGCGCAGACCGTCAAAACCGTTCATGCGTCCGGTTAAAAGCTTATGGGTGTAGGACTGGTGCCCAACATCCCATATTAACTTGTCCTCTGGGAAATTCAAAGAAAGATGAAGGGCCATTGTCAGCTCCACAGCCCCCAGATTGGAGCCAAGATGTCCTCCGGTCACACTGATCTTCTCAATCAAAAAATCCCGGATCTCCTGAGCCAGATCATCATAATCTGCCTGATTTATATTTTTAATATCATTTTCTGTTTTGATTTGTTCTAACAGCATGTATATTACCTCTATCGGTTTTATTCTGTGCTTATTCAGTTACTGTTCACAGGACAGTCATTCCGCGAGGTGTTCTTGTGCAACGCGAAGCGTGTTACTGACCACTGAGTGAACAGTGATTTTATCTACGCCTTCTGGTAAGCATTTCTGCCAAGGCTTCCAAAAACTCACTATTTCCCTCAAAGCTTTTCAATATACCCACTGCTTCTTCTGAAAGACGCAGTACGTCATTCTCCGATTTTTCCAGTCCATTTACCGTGACATATGTCTGCTTATGGTTCTTTTCATCACTTCCCACCGGTTTACCCAATTCATCGCTGTCACCGGTTACATCCAGTATATCATCCTGAATCTGGAAAGCCAGACCAATACTTAAGGCACATTTCTCAATCCTCTCCACCTCTGCTTCACTGGCACCGGCCAGAACTGCTCCGATCATCATGGATGCCTGTATCAATGCCGCAGTCTTGTTCTCATGAATGAACAACAACTGCTCTTTCGTAACCGCAGCCAGCTGATTCTCTGCTTCAATATCTGCAGTCTGTCCGCCAATCATGCCATAAATCCCGCTTTTCCTTGCCAAAATATACATCGCTCTGGCGATCGCCTGCATTTTTTCCGACGGCATCTTCTTCTCTTCCATATCCTGATGTAAAGGAAATGCCTGCAAAGCGGTCTCATAAGCGTAATTCAACAAAGCATCCCCTGCCAGAATCCCCATTCCCTCTCCAAATACCACATGGGTGGTTTTACGTCCCCGGCGAAACTCATCATTATCCAGTGCCGGCAAGTCATCGTGAACCAGAGAATAAGTATGGATCATCTCAATGGCCGCCATAAAGGGATCGATTTCAATTCCTTTCCCATGAAATAAGCGGTATGTCTCCTGCATAAGCAGCGGTCTGAGTCTTTTGCCGCCGGACTTAATACTATAATTCATTGCACGCAGTACCGTCTCCTGATATCCTGTTTCTTCCGGTATCCATTTTTGTAAAATTGCTTCTATAGCTTGTGTTTTCTCATTTAATAATGTTTGAAATTCCTGTTTCTCCATATTCCCCTCTCTTGGTGTAAATGCGGCTTATTCAAATTCTTCCAGCCTGCCCTCGGTTGTCAGCCTCATGACCTTCTTCTCCACTCTGTCAATCTGCTCATTACATTCCTTCAGAATCTGCATCCCCGCACTATAAGCAGTAAATGCATCCTCCAGTGTTATTTCCTGATCTTCCATCTGTTCTATCAGGTTCTCCATCCTGGTAAAATTTTCTTCCAGGCTGACCTGCTTTTCTTCTACTCTTTTTCCCATGGAATGCTCCTTTTCTGTGTAGTGCCCTTTCTCCATGGAGTGTTCTCCCTCCATATTACCTTTGCCCCCATACTTCCATCCTGAACTCTTATCTTAAGTTCCTGTCCCACTTCCACATGACTGATGGAACGGATATTTTTACCTGCTTCATCTTCCACATAGGAATACCCGGTTGACAACTTTTCAAGAGGAGACAGACGTTTCATCTGTTCCGCAAAAAGGGCCATCCTGTGTCTGCGTTCCCGTATAACACCCTGCATCAGCTCCTGAAGCCGTTCTTCCAGGCGCACAGCATAATTCCGCTGTTCCCGGATACGGCTTGCCGGGCTTAAATGGCGAAGCTGCATTTCATAATAACGAAGCTGTTCCCTTTTCTTCTGAAGATGCCTGTCCATCAACCGATTAAAAGTAACTTCACAGGATTTGAAATCGCTTAATAACTGTTTGATATCATAAACCGCCAGTTCAGCAGCTGCTGAAGGCGTCGGGGCTCTCAAATCTGCAACATAATCAATAATCGTGGTATCCGTTTCATGGCCAACCGCAGATATAACAGGAACCGTACAATCAAATACCGCCTGAGCCACAATCCGTTCGTTAAATCCCCACAAATCCTCAATGGAACCGCCGCCTCTGCCCACGATCATCACATCCACCTTCAGTTTTTCCAGTGCACGGATTCCATTAACAATACTCCCCGGCGCCGCTTCTCCCTGTACGATAGCCGGATACAATATAATCTGTACATAAGGATTTCTCCTTTTTGCAATCTGAATGATATCCCGAAGCGCCGCTCCTGTATCCGCCGTAACCACCCCAAGTGTTTTTATATGACTGGGTATCCTCTGCTTATATTCCGGAGCAAACATACCCAGCTCCTCAAGCTCCTTCTTCAGCTGCTCAAATTTTTCATAAAGCAGTCCCGCACCATCCAGCACAATCTGCTTTGCATAAAGCTGATATTTGCCATCCCGCTCAAATACATCTATCGTGCCGCCCGCAATCACCTGCTGTCCTTCCTGCATCCGGAAAGAAAGACCTGACCGGTTACCGGCAAACATAACGCAGTTCATGGTACCCTTACTATCCTTTAACGTAAAATAAATATGTCCAGAGGAATGATATTTACAGTTGCTCACTTCTCCCTTAATGAAAAGTGCCTGCAGCATATAATCCTGCGTGAACATATTCTTTATATAAGAATTCACTTGTGAAACAGTATATACATTCTTTATGATTATCACCAGGCCTTATACAAATTTTGCCAGAATGGCATTTACAAAACTGCCGGAATCCTTCTGGCCATACTTCTTGGCTATATCCACAGCCTCATTGATCGCCACACCGGCAGGTATTTCTTCATCATACAACATCTCAAAAACAGCAAGGCGCAAGATTGTCAGTTCCACCTTGCCTATACGTCCGGTATCCCAGCTCACTGTCTTTTCATTGATCATGGCATCAATTCCTGCAATCTTTTCCTGAATCATACCGTATTTACCCGATATATAAAGACTGTCTTTCTCCGATACCACCTCTTCTGTATCTTCAAGAAGCAGCGTTACCTGCTCCGGCATATCTTCCAGTGAATGAAATTCCACACGGAACAATAGCTTGAAAATCTGTTCTCTTTGCTCGCGTCTGCCCATATGTCCTAATTATCCTTTTTCATATTCACACCGGCAATGCGGATATTTACATCTGAGCAGGTAAGGCCGGTCATATTTTCAATTGCTGTCTTCACTTTGCACTGAAGCTTCTGGCTGGTGGCTGGAATATTATATCCATAATCCAGAATCACTGCAAGGTCCACGGTTACATTCCCTTCCAGTACATCCACCCGTACGCCCTTGGTCTGGCTCTTTCCCCAGATATTGCCGGCCATGGAGGACACGCCCTTCACTTCCATAGCTGCCAGGGATGCGATCATAGCCACTACGTCATCGGCAATCTGCACCTCACCCAGGGCTTCGTCATTCTGAAGCACAACACTCTTACGATCTATTTCTTTTTCCATCTATATGACCTCCTGCATATTTATACCTTTTCCATTATATTTACTATTATTCCTGCCTTTCAGATGATTATAACATACTCCTTATTCATTTGTCATCCTAAAATAAATTTATACTTTTGTTTCGGGTACTGATGGGGGGGTGAGAAGTCCGGACGAGTGAGGTACAGGTCTGGTTTTCCGGCAGCGGGACAGGACACATGGGGAATTATCGCATTGGGAAGGCGTAAAGAACACGCAGGGAGGGCTTACAGCAGCTTTTGCAGTGCGGAAAACTTCGCTCAGAATATCTAAATAACATTTTTTTCGGTTGCTTTTGTCTTTCGCTTCTTCCGGTTCGGGGCGACACGCATGTAAATATTCGGCAGCTCTATTTACTGAACCGTGTCGCGGCTCCCTGTCTTTTTGACCGA
>Ga0153941_1000716_pt1 | contig 14189 bp, 19 predicted proteins | sample TSNJ025MetaG_FD_104733 | JGI IMG/M metagenome (GOLD analysis project Ga0153941, IMG submission 104733) | Attine ant fungus gardens microbial communities from New Jersey, USA - TSNJ025 MetaG | ecosystem: Host-associated > Fungi > Mycelium > Unclassified | place: USA: New Jersey, Brendan T. Byrne...
AGTCTGCTGATCGAGATGGTGGCCATGACTCCGGAGCAGCGGGAGCTGGTTACTCCGGACACGGAAGTCAAGGCGGCCCGGGAAATCAAGAAAACCGGTAAGGAAAAAAGTTGCGAATCGCAACTGCCGGAGCCGGCAGAGGAAAAGGACACGGCACTGGATATGGATGGATCCTGTCCGCCGGGTCAAAGCGGTTGCCGCCGTCAGGAATGGGGATTTGAGGCGGAACAACAGGCAGCGGGGAAAAAGGAATGTGCCAGGTGCTGGGCGGACTGGAAGAAGACGCGGGAGGTTCTGGAGCAGGAGGAAGAACAGTCAGAGCAGGAAGAGCAGAAACCGTTTCAGAGAGGCTGCATAACCGGCAAAAGCAGGTATGGGACGTGTTCCTGCTGCGGGAGCGACGGAGTACGGTGCTGCGGGCAATGTGAAAACTCCTGTAACAGTCGATGTGGCTGGCTTGACGATCCATGGGAGGGCGAGCCGGAACTGCCATCATCAACCAAACCCGAAAAATCAGAGTGGGTAAATCAGGAAGAAGAGCAGGTGGACGAGTCTTACAGCTTTGCCGGAGTTAAAAGAGCTTCAGACCGATGGAATCTTACGTTGGCCAGAAAGTTTGTCAGAGATAGATTCCGGCAGCTGATAAGCGGACACACTGTAATTCCGGACAACGACAAGATTATAGAACAGTTTAAGCGATACAGTCAGTTAAACTCTGATGCGATAGCAGTTGACGCGGGTGTGGAGGCTTATGCAGCCTCGGAGATGGTTGAATATGACCGAGGGTATGAGGATCTGGGGATCTGTCTTTATGAGAGGTTTTCCAACATTGTCAGGAAGCAGCTGGATGAGTACATACAAGAGCAGGCAGCAGCGGAGCAGGAGCAGCCAGACGAAAAGGAACCTGAGCAGGAAACAGTGATCGATGCGGAATTTACGGAGGTGCCTCCATCGGAAGAATATACTCCGGAATACTTCCTGGCAGAACACCAGCGCAGCCTGAACGAAATATTAAAAGCATGTGAAGGCGAGGCTCCCGCCAAGGTTCCACACAAACTGCTTGCGAGGCAGAAGATCATAGTTGCAGCCCTGGACGCAATGGTAAGCAGTCTGGAGCAGCCAGATGAGCCGGATCCGGTTGTGCAGCCGGAGCTGCCGGTCATGAAGAACAACGATCAGCGGGCAGCATTTGTGGATGCCTATGAGACATGGCCGCTGTGGATCGAAACGGGGGAGACCGGCGAGCGGTATTACCGGTATGACCTGCCGGATGAAACAAGCATGGTAGTCAAGGTATATTTTCACAGAATCTTTGATCGTAGCATCAATGCAAAAAAGTGGGATGATAACTATAAAGACGGTTGGGGCACGGAAGAGTATTATTTGCTGAAAGACGGGAAGTTCTTCCGGGATTGCGAGACAAACCGGTCAATGTTGATTGAAAAGCTGAAGGAGATTCAGAAGAAAGGGAAAGGGTAAGAATTATGTTTGTAAAGCAGATAGATCTGCGGACGGCGCTAAGACTGGCAGCTGATGGAATTGAAATTAAGGCGATGTGCGAAATAGTACCGGATGGCGACTGGGAGGATATGCTCCCAACAACGCTACAGAAATTGCTGGATGGGTGCCTGTTCTTCCGGGCAGAACCGGCGATGGTCAATCCGGAGTTTGAAGTGGCAGCACAGGAGATGGATGCAGCAATACTGGTACCGGTTAATATGCGGATTGATAAGGACAAGCCTCCGCTGCCGACCGAGCCAAGCTCCCCAGCCGAATCTGATGGAGCAGCTGCACTGCCTGCCGCTGGCACCACGAAACCGCCCGGCAAGTGTATGGCTGCCGATACCAAACGGAAACCGGTAGATACGGGAAAGCTGCTGGCCCTGCACAGAGCAGGCTGGACAAATACCAAGATTGCCGATGAGATGGGGATGAACGAGAAGACAGTGTGGTATTACATAAACAAAGCGAGGAAGGAGACGCAGGATGAAGGAAACAACAGCAATGGATAAGATCACCGAAGAGATGATGGAGCATGTCTGTGACAAGATCTGCCGGTTCCCATGGAAGATATCCGATCAGGAGGAGATGGACGCTATTTGTGACAGCTGTGAGATGGGCAAGCACGTGTGCAACATCTTGAATGAGTATAATCAGCTGAACGTTTTGGTTGCAACAGAACAGGAGAATCACAGATGGATCCCGGTGGCTGAACGGCTGCCGGAAGTGAGGGAAAGGGTACTCGTTACCGGACAATACGGAGATGTGCATACAGCGTATTGGGATGCAGAAGGATGGCACCTGGCTATTAATGGCTTAGTATATGCCCATCGTCCGCTTGCCTGGATGCCGCTGCCGGAACTGTATGAACCTGTGGATTAAAGTTTAGGAGAGGAGTGCAATATTGGACGCAGAAAAAATATACCAAAAGTTAGTTCGCGTTAAGCGTGATAAAGGCATATTCAGAACCACAGTAAAAGAATGCCTTGATTTATTGCAGGAAAAGGAAGAGGTGCAGAAGAAAATCGATGAATTGGACGCAGAAAAGCAGGCGATTCAGAAACGGATTGAAAACACACCTTTATATTTGCTGCATGGCGGAGCCTATTGCCGGTTGCTTGAAATCATTAACGATTATAAGAGTTAACTTAATATTCAGGAGGAATCGAAATGAAGATAGAAATAGAAATTGATAATGAATACATATCGGAGTTGGTGTCACAGGAAATAGCAAGGCGCATTGTGGCGGAACATGGGTATGAAAACAGGGAAGCAAGAATTGGTATCAGAGATGGAGTAGACAAAGCAATTAAGCAATATATCTACTCAAAAAAAGACGCGGTTATAGACAGAGTGGTTGAAAGAGCATCAGCAGAAATCGTAAGAAAAGGATTGCCGAAGTTTTTAGAAAAGATGGGAAGTCAATTAAATTAAGATTTGAGAAAGAAGGAAACCATATTGCACAAAGAAGAGGTCAGGCGTCAGGCCGGATATGCGGACATGCTCAAGGGGGCGCCGGTGAAGACATGGCCGCCGTATTGCTTCACGGAGTTATGTCCGGATCGGCGGTACCGGCCGGGCGGGAAATTGTATGGGAAACTAGTCAGGAGGAGGTGAAGCCGGTGGATCAGAGAAGCCCAGCAGAACAGTTGCAGGAATTCCTAAACTTTGTAGATTCATGCAGCCGTGAATATCAAGCGGCCTACGGCGCGGTAAACGAAGAGGACAAGCGTCTCCAGGATCTGATACACGAGATGGAGTTTGCGGAAAATAAGGCCGAGCGAAACAAGGTAGCGACCAGGCTCCAGCACAGTCGGCGGAACCGCAGGAAGAACAAAGACATTGTCATGCGCAACGAATTGGTTGTAAAGTTCTTTGAGGAGCAGAACCATAAGAGTACGCTGAACAAGATGCGTCAGCTGCTGGGGCGGCAGCGGAAGGAAGAGGAATTCCTGCAAAGCAAACGGACTTATAAGCCGCGGATGAAGGAGGGGTAACCAGTGGACAAGAGCGTGCTGATACAGTACATAAGCCTAAAAGCGGAGATTGCAGATCTGGAGGAACGGATCCAGAAGCTGCGAAAAGAGATTGGTCGAATGGAGGGCAAAGACTATCAGGTATCGGACTCGGTTAAAGGTACCCGCCGGGATGGCACTTATGGCAGCATCCGGATCACTGGCTATCCGTATCAGCTATGCCAGCAGAAGCGGTGGCAGCTAAAGCGCCGGGAGTATAATCTGACTAAGTTCCAGACGGAACTATTGGAGCTGATCAATGAGGTTGATGAGTATATCAATGGCCTAGAGGATTCCCGGATGCGTCGTATGTTACGGTACAAGTATCTGGATGAACTGTCATGGGTGCAGGTGGCTCATCGGATGGGGAAGAAGTATACAGCGGACGGTTGCAGGATGGCTGTAGAAAGGTTTTTGCAATAAAAATAAAGTTTGTTCGTTTTGTTCGGTTTATCTGTGGTAGACTTAAACTGGAAGAATTGTAAAGCAGACTCTCCTCCTCAATATACGGCTGCCGGGTGTCACAGCCTGGTGGCTGACTTGGTTCAGGCATTTCTCCATCCTGACGTTCCGGGCGGAAAGGCGCTCATCTGTGTGGTGGGTGTCTTTTCACATAAAGGCATAAATTGATGGATATATCAGTATAATAAAGTATTATTTAATAAAAATGTCAGAATATGTACAGTAAGAGAAAAATATTGACATTTTCGGTATATTGAACTATACTGTAACTACCACTTAGTTACAGGGGGTGTATGCCAAGTATAATGAGCAAAATTGAAAAAGCCAAAAAAAGACTTCTAAGTAAACCCAAGGATTATACCTTTACCGAAGCAAAAAGTTTATTGCAGTCGCTCGGTTTTGAACAGAAAAATAAAGGAAAAACTTCCGGGTCGCGTGTTGGTTTTTATCGAGGATCAGATAAAGCAGCAATATTGCTACATAAACCTCATCCAGATGAAACTTTAAAAGAATATGCAGTGGGGCAACTGATTGACAATCTAAAGGATATTGGAGATTTGTGATGAAAAAAATATTAGAATATAAGGGGTATTCAACTAAGGTTGAATACAGTATTGATGATCATGTTTTATATGGCAAAATAGAAGGCATAAAGGACCTGATTAACTTTGAATGCGAAAATGCGAGTGAAGTTGAAGGTGCATTTCAGCAAGCAGTTGATGATTATTTATCATTCTGTGAGGATGTTGGTAAAGAACCGGATCGGGTCTATAGCGGCACATTTAATGTTCGCATTGACCCAGAACTACACAGACAGCTATCAGTGATGGCTTTTCGTAACAATGAATCGCTTAATCAAACTGTAGAAAATGCAATAAGCAAATATGTTGATGGAATTTCGCAGACGGAGACAAGGCTGACGGAAACGATAGCCACTTTGTCAAGCGCTTTAGTTATTCAAAATATGAACAGAAACCAGGTGCCCAGAATAAGGTCAGAATATAATTTTGATAGTGTACCCAATAATTTTAACATCAGGGGATTTGTTCAATAAGGGGAGGATATTATGATAGATTTCGAAAGATACTTTCTTAATGAGCAACAGTTTTTCTTGAATGGTGTAAGTTATAAAACCAATCAAGGTATAGAACAATTATCTGAATATAAACTAAAGTGCACAGATTCGATTACCGTGGATTTAGATATTCAAAATGGAATACGCATTATTTTTACAAGAGCATTAAACTTTGAGCCAGAGGGGTTATTCGTATTAGAAGTTTCATACGGAGCGTTGCTATCATTTAATCCCGACACAAAGAATGAAGTTGATTGGAAACATATTAATTTAGCCGAGGAAGTACGAAATTCAGAAGGTTTTATTATGCACAATATAATCAGCAAAGTTGCTCTTTTGATTGCTGAAATAACGGCAGCCGGTGCACAAGTACCTATTATTACGCCGCCTAACATGACAAGACAATAGAGGGTTAGAGCTTAAAATCAAGGAGAAGCCCACAAGCTTCTCTTTTTCTATACCCAAAACGAAACGAATGAGAGGTGGTGGTATTGAGTGACGCGAGGGCACCGAACTATGAATTAGCCTATGACGACTATCGAAAAGGCATGAAGTATAAGGAGATTGCCGAGAAGTACGGTGTCACGCTCAACACCGTCAAGTCATGGAAGACCAGATACAGGTGGTCAAAGGAGCCGAAAAAAGGTGTGCACACAAAATCAGAAAAGGTGTGCACACAAAAAGGCGGCCAGCCCGGCAACCGGAACGCAGCCGGTCATGGCGGTACCGGGCCGCCGAAAAATAAGAACGCTGAGAAGCACGGCTTCTACTCCAGATGGCTGCCGGCAGAAACCCTGGAGATCATGGAGGGCATGCCGACGGATCCGCTTGACATCCTCTGGGACCAGATCCAGATTGCCTATACGGCCATCATCCGGGCGCAGCAGATCATGTACGTCCGGGATCGGGACGATAAGAGCACGACACGGATCCAGCACAAAAAAGGCGAGACGGTGAAAGAGGAACGCTGGGAGATACAGCAGGCCTGGGATAAGCACGCCAGTTTCATGTCTGCCCAGTCCCGGCAGCAGAAGACGCTGGAAAGCCTGGTCAAGCAGTATGACGAGCTGCTGCATAAGAACTGGGAGCTGGCTACCAACGAGCAGAAAGCCCGGATTGACCAGATACGGGCGCAGACGGACCGGATCAAGGCGGACTCGAACAACCAGGAAGAGGATGGGGTGGAGATTATCAATGACGCACCAAAAGAAACAGGTTAAGATATCGGATATTATAGTTCCGAAGTACATGCCGCTCTTCAATGACATCAAGCATAAACATATTATTCTGACTTCCGGCCGGGCCGGTACGAAGTCCAGCTATGCGGCGATCAGGGCAACGTATCAGATCGTATCGGATTCGAATGGCTCCGTGGTGGTCCTGCGCAAACGTCACAATAAGCTGCGGAAAACCGTGTACAAGGAGATGATCCGCGGCATTAACCGGCTGGGGATAGCAAAGAGTAAATTCCATATCGGCAAGTCGCCGATGGAGATCCGGTACAGGAAGCATAACACAACCATCTATTTTTCCGGTTCTGACGGCATCGACGACACCAAGGGTATCATTGACGAGGATAAGCCGATCAAGCTGGTTGTCCTGGATGAGCTGACCGAATTCTTTGATGACGGCGAGGGCGGGGACGAGCTGGCCAATATCGAGGCAACCTTTGTCCGGGGGAATAAGAGTGGCTTCCAGATGATCTATCTGTACAATCCGCCCAAAAACCCCAATGCGCCGGTGAACCTGTGGTGCAAGAAGATGGAGCAGCGTCCTGACTGCATCCACATTCATACCGATTACCGGGATGTGCCGGTAGACTGGCTGGGGCAGGACCTGATCGAATCAGCCCTGATGATGGAACAGACGGACCCGAAGATGTACCGCTGGACGTGGCTGGGTGAGCCGATCGGCGTGGATGAGCTGATCTACTACATGTACAGCGGGAAGAACCGCGGCCGGCCGGAGGGCAGGCGTTACCGCATTATCGGGATCGGTGTGGATTACGGCCAGCAGAATGCCACGACCTATCAGCCGTTCGGGCTTAATCTGGATAAAAAGAAGCTGGAAGGATTAACGGAGTATTACCACTCCGGCAGGGATACCGGAAAACAGAAGAGTCCCTCGGAATACGCCAAAGACTTCATAGCATTAACCGATGAACTGCACGAAACCTATCAGTGCAGTATTTTTTATGCCTATATCGATCCAACAGCCGCAGGGCTCGCAGAAGAAATCAGAAGGCTGGCGGTGCTGTGTGATTACCAGGTGATTATTAAAAATGCGGAAAACGATGTTAAGGTCGGGATCCAGCGTACACAGAAATGCTTTTCTTATGGCATCCTGACCGTTTCCCCGATGCAGCCAAAGCTTGACTGGGAACTGGGGTTGTACGAGTATGACAAAAAGTCCATTGAACGGGGCAGGGAGAAGCCGGTCGAGGTTAACGACCACGCCTGTGATGCTGTGAGGTATGCGGTTATGGGTCTATGGACCAAAATAAAATATTTTCTGCCAAGGGCGGACATGGAAGAGGGTGAGAAGGATTAACGTCATCACGTTTTTGAAGAAGAAGGGCTATGATACCATATCGGGAGACCAGTACCGTGCAATTCAGGTCTGGCAGAGCTGGTACCAGAGCAATGTCCGGGGGTTTCACCGGTACAGGATCCATAATGGGACGAATACCGTGAAGTGTGACCGCCTGGCTGCGGGCATGGCAAAGATGCTCAGTGAAGATCTGGCGGATGACCTGATGAATGAAAAGGTCGAAATCACAATCGCTGACGAATCGGAAAAAGTGTTTGTAGATGAAGTACTGGAGCAAAACAACTGGTCCGTACAGTCTAACAGTTACCAGGAGCGGAAATGCTACACCGGCACCGTCGGCTATGTTCCGTTTCTGGATGGCATAGAGGCCGATGCGGAAGGAAAGATCATTGCCGGGGCAGGGACTGTCAAGATCAATTACTTTGATGCCGGAGATATCTATCCCCTTTCCTGGCTGAACGGAATCATTACCGAATGCGCGTTTGTATCAGTCCACACGGTCAAGGGAAAGAAGTATGCACACATTCAGGCACATGTCCTGGAGAGCCATAAATATGTCATACAGAATTATGTCGTTGAGTGCACTGCCGGGGCAGGCACAGAGATTCTGCCGGATGCCTGGAAACAGTTAAGGCCATTTGAGCGCATGGCGGAAAAAGTATATACGGACTCTGACAGGCGGCAGTTCGTCATAGACCGGTTAAACAATGTTAATAACATCGATTCTGACTGCCCAATGGGCGTTGCAGTGTTTGCAAATGCAATTGACCAGTTAAAGGGAATTGACATCGTATTTGACTCTTATGTGAATGAGTTCATCCTGGGGAAAAAGAGGATATTCGTGGCACCGGAAATGCTGAGCCTGAATGAAAACGGCGATCCGGTATTCGACCCGAACGATGTGACCTTTTATCAGCTGCCGGAAGGAGGAACCGGCGACAAGCCACTGATTGAGATTGACATGAATATCCGTGCCGATGCACACAGCCGGGCGATCAATGATTTCCTGAATATCCTTTCGGTGAAATGCGGGTTCGGCACACAGCATTACCGGTTCGAGAACGGCAGCATACAGACGGCGACACAGGTCATCAGCGAAAATTCTGACATGTACAAGACCATAAAGAAGCACGAGATCATACTTGATTCCGCATTGAAGGAACTGGTGCATATCATCCTCCGGCTGGGCAATGTACTGGGAAGGGGGCTTGACGAAGAGGCAGAAGTGCTGGTTGATTTTGATGACTCCATCATCGAGGACAAAGGGACAGAACGCCAGGAAGACCGGCAGGATGTCGCCATGAACGTCATGAGGCTGGAAGAGTACCGGGCAAAGTGGTACAACGAAACACTAAAGGAAGCAGCTAAGAACCTGCCGGAACCGGCCGCAGTGGAAGAGTAGGTGATCTAAATGACACCGGAGGAAATGGAGAAACTGCCGAAGCCACTGGAACGAGTCATGACGGCCCTGGAGCTGTCGGTTATGACGGAAGTCGTGGAACGGATCAGGAATGTGGCGGAGATTACACCGCTGATCGACTGGAAGCTGTCCCGGCTGGCAAAAATCGGAACCAGCAGGAGCCGGATCCGCAAAATAATAGAAGACGCCTTAAAGGACAGTGAACTACAGATAGATGATATCTATAAGCGGGCGGTAGAATCGGACTACGCACGGCATAAAGAGCTTTATGATGCCGCAGGCAGGGATTATGTACCTTACGAAGATAATCCCTGGTTAAAGCAGGTTGTGGGCGCTGTGAAGCAGCAGACCAAAGACAGCCTGCGGCCGATGGAGAACATTACCCAGACAACCGGCTTCAATGTCATGCTGGGCAAAAAGCGGGTATTTACGCCATTGTCAGAGTATCTGGAGCGCAGCCTTGATAAATCCATGATGGGAATTGCGTCAGGCACGCATACCTACAGCCAGGCAATCAACGAAGTGATCCAAGAGATGACCAATAGCGGCCTGCGGGTGGTTGATTACGCATCTGGTAAATCTGACCGCATAGAGGTTGCTGCCCGCCGGGCGGTGATGACAGGCGTTGCCCAGATGGTTGACAAGGTCAACGAACACAATGCCGAACAACTGGGAACGGACCACTGGGAAGTAGACTGGCACATGGGAGCCAGGAACACCGGCACCGGCTATCGCAACCATCAGAGCTGGCAAGGCAAAGAATATGATGGGAAGGGTATGAAAGAGGTCTGTGGCCTGGGAGAAATGTTAGGCTTTGCAGGAATCAACTGCTACCATATCCGGTTCCCGTTCATTCCCGGAATATCGAAGCGGAAATACACCGACGAATGGCTGGAGGAGCAGAACCGGAAAGAGAATGAGAAAAAGACCTTCAGGGGAAAGAAATATGATACCTACGGTGCACTGCAATACCAGCGCAAGCTGGAACGGACCATACGAAAGCAGAAGCAGGATATACAGCTTCTGGAGAAGGCCGGGGCCGATAAGGATGATATCATAGCTGCCAAAAGCCGGTTAAGCCTCACCAACAAGACCTATGTGGATTTCTCCAAAGAAATGGGATTGCGACAGCAGCGGGAGCGGCTGACGATTCCGAAAGTACAACCAGCAGCAGCGGAGGCTATACGGAATACAAATACTAAAGTAGAATATAATCCCAATAACGATTATACGGTAAAGCTTCCGGGACATTCGGATGAAGTGAATCGGGGATTATCAAAGGCGATTGAAAGCGTTGCAATAAAGGGGACACAAGATGGTAATGAGCACATGCACCTTGTAGACTTAAAGAGCGGGTCTGTAACTTACTACGAAACGAATGGTCAGCCCGGTGAGGTTGGTTATGATTTCTGGAAGTTCTTGAAAAAGTATCCAGGGGAAACATTTGCTTTTGTTCACAATCATAATGTCGATAGCTCATTCTCTGAACCAGACATAAGAACCTTATTGAGAACGCCAGAAATATCCATGATGGTAGCGGCCAGAAATGATGGCGTGAAGTACATAGCTGAAAAAGGAGCTACTGTACCAAACACCACCTGGTATGATGACTTATACCAAAAAGAAATTGATGTGTTGAACAAAGCGCACAGAGATGGTAAAATAACATCAGCAGAACGCTCATTGCAGCGAGAACTGTTAATCGTGGATAATCTGCTTAGAGACTATACGAAAGGCGGTAAATTGATTGAGTACGATGGAAGGAAATAAGGACTGGGCCTCTTACACGTTGAAAGAAGTACCCTTTTGGCGGGATGATATGACCCCGGAAGAGTATGATATTGAAAGGGAATATTATGCGAAGAACTTTCATCTGGTAAGGGAAGGAAAATATGTCCCACTGTGGAAGCAAAAAGAAATGAATTGTTAGAAGCGGAAATTTCCGGAGCTGGCTTTGATGTGCAGCCTAAGGTGTTTGAGATACTTGATAGAGAGGTTATGTTAAATATGTCAGAAAGAAGTTTGACTGAAACACAGCAAACAAAGATTGAAGAAATCAAACGGGAATGGATCGCAGAGATTGAAAAGTTGACGGAACTCCCTGGGGGAAGGGAGGTTCTGGATGGCGGCGGCGGGCGATACAGAGACCTTGAAATTAAGTATCGTAAGAGAATAATGGAAGTTATGGAGGCATCTGAGTGATCAGGTGCTTTTATTATGCCAAAGTTGCGACATCGCAACAGAAAGGAAACTCATGATAAAGATTTCTTTTACGAGCCATGAAGGAAATTGTACCGGTTTTACCGCTTCCGGTCATGCGGGGTATGCTCCGATCGGTCAGGATATTGTCTGTGCTGCCGTTTCCGCGCTGACACAGGGAACTATTTCAGCAATCGGCAGTCTGACGGAGTGCCTGACAGAGGAAGCCCGCAGCCTGGACGGTGAACTGCAATTCCGGATACGCAGTCCTGATCATACCACACAGATTCTGCTTGCAGGATTAGAGATTGCATTAACGGAATTACAGGAATCATACGGGAATTATTTATCGGTGTGCCGTGGATAACAGCATGCCTTTTTTATGTCCAAAACGTGATGACAGAAAAAGCACCGGAATAAGTTTACGTACTTAAAAACGGAGGTAGAAAATGAAGAAGTTTAATTTACAGCTGTTCGCAGACGGCGGCGACAGCGGCTCTGGAAATCCGGGCGGAAATGCCGGAAGTAATGGATCGGGGAACAATGGAACAAATGGACAGGGTGCGTCCTATACCTATCAGCAGGCCGAAGAGATTGCGACCGCAAGGGCGGATCGGGCGGAAAAAGCCGCCTTAAAGTCATTTTTCCAGCAGCAGGGGATGAGTGAAGCCGAGGTGAATCAGGCAATGGCGGATTATAAGGCGCAAAAGGCTGCAGCCCGGCCAGACTCAAATAAACTGCAAAAGGATCTGGACGAAGCAAACGCGAAGCTGCAAAGGACGGAGAATGAGAAGCTGCTCGCTAAAAAGCAGGTACGCACAGAGGATATGGACTATGTCCTGTTTAAGGCTGAAAAGCTGATAACAGACAAAGTGACTTTTGAGCAGGCCGTTGACCAGTTTTTAAAGAGCAATCCGAAATACAAAGAGGGTGGCACTTACCGCGTAGCGACCAGTACCAGTACGGGCGGATCCGCACCAGATGCAACCAAAAATGAAACAATTAACAACATGATCCGAAATTCATTCGGAAGAAAGTGAGGAATTTATGAGAAAGAAACTCATCAACCTCCAGCAGTTCGGAGCGGACGACATCATTGACCGTTCCGGAGCCGATGCGCTTATCCCGGAGCAGATCAGCCGGGAGATCATCCAGGGGGTGACGGAAGACTCTACGGTCCTTTCCGTGGGCCGCAGGCTGCCGAACATGGCCTCTAATCGAACGGTAATGCCGGTGCTCGACATGCTGCCGGTCGCCTACTTCGTCAATGGTGATACCGGCACTAAGCAGACCACGAAAATGATGTGGGATAAGAAACGTATTTATGCAGAGGAGATTGCTGTCATCGTACCGATTCCGGAGGCTGTTCTTGATGATGCTGATTACGATATCTGGGGCGAGGTCAGACCGAGACTGGTTGAGGCCTTTGGCAAGGTTATTGACGGGGCAATCATGTTTGATGTGGATAAACCGTCCAACTGGAGGGACGGTGTCGTAACTACCGCAACAACGGCAGGAGCCACGGTCGCCACGACCGGAGACATGTATAAAGACATCATGGGTACCGGCGGCGTGATTGCAAAGATTGAAAAATCCGGATACATGCCGACTGGCCATATCGCTGATATTTCGATGCGTGCCGAACTCAGGGAACTGGTAGACGGGAATAGCCGTCCGTTGTTCAAATCGGATATTCAGGGATCAACACAGTACTCGCTTGACGGAAACAGCATGATGTTCCCGCGAAACGGTGCATTTGATGCAACAAAAGCCAGGATGATTTCCGGCGATTTCTCGCAGCTGGTGTATGCAATCCGCCAGGACATCACTTTTAAGATGTTCGATCAGGGTATCATTCAGGATCCGGCAACCGGGGAGATTATCTATAACCTGATGCAGAACGATATGGTAGCCATGCGTGCGGTGATGCGTCTTGGCTGGGAGATTCCGAATCCGATTAATAGTTTGGAGAAGGATAAGACCAAGCGTTGCCCGTTTTCCGTATATTTGCCGGCATAAGGAAGGGGGCATGTGCGGATGATCTACGCAGATGAAAACTTTTACAAGGAAACATTCCTGTCTGGAAGAAAGCCGGTCATCCGTACCGGCTTCGATTATTATGCCAGAGAGGCAAGCAAGATCATAGACCGGTATACCTTTGACCGGCTGGCGAAGGTTACGGAAGTGCCGGAGGATGTAGGGATGTGCTGCTGTGAGCTGGCGGAGCAGTGCTTCCGGACGGAGAAGCAGAAGAAAGAAGCCGGTAAGACATCGGAGAAGGTCGGAACGTACTCCGTGACTTTTGCATCAGAGGCAGACGTTATCAGGAACGATATGAATGAAAAGCGGAACATTGTCATGAAATGGCTGTCCGGCACCGGACTGTGCTACAGGGGGATCTGATATGTTTACTAATGCGGATATTACGCTGTATCTGTACAGCAAAGAAGGGAAAATGGAAACCTATACCCGGCTGCCCGTGGAAGATGTGTTCTGGGATGAGGTAGAGGGTGCGACGCTTTTAAAGACCGGCCAGAAGAACACGGCTTCCGTGTTGCTCATGATACCGATGGAAAGCCTGGACGAACCTATTACCTTTACTCCGGGAAAAGATCTGGTTGTAAAGGGACTGATTCCGGATGTGATTGACTGTTCCGACCAGAAAACATTGTCGGAATCCCTGGCCGGATTAAAAGCCAGGCACCAGTACCGGACCGTTAAGACTGCCGATGCGAAGCTGTACGGCAGTGAGTCCATGCAGCATTATGAGCTGGCATGTAAGTAGGAGGTGCGGCATGTTTGAGGTGAAACTGGAGATGTTGTCTACAACTGCCTTACTGGCCAGACGTGGCCTGCAGGAGGGCGGACAGGTACAGAAAGTGGTTGACAGCGAGACGATGCGGTACATGGGTGATTACATGCCGCGTCGGCAGGCAGGCGAGTTGGAACACCTCATGGTAATAGCAAC
>Ga0153941_1000717_pt1 | contig 14156 bp, 6 predicted proteins | sample TSNJ025MetaG_FD_104733 | JGI IMG/M metagenome (GOLD analysis project Ga0153941, IMG submission 104733) | Attine ant fungus gardens microbial communities from New Jersey, USA - TSNJ025 MetaG | ecosystem: Host-associated > Fungi > Mycelium > Unclassified | place: USA: New Jersey, Brendan T. Byrne...
AAATTGATAATATTATACTGGAGGAGGAAGAGTTGCTTGCTCTCAAGTATCTGTATGCGGTCATGCCATATAGTGATATAGGGAATTATCCTGTGACAGCATATTTGGATTATGTAAAGCATGGTGTATATTTATGGAAAACATATTCTCGGGTCAGAGAACTGCCGGAGGAAATTTATTTAAATTACTGTCTTCAATATCGGATAAACAGTGAAGAAATAAGATCCTGCCGTTCTCTTTTTCATGATAAACTCAAGAAACGGATAGAAGGCCTTGATATTATGGATGCAGTTCTTGAGATAAATTATTGGTGCGGCGAACATGTAACTTATCAATCTTCTGACGGCAGAACGCTTTCAGCTCTTGCTGTTTATGAAAGAGGCAATGGCAGATGCGGAGAGGAATCCACCTTTAGTGTCAATGTCTATCGTAGTGTGGGAATTCCAGCCAGACAGGTATATACGCCCTTATGGTCCCATTGTGATGATAATCACGCTTGGGTGGAGGTATGGATTCTGGGAAAATGGTATTTTCTTGGAGCATGTGAACCGGAACCTGTCCTGAACAAAGGCTGGTTCACCAATGCATCTTCAAGAGCAATGCTGATCCATTCAAGGATCTTTGATACTCCTCGTGCAGGAGAGGACGTAATAAGCCAAAAAGGCAGTGTAACTATTCTCAATGAACTGAAACGTTATGCAAAATGTACGGAAATTAGTGTCCGGGTATATACTGAAAATGCAGAACCGGCTCACGGCGTGAAAGTGCTTTTTGAAATTATTAACTACGCGGAGCTGGCTCCCATTGCCGAAGTTATAACAGATCGAAACGGAGAAATATGTTTTGCCACCGGATTGGGCAGCCTTCATATCCTTGCCTTACAGGGAGACCTGTGCGGAGAAGCCTATATTGATACACGAAAGACGAAATCCATTACCCTTACACTTACTGCCAGAGATAAGAAGACAGAAAGAATAAGTGTGGACATGACCGCACCTGAAGAAAGCAGCATACATGCTAATCAGATTGACAAAGAAGTGCTGGATGCCCATCTGACCAGACTGGAAGAAATGAACAACCTGAGAAACAGGAGAAATGCTTCCCTGAAAAATGCAGATTATGAAGTATTCCTTGCTAAGAAGGATGACGCAGATATAAGGAAGATGCTGGCGGAAGTAATCAGCCCTAAGGACAAAACAGATGTAAAAATGGAAGTATTGGAAGACCACCTTATATTTGCAAAGAAATACAAAGAGCAATATACAGAAGACATATTTACAAAATATATTCTGAATCCCAGAGTGGAAAATGAAGTATTAACACCATACAAAGAAGCAATCCTGCAATATTTTAACGAAGAAGAGCAAAAAAACTTTATCAAAGACCCGGATACCATCTGGAGCTATATCCAAAACGAAATAACAGAAATACCAGACAAAGAAAATAACGCCCTGATTACCGCGCCTGCTGCAGCCCTTCGGTTAAAAAAAGGCAATAAACGCAGCAAGGAAGTACTTTTTGTTGCCATAGCACGAAGCCTGGGGATTCCTGCCGGATATGATACAGTATATGGAGACCCGCAGTATAAAACAGACCAGGAATTTCATACTGTCTCCGCCTTCAGCCAAGAAGGGTACGCATCACTAAGCCTTGATAACGCCGGACAGAATAATTTAAAATACGCAAAGAATTTCACAATTGCCTGGCTCGACCAGGAGGAATACAAAACACTTCTCCTGGATGACACCCCATGGAACGGCAGCACCATGGAGCTTAAAGTAAAGGCTGGTTATTACCGGCTCGTTACATCAAACAGACTGCCTAACGGCAATACATTCGCTTATGTAACACATTTTCACCTGAATAAAGGAGAACACAAAGAGCTGCTCCTTGCACTCAGAAAAGCCGAGATAAAGGATATGCAGGAAAGCATTGATTTATCAGATCTTGATTTTATTCCTGTAACAGACAGAAAGCAGCTAATCCTGTTTCTGGATGCAGGCAAGGAGCCTACCGAACATATCCTGAATGAAATGCTGGAACAAAGCAGTGCATTCAAACAATATGAAGAGCAGATTACCTTTTACGTCAAAGAAGAAAAGGATATGCACCAGGAAACCCTCAAAAAGACTCTGAATACCTTCCCGAATATTCAGTTTAAAACCCAGAACTTTGCAAGACTGGCAGAAACCATGGGACGCCGTATGTATGTTGACTTTGAAAGTCTGCCGGTTATTGCAGTGATAGATGAAAAGCGGAATGGAATTTATGCGGTAAGCGGATACCAGGTAGGGACTGGGGAGATATTACTTAGATTGATGGAGGCGTAAATTTCTGGGTTGTTGGTGAATCCGACGAGAAAGAAGGGAACCTGGAGAACGCAGCTCCTTTGGAAAACTCGTGGTTACGGGGCTGAAAGCCCCGTAACCACGAGTTTTTTGTTTGAGTACATGTATGAAAATTCACCTTATGATTATATTATAGAAATTTTATATTATCAAACATGACATACTGTTGTCGTGTTCGATGTAGTAAAATGAATAATAATTAAGTGAAGGAGATAAATTTATGGAAAACAGTATTTTTGAGAAGGCAAAAAAATGGATCTGTTATAATGCCAGACAAATAGATCGGGAGCGATTTCGATATTTATTTGAAAATGGAAGCCGAGAGGCTGTTCTGTCAGCTCTTATAGAATATCAAAATGATGATGGTGGATTTGGACATGCTTTAGAAGCGGACTCATTTAACCCGTTGTCCTCGCCGATACAAACCTGGGCAGCGACAGAAATTCTACATGAAATTTGCTGCGAAGAGGATCACCCTATTATCCAAGGAATACTCAGATACTTGGAAAGCGGCAAGGATTTTAACGGTAAATGTTGGCTAAATACGGTGCCATCAAATAACGACTATCCACATGCAGTGTGGTGGACTTATAATATTCATTCCTATGATACAATTAATTATAATCCAACTGTTGTGTTAGCAGGTTTTGTTTTAAGATTTGCCAACAAGAATAGTAATATTTATAAAAAGTGTTATAGTATTGTTAAAGAAGCGATTAATTATCTAAATAAAACGGATAAATGCGATGAAATGCATATACTTGCTTGTTATATGAGGATGACACAATATTGTCGTAAGGCAGGTCTCACTAAGGAGTTGTGTATCGACGAGTTAGAAAGGATTTTATGGCAAAAGGTAAACACGGTTCTAACTTGGGATAAAAATAAATGGAATGAATGCTATGTTTGCAAACCTTCTAATTTTATTATGGACAAGGAGAGCCCTCTATATCATAGCCTCAGGGAATTGGTGGATTTTGAGTGTGATTTCATAAAGAACACACAAAAAAATGATGGGACATGGTCAATTAACTGGCGATGGGATGACTATATTTCGCAATGGCATATTGCGGAGAATTGGTGGAAGGCTCATCTTATCATAATGAATCTGAGGTTTTTACAGGGGGTAAGTGAAGAAAAATACGGTAAGCATTCTATGATAAGAAAACTGTATTGTGTGAATTTACATACCAGTCAAATAAAGATAATGAAATCGTTTTACCATGAAATTCTTGATATTCCGATAACATTTCCCGGCTATAATAACGATATTGACGGAGTAAAATTGGGATTTTCAGTAGATGCATTTCAGATTTGTTTATGGCGGGAAGAAAATTGGGGTAAAGGAAAAGGTCCCATTGAGATTGCAGTGCGTGGTAAACTGGATAAAATTATAGAACGTCTTGAGACGATGAAATATCAAAATTACAATCTATTACATGAAAGCTATGGGGATTGCTTGATAATTCATGATCCTGACGGAAATCAATTAACTATTATGTAAAAGATATATTATCTACATCCCTGTAGTCCATCGCCTCTCCTTTGCGTTCTCCCAGAAGCTTTATGAACACGTGATTCGTCTTTACTTCTGCATCCCCCTCAGCCCACCAAAACAGTAGAAAAGTACCGCATTAATCCGGCACTTTCAAATTATATCTTGATTTTTGTATGTGATAGGGTATAATTAAGTCATATTTTACAAAAGTGTGAGTTATTCGCTATGAATGATATTGATTTTGATGCGCGCGTAACGTGCAGATTGGGGTTGATTATGAAAATGAAATTAAGAATTACAGCATTATTGCTGGTGGTGATTATGGTGATATCTGCATGTTCTGGGGATGGTACGGTAAAGGTGAAGCTGGATCCCAAGAATCCGGTGACAATAACGATATGGCATTACTATAATGGTTCACAGCAGGTGGCATTTGATGAAATGATCAATGTGTTTAATACGACAGTGGGCAAGGAAGCGGGTATATTCGTACAGGGAAAAGGGCAGGGAGATGTAACCGGGCTGGAAGAAGCAGTTATGGCTTCTCTGAATCAGCAGGTGGGAAGCGATGAGGTTCCCAATATCTTTTCCTCTTATGCAGACACGGCTTATGCGATTGACCAGCAAGGGCACCTGGCAGATATTTCAAAGTATCTGAGCGAGGAAGAATTGGGTGTTTATGTGGATTCTTATATAGAAGAGGGGCGGATTGGTGAGAATGGCGAGCTCCGTATCTTTCCCACGGCAAAATCCAGTGAAATCTTTATGCTGAATAAAACCGATTGGGATAAATTTTCAAATGCAACCGGTGCTGATCTTTCTCTGCTGCAGACCAAGGAGGGGCTTGTGGAGGCTGCAAAGGCATATTATGAATGGACAGACAGTCTGACACCGGATATCACAGGTGATGGTAAGAGCTTTTATGGAAGAGACGGTATGGCGAATTTGTTTATTATAGGTTCCATGCAGATGGGAACTGAACTGTTTGAGGTTAATAATCGTCAGGTCACGTTGAATATTGATAAGGAAGTTATAAAGAAGATATGGGATTTCTATTATGTCAGTTATATAAAGGGTTATTTCCAGGCATACGGGAGATTCCGTTCCGATGATTTGAAGATCAATGAGATAATTGCATTTACAGGTTCGACAACCTCTTCAATGTATTTTCCGGATGTGGTTGATGTGGAAGGTGATACCTATCCCATTGAATATATGGTATTTTCTGAGCCGCCTTTTGCTAATAGTGATAATTATATAGTGCAGCAGGGAGCAGGCATGGTGGTTACGAAAGGCACACCTGAAGAAGAATACGCGTCTATCATGTTTTTAAAATGGTTTACGCAGATGGAGAATAATTTGGAATTTTCAGTTACGTCTTCCTATCTGCCGGTTCAAAAAGAGGCTTATAGCATGGAAGTATTGGATCAGATAATTACAGATAATCAGATTGATATTTCACCAAAAACATATGATACCTTTCAAATAATATTTGAGAACTTTGATGCGTATATATTATATACCAATAAAGCATTTGAGGGGGGAAGCAAGGCGAGAAAGGTTTTGGATTATCATCTTTCCGATAAAGCGACAGCAGACAGGGAGAAGATTCTCCAGAAGCTGGACACAGGTATGAGCCTTGATGAGGCGGTGGAAGAGTTTATATCAGAAGAAGCTTTTGAAAAATGGTTTGGGGATTTTTCAAATGCTTTACAGGAATCTGTGCAATAGGACATTGCAAGTAAATGAATGAGAAACAGAGGGTGCTGCAAAATTGAAAAACAGAACAATTCTGAGAATGTTTACTATACCGCTGCTTCTGGTTACGCTGATACAGACTTTGATAGTCGGAGGCTATATCCTGTTTGGTAACAGTATGACTATGCTTTCTGATTATTCAGTCAGTATATTGGATCAAACTGTTAAAACCCGTAAAGTGATTATAGAAAACAGCATGATACAGAACTGGTCGAATGTATCGGAAACGGTTGATCAGGTGAATCTGACACTGCAAAAAAAACTGCAGAGTAAAAATATTACGGTGGAAGCATTTTTGCAGGATGATCCTCTGCAAAATGAACTGCTCCAGGAAATGTTAAGTTCCTGTCTGTATGTGATGCGTAAAAATGTGGTAACCGGTAGTTTTATTATTTTGGGTAACCCGGATGGACTTCATACAGATTATGATTTGAACGGTGTTTATTTCAGAGATATGGATCCTTATACCAATTCTGCCACTTATTCAGATATATTGATGGAAAGAGGGGACAGTGCATTTTCCAGAGAATTAAACATTCCATTTGATTTATATTGGAAATCAAAATTCAATTTTCTGAATAGGGGGGAACGGGAAGCAGATGATTTTTTTTACCAGCCGCTTTATGCAGCCAGGGAATATCCTGATGCCAGGTATATGGATCTGGGATATTGGAGTAAAGCATTTTGTCTGGAGAATAACAGTGAGAGAGATGCTTATCAAATGATTACTTATTCGGTTCCCCTGGTTTATGAGGATGGGACAGTATATGGTGTTTTTGGGGTGGAAATATCCTTGAGACATCTTATAGACATGCTGCCCTCAGAGGAAATCAGTGAAGATAACTATAATGGTTATATGATGGGGCAATATGAAGCAGACGGTAATTTGCTGCCCATTGCATATACCGGTACCATTGCAGCCAGGACAGTGATAGAAAATGATTCCATTCATCTTGAGAATATGGATTATCCGGATTTGTATCTTGTTGATGGAGCCCGAAGGAATGATGATACGGCAGTGGTTGCCATGCAGCAGCTGCATCTGTACAATAGCAATACACCTTTTGAGGATGAAATATGGGTTATTTGCGGAGTAAGGGAGTATAATAGTCTTTTTGGATTTGGGCAGGATATTTTATTGAATTTCTCAGTTACTTTGATTGTGGCATTGGTTATTGCCGTAATATCCGTTATGATGTTGGTAAGACGTTTGACCAGACCGATTATGGATTTATCGGAAAGTATCAGGTTGGATTCCAGGAAGAAGCTGGAGGAATTTTCACGGTCAAACATTGTGGAAGTGGATGAATTATATGATGTAGTTCTGCATCTGACCAAAACCCAGGAGGAGAATGCATTTCGGCTGACAGAGGAAAAGGAGCGTTATAAAGCTGTGCTTCAAAGCAGCACGGATGTACTATTTACCTGTGATTACCAGCGCAATACACTGGAATTGATTAATATGATTACAAATGAGGATCGTCTGGATGAGATTGTAATTGAGGATTTGGATAAATGGCTTTTAGAGGGGGATATGATTCATCCGGATTATCGGGTGAGTACCCTTGAAATGTTCCGCAATACCACGGAAAATGTGGTGTGTGAGATAAAAGCCAGAATAGCAGATACTGATCCGTATACCTGGGTGTTCCTGCAGGGTAAGGTGGTATATGATCCCAATGGTAATCCTTCAAAACTGATTGGAAGTATACGGGATATTGATGAACAGAAAGAGGAGGAGCTAAGAGAGCAAAACTTAATGCGGGTGGACAGGGTTACCGGTCTGTTTAATAAAGCAACCGGAGAGCAAATGATAAATGACCGTTTACTGCAGGGAGCAGCAGGGTGTATGGTTTTGCTTGACATGGATAATTTTTTCCTGCTGAATGAGACTTATGGAATCATAGTCGGTGATACTGTCCTGGAGGAAATTGGCAACTTAATTACGGAATATTGCAGGAATTTACAGGAAAATAATGGCCTGGCGGCAGTGGGCGTGCGTGTGGGCGGAGATGAAATATTGTTATGGCTGGAGGGTATATCATCCCACCAGGTAAAGGAAGATATGTCAAATCTCCAGAAGACCATAGTGGAATGGTATGCCGGGAGCGGTCTGGTACTTGCCATCTCGGGTGGTATTGCGCAGAAGGACAGCCAGGAGATGGATTATTCCACATTATTATTACAGATTGAGAATGCATTGACATATGCTAAAACAGAGTCAGGTGAAAAATTTGTTATTTACGACAGTCAGTTAGAGGCACAGTTTGGCAAGCTACGGAGTATCAATGATATTGCCAGTGTATCCTATCAAAACGAGCTGAGCATCGTATCATTAGTATTTAATTTCTTTGATAAAGGCGGCAAAATGAGTAATATTCTGCCTATCCTGTTCAGGAAACTGGGAAGGCATTTTCAGGCAAATGCAATTGTCATGACTACAGTAGACCGGGATTTTCGAACAACATATGCGGATTACCGATGGGAAAAAGAAACCGGTACGCTGCCGTCCGAGACAATTTTTCATTTTGCGGAAAAAGACTTTACAAGATTGATTCGTTGGATCGAAGGCTGTCCCAAAGAAGGTATTACGCTGGAAGCTCTTAAGAAAGAGGAAGAGAAATTCCTGATGGTCGGTCATGTTTCCTCCGGAATTAGTGTGCCCATATATGATGCCGGTAATTATATCGGTTCATTGACTTTTGTGAAAGGGGAAGCTGCGCCGGAATGGAATGTAGTCCACAAAAATGACATTCAGGAAATTGCTAAAATCATTGAAGCAAACTTCAGTAAAGAGAAGCATGATATGGCAAGCCGTGCCAAGAGTGAGTTTTTGTCCAGGATGTCACATGAAATGCGTACGCCCATGAACGCTATTATAGGAATGACTGCCATAGCGCAGACACAGAAGAATGATCCTGAGAAAGTGGAGGGATCTTTGGGTAAAATCGAACAGTCTTCCAAATATTTACTTAGCCTGATTAATGATGTACTGGATATGTCTAAGATTGAAAGCGGTAAGATGAAATTGCTGAATGATCAGTTTAATCTGCGGCAGGCACTTACAGATATCCGGCAGTTGGTTCTGCCCCAGGCACAGGAAAAGGAACTGGAGTTGATCACAGACATTACGCTCACGTGTGACTGGGTTGTGGGAGATATGCTGCATCTGCAGCAGGTACTTGTGAATTTATTGGGAAATGCGGTAAAATTCACACCGAAAGGCGGAGCTGTTACCTTTACGGTAAAACAGTCTGATCTGACACAGGATACCACAGAAATCTTCTTTTCCGTACGTGATACAGGAATTGGTGTCAGCGAAAACAGTCAGAAAAAAATCTTTCATTCCTTTGAACAGGCAGATGACCAGGTAAGCGGGCACTTTGGAGGTACCGGTCTGGGTCTGGCCATCAGCGGAAATTTAGTCAACATGATGGGCGGTGTCATAGAAGTGAAGAGTGAACTTGGCAAAGGCAGCGATTTTTATTTCCGTATTGTGTTGGAAAAAGGAAAAGAGGTTCCTGTTCAGGCTGATATACAGGAAATTCGCAGTGACAGTGAGTTGGTCGGTAAAAAGATTCTTCTGGTAGATGATAATGAGTTGAATATCGAAATTGCACAGACGCTTCTGGAAATGAAAGGCTTTGTCATTGAAACTGCCAATGATGGTAAAGAAGCCGTAGAGAAGTATCAGGAAAATGAAGCATACTATTATGATATGATTCTGATGGATATCCGTATGCCGGTGATGAATGGTCTGGAAGCAACCAGAGAGATCAGACAGTTGACAAAGGAAGATGCATCTGTCATTCCAATCGTTGCCATGACAGCAAATGCATTTGATGAAGATATGAAGAAATCCATTGACAGCGGAATGAACGGTCATCTGTCCAAACCCATTGATGTAAAGGCATTACTGGATATGATGAAACGCGTGATCAGGTAGAGGAGCAGATTTAATATTCCTGTAAAAATTCTGCTTCCAGGGTCTCATATAGGATCAGGCTGTCCGTATATCGTCCTGATTCCGTACTTCCCATAACCACACAGATAAATATTTCATCCTGAAAACAGGCAGAGGATACCAGACAGCTGCCGGCTGTGCTGGTTTTGCCTGTTTTCATGCCGGTGATAAAAGGATAATAATATTCGCTGTCTGGATTCAACAGTTCATTGGTATTTTCATAGGTCACTGCCTGACCGCTCTCCCAAACAGCAGAAATACTGTAACTGCCCATTATTTCGTATAATTCGGCCTGATTGATACAGGCTTGTGCAATACAGGCCAGATCACGGGCAGTTGTATATTGTGCGGCGGTATCATAGCCGTCAGGCGTCAGGAAATTTGAGGAATCAGCCCCTACGCTGATTGCTTTTTCATTCATTGCTTCCAGAAATACTGAAATTGCCTGTTCAATGGACAGAGAGCTGTCACCGGCAATAACTCGGCCAGTGTGGACAGCCAGTGTATAGGCTGCATCATTACCGGAGGGAAGCAGCATTGCGGTCAATAATTGCCGGAGCGTCAGCTTGTTGCCCGCATATAACCAGGCTCTTGAAGAATCGGCTGCAATGTACTGTACTTCCCTGCCTACTGTAACAGTTTCATCAATACTGCAATAATCCAGGGCAGTTAAGGCTGACAGCATCTTGGCGGTACTGGCGGGGGCAATTTGGTCGTCACTGTTTTTTTCGTAAAGCACTTCACTGGTAGCAGTATTGATAAGACAAACATTTGCAGCCCATAAATCAGCTGCTATGGTAAAGGACTCTTCCGCTTCCCGCAATGGGACAAATTCATAAGTGGATGGAGTGGATAAATGAGATCTTTCTGTTTCAGATGCGGCAAAGGTATCACCTGTTTTTATAAAAAGCAGGATGAACAGGGAAGTAAATGTTAAGCATAAAATATGTCCGGAGTTTCTTACGAGTTGTATCTTCTTTACTCCCTTTTTTCTCACATATACACCAGTTGCCCTACGCAGGAACGGAATGCAGGACAGCAGGAAAGATCCAAGCAGAAAACCGATAAAGGTGCCCAGGGTATTAAGAATCACATCATCAATATCAGTGGCACGAAAGCTGAACAGCTGCAGGATTTCGATAAGCAGGGACAGTAAAGCGCCTGATAATGTCACCACATAGAATTTTATATGTTTTGTCAGTAAGACAAATAAAAAACCAAAAGGAATGAACATTAATATATTTCCGTATAAATTCAATGGATTGCCCGCCATCGTAGTAAGGACCTGAAGCGGCAGCAGATTTATATTCTGTCCGATAAAGGAAAATTTCCAATTCCATACAGGTACTACAGTTAAGGAAAATAAAATGGTCAGGTAAATACCGAATAAGACAATAAGGAATCGATGGAAAACAGAAATCCTTTCGTGCTTAACATAATGCCAAAGTTCTGTAATGGCAAGTAATAAGAGAGTGACCAAAGAGACTATAAATAAATTTTCTTTTGTTGTGGATAAATATCCCATAATATACCTCCAATAAATGTATGTCCATAAGCGGATTCTTGCTCAAATAAGCTGCATAAAAAAATATTTTCTTTTGATGGTGTTATTATATCAAAAGAAAATATTTTGTTTATAAAGCCGGAATGGTTTATTTATTGAGAAATTATATAGGCATTATTAAGTTTGTCAGCTTATATGGCGGTTATTTACTGACATCGCGGAAGCTGAATCGTAAATATGGTATGACCGTTAAGACATTCAGCCGTAATGGTACCCTGATGGAGTGTGATGATATCCTTTGCAATAGCCAGGCCCAATCCGGAGCCGCCGGTAGAAGTCTGTCGGGATTCGTCCATGCGGTAAAATTTTTCAAATAAAAAAGGCAGTTTATCCTGGGGAATCGTTCCTTCATTTTCAAAACGGATTGTGAGAAAATCATCTTTTTGTCTTACGGATATATGTATGCTGCTGTCCGCATTCCCATAGGTAACGGCATTCCGCAGAATATTATTAAAGACTCTGGCCATTTTTTCAGAGTCAGCATAGAGGGAAATGCCTTCGGGGATGTCAATTGTAACGGATTTTCCATTCTCAGTAAGCAACGGATAGGCTTCATCTACGATCTGAACCATCATATATTTTAAGTCCGTCTTCTCTCTGTTAAGCGGTACAGAGTGTAGATTATATCGCGTAATTTCAAAAAATTCATTGATCAGCTTTTCCAGGCGGAAGGCCTTATTCAGTGTGATGTGGACATATTTCTTCCTCTGTTCTTCCGGCATTGAGGGAGCCTCGTCCAAAAGACTTAAATAGCCGATTACTGATGTAAGAGGCGTTTTAATATCATGTGCCAGATATACGATCAGATCATTTTTACGCTGCTCCGCTTCCCGTTCCGCTTCCCGGCTCTGTGTCAGCGCATTTTGCACCTGGTTCAGCCTGGCTGCCATAAAGCCCATCTCAGCGGGCATTTGTATGGGTTCATTTTTATCTTCCGCCAGTTTGTCCACACCTTCTATAATTTCATCGAAGTATTTGGTAAACCAGGATAACAGCATACGGAAGTAGAACAGAAAAAACAGGATCATAGTGCCCACAAGTATAATATCATAGTTCTTGCGGACTGTTCTGGAATACAGAATGACGGCAGTATCCCAATCAACTTTCAATACCAGGCAATATAGATAGGCAATAGTATCTGCAATCTTTCCCTGCCCGGCAGAACGAATAAACATTACGGTAATAAATGCAAGAAAAATAATCAGTAATGTCCTGCTGAATATTTTATTAATCAGATGTTGATATGGTTTTGACTTTAATTTAAGCTTTTTCAAATCTAAGCCACCTCCCTGTTTGCGGAAACAAATGCATACTTATCGTTCGATCTTATAGCCTACACCCCATACGGTTTTGATATATTTGGGATGTTCTGCGGAGTCGTTCATTTTCTCACGCAAATGCCTGATATGTGTGGCAATGCTGTTGGTATTCTTACTATAATACTCTTCTCCCCATATTTCCTGAGAAAGCTGTTCTGCACTAACCACATTTCCCTTCTGCTCACACAGTATCCTGAGTATGGAAAATTCAGTTGGAGTAAGGATAAGTATCTCCCCATCAAGGGTGCATTCATGCGTATTGGCATTCAGATACAAACCTCTGTGAACCAGGCTGTCATTTTCCTGCTGGGGTGCTGTATTGTATCTGGTATATCTGCGCAGCTGAGCCTTAACCCTGGCAATCAGCTCCAGCGGCCGGAATGGTTTTGTAATATAGTCATCAGCTCCCAGTGTTAATCCATTGATTTTATCAATTTCTTCATCTCTTGCAGTCAGCATGATAACCGGAAAATTGTGGGATTCCCTGATTATCCGGCAGAGGGTGAATCCATTACCGTCAGGAAGCATGACATCAAGCAGTGCTAAATCCAACGGCTGTGTATTGATGCATGTAAGTGCATCCTTTGCCGTATAGAATTTATGGACGGTAAAGCCTTCGTTATTCAAATATAATTCAAGAAGATCGGCAATTTCCACTTCATCATCTACTACTAAAATATTTGTACGCAATAGAAAGTCCTCCTTATACAGATAATTAACATTCTGCAATCTAATTGTTAATATATATCCTATTTTAGCACCTGTCAAGCCAGTAATAACGCATTCAGGCTGAACTGTTACGCAACTTATCATTTTATTTAGGTTCATTATTGAACATAAAGGACAAGTGGATTATAATGTATGTGTGGTACATTTTGAGTCCGCAAGCTCAGCTCGCTGAGCTTGAGCGGATATGGGGTATAAGGTTGAAAAAGTTCATTTCAACCTATTGATTTGAGCACGCGCATTGCGAACGAGTTCGCATTAAGCGCATATGGGGTATAAAATGATAAGAATTAAAAATAGTAATTTTTCAGCAGAGCAGATTTGTGAATCAGGACAATGTTTCCGCATGCGCAAAGCAGGTGAAAATAAATATACATTAATAGCACATGGCAAATATCTGGAAATATTGCAGGAAAAAGTTGAAAGTAATTCAATTTCCTCCTTTATGTGCTCTCAGTATGATTTTGATAAAATATGGTACAATTATTTTGATATGGCCACTGACTATGGAAGCTTTATTGCATCCGTACCATCTGATGACAGTTATCTGCTTCAAACTGTCCGCTATGGAAGCGGAATCAGGATATTAAACCAGGATATATGGGAAATACTTATTACGTTTATCATATCCCAGCAGAACAATATAAAACGTATCAGGAAAAGCGTCGAAATGCTGTGTGAGCGCTGGGGAGAAAAGAAGGAGACGGAGGATGGTATTGTTTTTCATGCTTTTCCAGATGTAGAATCCCTGGCGGCGGCTTCGGATGAGGAATTAAGAAGCTGTGGTCTGGGGTACAGAAGCCGCTATCTGTCTCAAACCGCGAGAATGATTCTGCATAAGGATATAGATCTGAGAGCCTTAAGATTCATGGGATATTCCCAGGCTAAAGATGAATTATTGAAGTTATGCGGGGTTGGTAATAAGGTGGCTGACTGCATCTGCCTGTTTGCTTTACACCATCTTGAGGCATTTCCGATT
>Ga0153941_1000719_pt1 | contig 14112 bp, 17 predicted proteins | sample TSNJ025MetaG_FD_104733 | JGI IMG/M metagenome (GOLD analysis project Ga0153941, IMG submission 104733) | Attine ant fungus gardens microbial communities from New Jersey, USA - TSNJ025 MetaG | ecosystem: Host-associated > Fungi > Mycelium > Unclassified | place: USA: New Jersey, Brendan T. Byrne...
CACTGGGGCAGGGATACAGGACAAACCCCAAGGGCGTACAGCAGCTTTTTCAGTGCATGACGATAAGCCCTTAGAATCTCTTAATAGCATTTTTTTCGGTCAAAAACACAGGGAGCCGCGACACGGATCAGTAAATAGAGCTATCGAAAGTCTACATACGTGTCGCCCCGAACCGGAAGTAACGAAAGACAAAATCAACCGAAAAAAATGCTATTTAGAGATTCTGGGCGCAATCTTCCGCACTGAAAAAGCTGCTGTACGCCCTTGGGGTTTGTCCTGTATCCCTGCCCCAGTGCCTTGTCTCCTCCGCTGCCGGAAAACCATACCTGTACCTTACTCGTCCGGTTTTTTCAATCCCCCCCACCAATCCCCCAAACAGCAACACAAGATTGAAAATTTTTTTTAGGAAAGTTAAAAAACCCCCTTGACATATTCATCAAAATATTGTAAATTGACAAGTACTTAGCAAAACATTCCAAGATATTCCGATTTATGACATTCATTTATTCAGCGTACCATCAGGCGTTATCGCCATATTATTCCCGGTTTCATATTTAATATTAAAGTAAGAAAGTCAAAAAGAATCGTTTGCTGAGGAAATCTGTAAAAAAGGAGGGATAGCAGGTCCAAAATGGTAAATTTTGTTCTGAGCAGTTAGAGTAATTCATATGCTTTAATAAAGATATTTCAAGATTACTATACACAGCAAAGCTGTGAAAGTAACACTTCAGGTATGGTCATGAAAGAGGAGTTAGAAGAGGTTCTGGACAGTCTGATTGCAGCACATCGGATTGAAGCACCGGAGTGTAATATTTTCCGATACAGACCTTTGTATTGGATACGGAAATGGAACGGAACAAAGATGCTTCTTTATCTGAGCCTTGTCATTATTGTAATTGCTGGTATGGTTACGGTACCGGAAAATATAACCATTACCAGTTCGGTAAATGGAGGCGCTCTCCCGATTTATAGTGTGGAAACAGATAAAATGCAAGTGGCACTGACTTTTAATATTGCAGTTGTAAATAGGAATAGCAATGAGACCAGTAATCTCAATGAGATTAGTATTCTCAATGAGAACAATGCTCTCGGGGAAATTCTTGATGTATTGGAAATGTATCAGGTCAGGGCAACTTTTTTTGCGGGCAGGGAATGGATTGAATCCAGTCCGGAGAATGTGGAAGCAATCCTTGCGGCAGGGCACGATTTGGGCAGCAGGGGTGACAATACAGAAAAAGGGAGGAAACAGTCTCTCATGAAAATACATAATAAGGTCAAATCACTAACAGGATATCAGATGTTTTTATACCGCCCTTCTAGCCAGCAGTATGACAGTGAGGAGCTGCAGGCGGTAACTAACAGCGGCTGTTATACAATTGGATGGAGCATAGACAGTCAGGACTGGAAGAATTATGGAGCAGAATACATTATGAATACAGTATGTGAAAATGACAAGCTTCGGAGCGGTTCTATTGTTCTGTTTCATACGGATACGGAAAATACTGCCGGAGCGCTTAAGACTATTATCAGTAATTTAGAAGGGAAAGGCTATGAAATTATTCCTGTGTCAGAGCTGATTTATAAGAAGGACTATTATGTGGACCAGGAAGGAAGACAAATAAAGAACAACGGATAACAGGAGGTACAAGGTGGAAAATAGTAAAACGGGCAGGTCAGGAGTAAGCGAAGAGCTCCTTCAGAGTCTGGTAAATGACTATACCACAAAAAAGCAGCCTTCTCTGATGCAGATGAAAAAAGGAACCATCACCAGAGAAGCATTTCTGGAAGAGGCAGGGAAGCATATTCAGGAGTACTATCAGGTAACCAGGCAGGAGGAAGAAAAACTGCTGAAAGTCTTTGAGCAGTATATATTTGGTTACTCCAGATTATCACCGCTGATTGATGACAGGAGCATATCGGATATCCGCATTGTCTCTTATGATAATATAAGGATTAAGCGGGATGGGAATAGGATGGATGGTGGAATTGCCTTTCAGTCGGAGAAGGAATACCGGCAGTTTGTAGATTATGTAGCCACCAGGAATCAGGTCAATATTTCCAATCTGAATGCGATACAGCGGTTTACAGATACGGAGAGCAATCCGGACTTTATCCTGCGGTTCACCATATCCATGCCTTTGGTAAATACGTATAATGAGCCTTATCTGTGCATCAGAAAGGTACCAAAAGATTTTCCGGAGATGAAGGAATTGATTCATAAGGAAATGCTTGACCAGGAGCTGGCGGAACTGCTGATACAAAGGTTCCGTCAGGGGTCAACGTTAATATGCGGCGGGAATTCTTCCGGCAAAACCACACTTTTGAATGCATTGAAGGAGACTCTGCCGGATAATATGGCAATATTGGTAACCCAACAGGCGGACGAGCTTACGACCAAGTTCCATCCGGATATGATGTTCCTGCATTCTCTGCCGGGAAGCGGGGAGAGTCAGATCAGCTATGACCTGAAGAATATCAGTATAGCGGGGCTTACCATGGACGTGGATTTTTTTATTATCGGTGAGGTGAAGGGGGCTGAAGCTTTATATTTGCTGAATGCGGCCTATACAGGGCAGATCTGTGCAGCCACTATCCATGCGCCGTCTGCGGATAAGGCGCCGGATAAACTGGTGGATTATGCCATGTATGAAAGCCGTTATTCCAGAAATGAGCTGATGAAAATGATGGATTGTTTTGAGACACTTGTGTTTATGAAGAATTATAAGGTCCGTCAGGTTTTTGCCGCGAAGGAATGGAATGAGAAAAAGCAGGATTTGATATATGAGCAAATATATTAACCTGACATATAAAAAGAATAAGGAGAAAGGTATGCTGTATAAATTCTTTATATTTGCAGGCCTTGAGATTGGTTTTACCTTGTTGTTTGTCTGGATCAGAAAAGAGAGCATCATAAGCAATGTAATACAGAAGACCTATGATTCTGTGGATGCTTCTGCCCGAAAAAGGACACAGGAGAACCGTGAAAATCTCATACGCCTGCAAAAGCAGGGCGGATACTTGCACAGGATTGAAAAACGCCTGATTTACACCGGAATAGTAAGACGTTTTCCCAACCTGACACCTGAAGTATGGATCATACTCAACCTGCTTGTATCAGCATTTGTGTATTTTATAGTAACGATACTGACAGGCAGTCTGCCGATTGGATTGGCTGGAGTCATAGTTATCCAGGCTTTCCGCAGCCTGTTGGAAAATATGCTGATGTCACGCAGCTATAGGGCAGTTAATGACAATCTTTTAAAATTTCTTGATTTTCTTGGTAATTACAGTATCACAGCCGGTGAAGTCACCGGGATATTCAGTCAAATCAGTAAATATGTGGATGAGCCGCTGCAAAGCGTACTGGATGAATGCTTTTATGAAGCGCAGACATCAGGAGATGCAAGCCTGGCTTTGCTTTCCATGGCAGAGAAAATCCAACATCCCAAATTTAAGGAATTGATCAGAAATGTGGAAATCAGCGTCAGGTATTCAGCGGATTTTACAGTTTTGGTCAGTAACAGCCGCAGGGCGGTAAGAGAGCATTTGCGGACCAGGCAGGAGCGGAAATCCCTGATAAATGAAGCCATGGTGAACATGCTGATCCTGGCGGCTATGTCAGTGGTGATACTGATTTCGGTAGAGCAGCTTATTACCGCGTCCATTTGGGTGATTTTGCTGCATACCTTGCCCGGACAGATTGGGCTTTCCGTAATAGGTGTCATTTTTGCTCTGCTATACCGGCAGATCAGGAGGCTGGACCAATAATGCTGATTATAGAACCAATAAATTACATTAAAAGAAGGAAAAGCTGCCGGACAGAATATCCACAAACAGGCAGCTGCAGGTAAGAGAGAATGGGAGCCATAACAACACAGCATTGTCTTAAGATACTGAGCATCTTTATTGCAGGACAGGTATTTTGTCTGTTAATGATAATTGTGATCACGTATCATCCCGGCAGGATTATTTTAAGGGCCTGTGTGGAGTTTCGTTATCACATCAGGAAAAAGAACAAAGGTATATTGGATTATGGAAAGGTGGAAACTTATTTACGGCGTAATGGAGCCTCCTTTCACTTTGGGAAATGGCTGGAACCGGTGGGTTATATGGCAATCCGTCTGGTTCTTGGCGGGATCGGGATATGGATCGGTATGTATTTTGGAATGATTTATGGTGCGCTGCTTGCTGTAATCTTTTTTAACCTGCCGAACGGCATGCTTTTATATCTGAATCATCAGGATAATGAGAAGCTGCTGCCGGAGATAAAGCTGGTTTATCAGGCTCTGGCAATCCAGATCAAAGCCGGTGTATACGTAACAGACGCATTGGCTGAATGTTATGGCAGTGTACAGGAGGAAAGGTTAAGGGCAGCATTGATGGAATTATCAGGAGACATCGTAATGAAATCGGATATAGATGAAGCGCTGGATCATTTTCAGTCCAAATTTGAGAACCGGTATGTGGATTCCCTGTGTATTACCATCCTTCAGGCGCTGGAATCAGGACAGGCTGTTGAACTGCTTGCTGACATAGCAGAACAGATAAAGGATATGGAGGTATCTGTCATGAGCCGCAGGAAAAGTTCCCTGGACAGAAGCATTACCTTTTATCAGCTGGGTGTCCTGACTGTAATCCTGGCGGTGGTCTTATATGCCTGTGTCACACATATGTTCTCGGCGTCAATTATATTTTAACCGGTGTAAGTACACATACAGCAAGGTGAATGAGCATACCAATGAGCAGTGAAACAACAGGCAGTGGTTGATGGCCCTGGTCATGAGGAAATACTGCCGGTGCACAACAAAATGGCTTCGGTCATAGAAAAGAGCTGCAGCAAGCAGCAGAATGGAGTTAAAATGAAGAAAATAGCAGATCACATGAAATACAAGGTAGGAGCAGGCATTAATTTACATCTGGGAAGGTGGATGCGTAAAAAGAGTGACGGGATCGATGGGATTCTGGTGACTGTAGGATTATGCATTATTGCGCTGCTGTTATGTGTGGTAATGAAGGAGCAGCTGGCACAGTTTATCAAGGCTATTGTTGATTCCCTGACAAGCCGGGCAACGGGAATTTTAGGGGGCTCCTAAGAACAGAGCTTGAGCGGACAAGGGGGGGTAAAAGTATGATAAGAAGGGTTAACAGTAGTCTGAGGAAGGAATCTGGTTCTATAATGGATCTGTTGTCTGTGGGTATATTTATTCTTGCCATGTCTGTGATTATGATGGCTTATCTGAATAATCTGCACCTGATGCAGCAGAAGGCAGAAATCAGCCAGCTGGCCAGAAAATATATTCTGCGGATGGAAACAACAGGATATCTGACAGGAAGCGACAGAACCGGGTTATTACAGGAGCTGCATGGTCTTGGGGCAACACAGGTGGATTTCAGCGGAAGTACGTTAAATGAGGTTGGATATGGAAATGCTGTTATTTTAAGTATACAGGGAAATATATCCGGTAAAGAGACAATCACACAGCAGGGTCTCCTTAAGGTTGTATTTGGAGATGCAGCGTATCCCTTTACAGAGCTGAGAATGTCCACCGCAAAAAACTGACAGAGGGAAATAATTTGAAGAGTTTGGTAAAATGGTTTTTTGGTAAAAAAGAAGCGGGAAAAGCAGAAATTATAGGCGGAATGTTGTTTCTTTCGTTTTTGATATTGATGCTGGCAGTACATTTGCAGCTCCGGATATTTTACACGGTCAGCTTCTTCATGGAAGATGCCCTGGCCGCATCAAATCTGGCATCTATTGTTATTGACATTGAAGAATATGGTATCAGTCATATCCTCAAAATTTCTGCACCGGAGGTCTCCTATGAAATCTATAAGGAGGCGCTGAAGATGAATCTGCAGATTGGCGCAGACTGGGAAAGCGGACAGAAGAATCTGATCTCCGGTAAAGTTGAGATACAGCAATATTGTATTTATAATGTACTTGAAAATGATGTGGAGGTGTACTACTTTGGAGGGGAAGGCAGCGGCAGTTATTATATTGCCAATGGCCTCGGGACAGTAAAAACACCTGATGGTACCCTGATAGAATCAACATCTGTATACAGCAGGATTGGTTTCCCGGTAACAGGAATACTGGGAGTTGAGGTTTATGCAGTGAAAGAAAACAGTGTTGATGTGGTCAGCAACGTGGCGGAGTAAGTTAATTTAAAGTACCTTAGAAAAGGAGTATTCAGATATATGAAGGAAAAAGAGAAGAAGAATCTTATACCAGGAGCTGTGGTAATTGCATTTCTGGCAAGTGTAATAGTCTATATAGTGATGATAAATGCGGAGAAAAACATATTGAGTGAGTATGAGAAGGAGACCGTATTGATTATGCAGACTGATCTGGTAAAAGGAGTGGAACTGACTGCGGAAAATCTGGTCCAATATGTGACGGAAGCCGCGATGGATAAAAATCTGATTCCGGAGGCAGCTGTTTATGATATGGACCAGCTGGTTGGACAAATGACTGTAAGTGATATTGATAAAGGGGTCGTTCTGACACGATCTATGCTGGAGGGAACAGAAAGCCAGAGTCAGGGGTTTCATAATCCGGTTATTGCAGGATTTAAGGCAGACGATCTCTATCAGGTAGTCAGCGGTACATTAAGAAGCGGTGACAGAATACATATTTACACAATAGAGGAGGAATCCGGCCAGGCATGTCTGATTTGGGAAAATATCCTGGTAAAGCAAGTATTTGACAGTGCGGGAAGTATGATTACTCCAGATGATAAGGTGACGGCAGCAGGCAGGGTGAACATCCTTCTGGAGCAGGATAATGTGGAGCAGTTTTATTCGGAGCTGACAACCGGTTCTCTGAGGGTGGTTAAAGTATGGAAATAAAAGAGAGATTATACCCGGACGTGATTAATGCAGCTAAGAAGGTAAAAGAGGCAGATGGAAATACTAATTACAGGTATCATTATCTATATTGAGATGCAGCTGTTTATCCGATGCAGCTTCCGGCTGGCACAGCATTATGACGCTGAATATGAGTTAAATATCACGTCACGCGTGAGTATCGGTATCACTTTAGGATGTGGGGCGGCAGTAATAGGGATTATGACTTGTCTGCCTCACTTTTCCCGGATCGAGAAGCTTGGCTGCGGGATATTGGCGGCATATCTGATCACTGCTGTGATCATGGACGTCCAGACGCTTAAGATCTATGATTTCCTGCACCCGGCAGCAGCAGGGGTGGGGATGCTCCTGCTCCTGCATAAGAATACGGAAGCAGAGGCTTATATTTCCCTATTGCTGTATGGGCTTATTCAATATGCCATATTCACCAGAATGTACGGCAAGGCGGATGGAAAAGCCTTTTTTACCTGTGCCGTTTATCAAAGCCTGTATCATCATGGATTGTTTACCTATTTATTGCACATGGCAGCAGTATTCCTCCTTTTAGCTGTTGTACAGATAAAGAAGAAAAATCTGAACAGAAAAGGAAGTCTGAAACAGCCGGTTCCATTACTTCCATATATTGCTGCATGTGCCGTTCTGTTTCTTTGAAGCCTGTTATTTCAGAAACATCAAATATCTGAGGTAACACAATTTTTGTTATTTTTCTTACTTTGGTACATTAAAACGTCGGCTCTCTCTACTACTGTCTCAATTGTATCATCTTCACGCGCCACTGTAACACCAAAAGAGGCAGTTACGGATAAGTTTTCCCCTTTGTAGAGAATGCCGGACCCCGCAACCAATACGCGGATCTTTTCTGCAATCAGAGTTGCCTCATAGTCGTTTTGAATTTCGTAAACACCTATAAATTCCTCACCGCCCCAACGGCCTATAAGATCGTTTTTTCTCGCACTGCGGCTAATGGATTTGGTCACACTTTTTAGTACCTCGTCTCCTGCTTCGTGGCCATAGGTATTATTAAAATTACTAAAATCATCCAAATCCCAAAATATAATACAGAACTTACTTTGAAATCTTTTCATTTCATGGAGTCTGTATTGAATATAACTTTCCATCTTTCTGCGATTGGCAGCCCCTGTCAACTGGTCATGCATAGCCAGATACGATAAATTTTCAATTAAAGTATCCTCATAAACAATCGGCGAACTTGGTGTAAATATTTCTATTGCTCCAATAATTTTATCATTCTCCACGAACGGAAAAATATTAACTAAAACCGGAACGCGATGACCATCTTTATGCCGCAGATAAACCTTAGCCTGGCGTTGTATTCCATCTATTATGGTTGTGTATAACGGACATCCCACAACACACAAAGGCTGGCCGTCTCTGTCAATATGGTTCAGCAGGTTATCCTGGCAAAAGTGTCCTACAATTTCTTCTTCTTTATAACCGGTAATATCCTCCGCAGCTTTGTTCCAAAAAGTAATACGTCTTTCGGTGTCAACAAAATACACGCCGTCACATAGATTGTTAATAATCGTTAAATACAGACTTTCAGGCTTCATATTTATACTCCTTGTCCGTTTAATGCGAACTTGTTCGCAATGCGCGTGCTCAAATCGGTAATGTGCTATATATTTTTTTATTATAGCATGTTTTTTATGTATTACAAACAAAAACAGGCCAAAGAATGAATCAATGGTCTGTTTTTGATATGAAACTATAATACCATACCTTGTATCTGATTACAAAACAATATAAATTTTTATAAAAAATATGATTTTAGAGGTTGACGAATGACCTAAGATGGTATACTATTGTACTAAGCAGATAACACAACAATACAGAACTACAGTTTTCATCTGGCTGTATGACAGGAAAAATTCTGTTAAAACTATTATTAAGTGAGGATACAATATGGAAGGAGAGCGAATATGGCATGGGAATTAGATTCTGACCGGCCGATTTATGCACAGTTGGTGGAGAGGATACAGATGCAGATCATATCTGGATACTATCCGCCGGGAGGCAAGCTGCCAAGTGTCAGAGATTTGGCAACGGAAGCGGCAGTGAACCCCAATACGATGCAGAAGGCTTTTGCCGAATTGGAGCGCAGCGGGCTTATAATCACGCAGAGAACGAGCGGACGGACAGTAACGGAGGATATCGGAATGATTGGTGAGATAAAACAGGAACTTGCAAAGGAGCATTTAAAAGACTTCATTGAAAAAATGAAAGAACTGGGAATTACAAAAGAAGAAATCCTGTCTTTAATCTCAGAATCGGTAAATTAGGACCGGTTCTAAATGGAAAAATGTGGTATACTGGTCTTGTTTATTGTATACTAAGTTATAATAATGCCAAGTTATGGCAGATTGCGAGGGAAATATGAACGATTTAGTTGAAATTGTGGGTTTGACAAAAGCTTATGATGCCAGGAATATAGCTGTTAATAATATGACATTAACACTTCCCAAGGGTAGGATTATAGGACTTTTGGGACCGAACGGAAGCGGTAAGACAACACTGATCAAGATGATGAACGGGCTGCTTGTACCAACCCAGGGAAGTATTAAAATCAACGGACATTTTCCGGGGGCAGAGACGAAAGCAAGGGTTGCCTATCTGCCTGATAAAACTTATCTGAATCATAGCCAGAAGGTTTCTGAACTGCTTGTGTTCTATCAGGATTTTTATCAGGATTTTGAAATTGATAAAGCAAAGAAGATGCTGGAAAATCTGGGTATTGACCCTTCATCCAAAATGAAAACCTTATCAAAAGGAACCAAGGAAAAAGTACAGCTGATACTTGTAATGAGCCGTAATGCAGATCTGTATATTCTGGATGAGCCCATAGCGGGGGTGGATCCTGCAGCAAGAGATTATATACTCAAGACGATCATTAACAATTATAATCCGGAGGCCTCCATTATTTTGGCGACACACCTGATCGGGGATATTGAGTCTGTACTGGATGAAGTAATATTCCTGCGTTACGGTCAGTTGGTATTGTACAATTCGGTGGATAATATCAGGGAACAGCAGGGCAAATCGGTAGATGCATATTTCAGGGAGGTGTTTGCATGTTAGGAAAATTAATCAAGCATGAATGGAAATCCACTTATAAGATATGTTGTGTTATGCTGATATTTCTGGCCGTTATGACAATATTGGGCTGTCTGTCATTCAGAACGCAGTTCTGGTCCGAAGCCTTTAAGGGAAATGATGTGAATAACTTAACCATACTGGATTACAGCGGTATCCTCATGCTCGTGTTTTATGTTATTGCTATTATTGGCGTGATTTGTGGAAGTCTCATTTATATTGCGGTACATTTTTACAAGGGTCTTTATTCAGAAGAAGGATATCTGACACACACCCTTCCGGTCAGCTCTCATGAAATATTAATAAGCAGACTGCTGGTTGGCAGTTGCTGGTATATTATTATATGTATTATGGCAATCCTGTCCATTGTTATATTAGTATATTCTGTTATGGCAATAGCATTTTCTGTAACAGAGAGCGGAAGTCTGTTAAGTTATATTATCGCGAACAGAGATAGTATTTTTGCATCAATCAGAGAGAGTTATAATATAGAGTCCTGGTCCTATGTGTTCTGGAGTATTCCTTCCATGATTGTAAGTACGGTGTATTCGATTATGACAATTTTAGGTGCATTGACGCTGGGGCAATTATCCGGCAAACATAAGGTTATGATGTCGATTGTCAGTTATTTTGCAATTACCGTGGTCCAGAGTCTTATTAACAATATCATTCTTTTGCCCGTCATGCTTACTGCCTCTATGAATAATGGCAATTCATTCGGATGGAACAATCTGACAATAGTCTTGAATGTTGTAATCACTGTGGTGTTGTACTTTTTAAGTTACTTTATCATTACGAAAAAGCTGAATCTGGAATAGAAAACAGAATTCAAAAGAAAACAGAATCAAAAAGAAAACAAAGAAAACAGAAAACGACAGCGGTTATTTCGCTGTCGTTTACATGTTGCCTTATACAAAAAAGTCAGCTATAATGAGTGTACGGAAGAATAAATCAATTGAAAGAAGTTAATGAAAGGGCGTGAATCTATGGAGTTTCAACAGGATATGGAGTATCAGCGTAAAGAGACTCATAACATTGAGTATATTTACTCATTACCAGAGGGAGAGCGGGCAGAACTTATTGATGGTCAACTTTACAACATGGCACCTCCCGGCAGAAAGCACCAGGAGCTGATCGGTATGCTTTACCGTAAAATAGCTGATTACATTGATAGTAATAATGGTTCCTGCAAGGTATATTTAGCTCCATTTGCAGTATTTCTTAATGAGGATGACAAAACATACGTAGAACCGGATATCAGTGTAATATGTGACGCAGGCAAATTAAATGATAAAGGTTGCAATGGTGCTCCTGATTGGATCATAGAGATAGTATCTCCCAGCAGCAGAAGAATGGATTATTACATTAAATTATTTAAATATCGTACTGCAGGCGTAAAGGAATATTGGATTGTTGACCCGGATAAGAATATCATAACAATATATAATTTTAAAACAGAGGATGTATGCAGCCATACATTTTCCGATTCCGTAAAGGTTGGTATATTTGCAGGTTTTAGCATTGATTTCAGTATCTAACAATAATTTCCGTCCTTTAGCTTCCCAATGTTCACTTTACTGCCATCTTCAAATATTAAAATACCAGTGTTATTGTACCACTCATATCCGCTTACTTCATGTAAGGTGTTCTCTGTTTCCCCCTGAATATGCACTTTTGAGCCTATTGGATAATCATAAATAATATTATACAGATTCACCTTTTATCATAATTCCTCTCTGATGTCTTAAAAAACACAAAAAATTTGGTAAAAAAATATGTATAATATCATTTTGCTCATTGTTACGTCATTTTATACATAAATAGTATATAATGTAACCGTAATACAGATTATTACGAAAGAGAGCCATTAAGCCGATATATCAGATATGGAACAAATGGATTCGTTTTGAGAAGCTTCACGGAGGAAGCGGATATGAAGATTAGTCATACACAGGATGTAAGTAATCACAAGACAGAATATTACCTCTACAAACAAAGTCAGGAAACCCAGCCAACAAAAGCGGGAGATCTGATCCTGAACCAGGAAGAATCTGCGGTTCTCACCATATCTCAGGAAGGACAGGAGCAAGCCGCTGTAAAGGAAAATAAGGCGGATCATAAAAATGCCGAACAGACAGTCTATCAGCAAATGGCAGACCAGGAGCGGATAAAAAGGGAAGAGGGTAAGGATACCGCGCGCACGCAGCTCTTATGCATGGAGATTGCCAGGCGCATTACAGCAGGTGATAAGGTGCCGCAGCAGGATGTCAGCTACCTGATTAAACATGATCCGGATTTATATGGCCGCGCCATGAGTATGCGCATTCAAAAGAAGGATCCTGAGGAATACGAAAGTTTACTGGAGGATGATGAAAGAGGTGAATTTCATCAAATAAAAGAACTTCTGGGAGGTTTGACAGGAGACGCACCTTCCCTTATAATAGACATTGCTGAAAGCTGAGAGTGAGGATACACAATGGTACTTCTGCAACAGATGGTGGTTCTGTTTATTATAATGATAATAGGTTTTTTATGCCAGAAAAAAGGCATGCTGAATGAAGAGGCAAATAAACGGATATCCGGCTTGGTGGTAAATGTGGCTAATCCGGCCCTGGTCCTGTCTGCCAGTATCAATAAAGAGAATGTTATTGAAGGGATGGAGCTGCTTGCCTCGTCTCTGCTGGCAATCAGTATGTTTGGAGTGTTGATCCTGATTGCCCGGGTTTTGCCGGTTATATTGAAAATTGATAAACAGAATCATGGGACCTATAAAGCGATGACAGTTTTTTCCAACATTGGCTTTATGGGATTTCCTGTTATTTCAGCTGTTTATGGGAGTGAAGCGCTTTTATATGCCTCCGTGTTCCTGTTACCTTTTAATACCCTGATATATACATATGGCGTAAACGTTATGCAGCAAATTGGCACGAATAAGCAGCCCTTCCAGTGGAAAAAGATTATAAATACAGGTGTTGTTGCGTGTATAATATCTCTGTTTATTTATCTGACCCGGCTGCCGATACCGCAATTTGCTGAAGATGTAATCACCAGTCTTAGTAATCTGACAGCACCTCTGAGCATGATGCTGATTGGTGCATCCATGACAAAGATTAAAGGGAGGGAACTACTGTCAGACTACAAGCTTCTTATTTTTTCTGTTATTAAAATGATTTTGATTCCTGTATGCGGGATGCTGTTGATTATGCAGTTTGATATTAATCCGTTGTTTAAAGGTGTGTGCCTGATTATGCTGGCAACACCGGTGGGCAGTATGACTGCCATGCTGGCGCAGCAGTACGATGGTGATTATGAGCTGGCTTCAAAGGGCGTTGCTTTGACTACCGTACTTTCTGTTGTTACGATACCGTTGCTTTCGGCTGTTTTGGGTATCTGACCTGAAAAGATAAGTCCTGCCCACTTCATGAACAGTGGGCAGGACTTATCTTTTCAGCAGGGGACAGGCTTCCGTTACTTATATATCTGTCAGGATAAAAATCCGTTTATGATCTGTGCCACTGCTTCTTCTTCCGATAATCCCAATGTCATCAGCTTCAGAATCTGCTCTCCGGCAATTTTACCGATGGCAGCTTCGTGAATCAGCTCTGCATCCAGATGGTTTGCCGTAATCTCAGGGATTGCGCTGATCCTGGCGTTATCCATGATGATGGCATCGCATTCGGAATGACCGGCGCATTTATTGTTACCGCTTATTTTGGATAAAAAGAGCTGGCGGGAATCTTCTTTGGCAACAGACCGGGAGATCACGTTAGTGCTGGAGCTTTCCCCCTTCAAATCCACATCAAATAAGGTTTCGGCATATTGCTTTCCGTGGGTCATGAGTTTTTCTGTAATGATCAGCTTTGCACCGTCCGACAGGACTGCTTTCGTGGATCGTTTGGTGGAATCCACGCCTTTGATCTGGGTGGTTTCCATTTCCATAAAGCTGTTGTCTCCAAGCTCGATGATGGTATCCGGATTCATGATTCGTTCTCCGCTACCTTCACCGGCGCCATAATGCTTTTCGATGTAGCGGACATGGCTGTTCTCTCCAATATAAAAAGCATGGATGCCGTCATGACGGCTTTCCAGGCTGCCGCTGTTATGGATGCCGCAGCCGGCCACTATGGTGATATC
>Ga0153941_1000720_pt1 | contig 14110 bp, 14 predicted proteins | sample TSNJ025MetaG_FD_104733 | JGI IMG/M metagenome (GOLD analysis project Ga0153941, IMG submission 104733) | Attine ant fungus gardens microbial communities from New Jersey, USA - TSNJ025 MetaG | ecosystem: Host-associated > Fungi > Mycelium > Unclassified | place: USA: New Jersey, Brendan T. Byrne...
AGTCTGCTTTTGGAGTGATCATAACTTTTTGGAGCAACTTTGCCCTAGACATACAAAAGAAGTGCAGACAAAATTTGTGTATATATCAAGCTGACCACTTAGTAAAGACATTCCCAGTCATTCTGAGGTATGTTGGGAGGGTCAACATGTCACAAAAGGCATGACTCTGTTGACTGGTGCTTTTTATGTCAAAGTGTGACAGATTTGGCAGATACATCCCTGCAAAGTGGTCTTCTGTCATAATCTTCCTCATTTTGGTTACTGTAATGACCCGCCATGCACTCCCAGAACGTGTCAAAAGGATCAAATAATGTCATAGAGACAAGAATGCACTGATACAAGCTATTGCCATATATAAAACAGATGCCAAAAAGACAAGATTGGATTGAGAGGGAGGACCTGCAATTGCCAAGTGGTTCAATGTACCATATCAGACACTTATGAATCACATAAAAAATGAGCAAATGCAATTTATAAGTGATTTAAATACTAGCAAAAGGAAATTACTGCCTGCTGAGGAGCATACTCTAGTCAATTTCATTGTAGAGTCTGCTAATCAAGGACTTCCTCTTAATTATGATAACATCAAAAAATATTCCAATATTCTCCTTCAAGCCAGAAAAGGACCTGAGTTCAAACCTGTGGAGCATCAATGGGTATTTAATTTTCTAAACCATTGGCACAATGAACTACAAACTCATTGGAGCAAGTCTCTTGACATACAATGTAGGGTATCTCTTAATCCAGAGGCAGTCAAGGGATAGTTTGATCTTGTGGAAAAATTTGTGGTAAAGACCAGCATACTACTGAAGAACATATATACAATAAATAAAAGTGAATTTCTACCTGCAAATCAGGGATGAGACAGGGTTGTAGGATGACAAGGAACAAAGACCTAATACAAACAAGGAGGTGAAGATCACAAAAATGTCACAGCCCTAGTCATTATATATGCAGATTGTGAGTGCAAAGTCATAAAGGCTTAGAGCTCAACCAAGGTGGTTGTTTAGAAAGAACTCAATAGAGTTCTCTATTAGATTATATAACTACTTATACAAATATCTGTTGGTCTATGCACCTATCTCCCACAATCACATGATTCTTACTAATAACTGTACATATTTTACATAAGCCTTCCCATACTATTTATATCCCTCTTACATTGTACTTTTGAATATTATCTGCTAAGTTGAGGAATGCATAGAAAATAGTTTCTTTTCTAGGAACTGTCTCATAATATAGCCCTCTCTTCAAGTTTCCTTATTCCAAGGAATTTTTCCATTATCTCTAGTTTTTCTCCTATCTTTTTTTCTTTTGTCTCTTGTACTCCTTGTTAGACCATCTCTATAGTATTTTAGCTATAAACCTCCCTAGTAGTTCTCTTGAGAATACCTTTTCATCCTTTTCTTCTTTCTATCATTGTACTTCTTTGGTCTCTTTGCCATACTCTTTCTTAAACTCTTTTACCAACTCTTTTGCATTCTCCAAATTCTCCTTACTTTCCCATGTATCTTTTTCTACTATATATCTTTTGTTTAGTATTTTTTTCTACTTTGAATTCTTCCTCTCCTTCAATAATAACTGGTTTTGGTAGTACCTTTTGCTGCCCCTCTACTTGTAGCTTATACAGGTATACTCAACTTATGTTAACTATAGGGTATATTTTAATAGAACTCAGCAATTCTAATTCTACCACATTGCTTGAGACAATTTCTTTTATTCTGTAAGGTTTCACAAAGCATTCTGTCAAATTTTCTGATCATCTTTCTTTCATCTGCCACTTGAGATCTTTGGTGCTTAGCAATACTAAGTCTCCTACTTTATATTCCTCCCCTTTACTTCATTTCCTCCCCTTTACTTCATTTCCTATTTACAAACTTCTTCATTTTGTCTTGAGCTTTTCTCAAGGCTACCTTTGCTTCCTCCTGAATTTTCTGTATTCTTTTTACAAACTTTCCTACCACTTTGTACTTCCCCTTTCTTCTCTCTTTGAATCCTATTCTTGGATCTTGTTTGTAATTAGCCTTGAATGATGACACTTTTGTAGCCAAATGTATTTTGTTATTATATGCAAATTCAGCTGTCCCTAACCAGTCCGGCCATTGTTCTTGTCTATGGTTGATAAAGACCCTCAGATACTGCTCCAATTCCTGATTCACCCTCTCTCTGCTGACATTTTCTCTGTAGTTGCTATAAAGTGTGCTATTTTACTAAATCTGTCATACACCACTAAGATTGCATTGTATTCTTGGGCTAAGGACAGCTTTGTGATGAAGTCTACTAAAATATGGCTCCACAGTTTCTCTGGGATTATGTTCAGTATTAGCTTTTCTACCAGGGCCTTGCTTCTATTCTTATACCATTGGTAGGCATCACACCTATCTACATATCTCCTTACTTCTCTCGTCACTTCTGACTACCAGTAGTTTCTTGTGACCAACTCTGCCATTTTCTATTTTTCTCCATGTTCTCCGACTGGGGTATTGTAATGGAGGTATATTATTTCTCTTCTCAAGTCCCCTTCTGGAACATATATACATCCTTTTTTCATGACTATTCCTTTTTCAATTGTTTATTCCTTATCCCTTAGGTTCTTTATTCCTGCTTTCTTTAATTCTTCTACTGCTTTTACTACTTTCTTGTCCTCTTCTTATGTCTTTATCACAAATAGCCACTTACTGATTTGTGATTGCTTGATTTGATAATCAAAGTATTCAAAAAAGTCAAGTTAAATAAGCAGCAAAAGATATTGTTAAGTCTGAGGTTTATCCTCAGACATACAGTTCTTAAATACATGATTGTGGTGGTCTGTGTACCAGAACAGCCTACTACATGATCACTACCTATTGTTCTATATATAGGAGTGCTATTGTTCTTGAAATAGAGATAACCTAACCATCTTAGGGCAGTCCTTTGTTCTTATTCAAGGACAGATGATAATCTATGGATAAAGATCAGTTGTCATGTACAAACATTGAGGACCTTGTATCTCCATGAGATCTTATCGCCTCTGGATCTATTTATAGCCAAAAGAAGCGCATTGAAGAGAGCTTCACGATGGTTGTTGAAGCAAATGATTATGTTAAGCGGTTCTTGAGATATCAGCAATTTAGTGTCTGGTGACTTGGTGATCACTGACTGATCTGCTAATAACTTGGTGAATACTGATCACTTTGAGACGTTTTTGGTACCGTTTGAAAGGTCTTCTTAAGGGCTTTTGGTGGCCATTTAGATTGTCAAAATTGGTCAAGTATTCCTGGAGTTATGGTCCGAATGAAGTTTGTAACATATTTATTTCCTTTTTTGATTCTGATATTGTTATACCCCCATCTCAGGTCTAGCTTTGTGAAGACCTTCTTACTTTCTACTCTTTCTAGGATATCAGCAATTAGTAGCAATGAATAACTACTTTTGATAGTCCTTTAGTTTATATATCTATAATCCTGTACTATTCATTGTTTTCTGTTCTTTTTAGCTACAAACTGAACAAAAGATGTTTGTGGTAACTTTAATAGTTGGATATATCCCTTTTGTAGTTGGTTTTCTGTAAACACCTAGACTTTCTCTTGCTCTTCTTTTGACAATAAATATACCTTCCCTTTCTTAGGTACAAAGCCTTTCTTTAACTCTATCGCATAGTTCCAGGCCTTTTGTACTGGCATCCTCTCCAACTCTGCTTTTCCAAATACTCTCTTCCATTTCCAAAACCTCCTTAGTACTAGTTCTTCTACTATTTTCTTCTCTTCTGTTTTCCTAACTACTTTCTTTTTTTCTTCTTGCTTTTTCTTTCCACATATCAGTGAATAGCACATTATTTTTACCTCTTTCTTCTCCCAGTCAATTTCTAGATTATGGGCAGCTAACCATGGCATACCCAATATTACCTCTGTTTTCCTAGATTATATACATCTATTTGTACCCTCTCAACATATCCTTTGAAGAATATATTGTATTTTACTTAATGAGTGATTGCTTCCCCTACATTTACCATTCTATCTATGTTTTGTACTAGTAGAGGATTTTTCAATCTTTCTAGCTTAAACTCTTTTTCCTTTGTGAACTTTGTGTCCATGAATAGACCCATTGCTCCACTATCCAATAGTACTTTTACTGCTACCCCTTCATAGTTTTCCAACTTTTCCAATCCTACTTTTATCCACACTTCTTTTAGTGGCCAGAGTATATACTGTATATCTCTTACTCCCTCAGTATTGCTTTGACAAAAAACTTTATTTCCCAGTGTTATAAGAGCCCCGAGTAGGAAAAAGTCTCCTGTGTATTCAAACACTTAGTCCAAAACCTCAAAGTATACAATGGGGTTAAGATATAAATAGTAGGGGAACTTAAGAAGCCAAGTCACGTGATAAGGTCACAAGGTTATAGAATATTCTGGAGGAACATGTGATCATGGACTAGTAGTAGTACAGCCACTGTAAAAGTAGTATAAGTAGTAGTCCAATCCAATGAAGAACTCTATCGAGTTCTTCTTGAACATCCACCTAGGGTGATCACTAAAGACACTCACTGTCTCTTGATAACATAAGAACTTGATTCCCAATGGTGACCTCGTATCTCATAGCCTCACCACTCACTTACTCTTACATCTTTCTTGCTAGTGAGCATAGTGCTCATAAGCTTTTTGGATAGCGGGCCCTAGCTGTAAAGGGGACTTTTTAGTCAGTTAGGGACTGAGAGAGGAGACGAGATACCAAGTTCAGGTATCCTGCTCGAGTTCTGACCTCACAATTGGACATTGCTCTTTACTTCTTTCTCCATATAAACTCCGTACTATGTTCCATTGTGAATGATATATACAGGAGATTGGTGGTTATTCCTTAGGAAGCCACTTAGTGTAGAGGTCCTCTCCTTAGAGGCAATCGTATACCAAATTTGATTAGGGCAGTAGTCAGTAAGGCAGTAGGAATCCAGACAGGTGAAGATTGCATGCCCTGTTGGATATAGGCCTTAGTTAGCAACCCTGGATCAAGAATTGTCGGAGTATGAGTTGTCATCATCACCATTACCATTACCACCACCACTACCATACAATATGTCCTGACAACAACAGGGGGAAAACCCCTTCCAGAGAGAAACAACTCCTTGCTATGATTGCCACTCTGCAGCAGCAGGTTAACACCATGCTCCTCCAGCAACAAGGGAGCAGAGTAGAGGTTGCAAGGCCTCAAGTTTTTAGTGGGAAGATAGAGGAAGTAAGCATGTTTGTAAACATAGCTCGATTATACATCAGAATGAAGATGACAGAGGAGGTGGGAGCGACCCAGGTGGCCTGGGTATTATTATACATGCAAGGAGGAATAGCAGAGGTATGGAAAGATAACCTGTTGAACGAGTTAGCAAAAGGAGAATCAGAGGTGGAGTCAGCAGAACAGTTGTTCGCAAAGATAAGAAATGACTTTGGAGAAACATTAGAGGAGGAAAGAAAGATAGAGCAGCTAAGAACAATTGAACAGGAGGGAAGGACCTGTGACAAGTATGTACAGGAGTTCAAAAAGGTCACCAGGGGAAGTGGCTATAAGGGAAGACCCCTCATTGAAGAATTCAAAAGAGGATTGAATGGGGCCATCAGAAGGAAGTTGGCCAAAGCAGAGGAACTGCCTACTACTATTGGAGAGTGGCAGGAAAGGGCAGTAAGATTAGACAGAAATCAAAGACAAAGCAGGGCAGAAGAAAGAGTACTGGGAAGAAATGCAGTGTACCCAGGGGGAAATGTGTAGCCAAGAGAAGGAGGATCATATAAAGAAAGAGAAGAACAAATAACGTGGAAAATGGGAGGGGGATACAGAGGAGGAGGTAGTGGAAACATGACTAATAGAGGGAGAGCTCAAACAGGTCCAAGAAGAGACCCAAACGCAATGGATGTGGATAGAGAAAGAGGAGGAGATAGGATATGCTACGTGTATGGAAAATAGAGCCATATGGCCAAAAATTGCTGGGAAAAACATAGAGGAAGGGTAGTAGAAATGCCATAGGAGTTGGCAAAAGAAAATGGAGGATAGTGAGCTCTTGGCTGGTCTCTAATAATATATATAGTGTATTGCGCCTGGAAAAACTAAGCAATAAATTGATATCCACCAATACAACTGAGAAAGTAAGAGATATATGGCGTACACTATGGCTGTTAAGGAAAGTCTAGCTGAAAGTAGGGTTAGAGAAGCTAGAGAGTCATGAAGGAGTAGCAGTGAAGGTACTGTTGGATAGCGGTGTGACAGGTCTGTTCATGGACATAACCTTTGCAAAAGAAAAGAGGTTTAAGATAGAGAAGCTAAAAAAACTCCTCTTAGTTAGGAATGTGGATGGAACAGCAAATGCGGGAGGAGCTATAACACACCAGGTTGAGTGCAATATGTTCTTCAAGGGACATGTGGAAAGAGTGAAAATAGATGTATGCAACTTGGGAAAAACAGAGTTGATACTGGGAATACCATGGCTAGTAGCCTACAACCCAGAAATAGATTGGGAAAAGGGAGAGGTGAAGATAACGTGTTGCCCACCTATATGTGAAAAAAGAAAGCAAGAAGGAAAGGAGAAAAAAGTGAGGAAGACAGAAAAAAACAAGAATGAGGAAGTATTAAGAGAACTGGTATCTAGGAGATTCTGGAAGTGGAAGAAAGTATTGGAAAAAAAGGAGTCGGAAAGGATGCCGGTGCGAAAAACATGGAACCATGCCATAGAGCTAAAAGAAGGGTTTATGCCAAGAAAGGGGAAGGTATACTCACTATCGAGAGAAGAAAGAGAGGAAGTACAAAAATTCATAGAAGACCAATTGAGGAAAGGATACATTCAACCCTCCAAATCACCCCAAACATCACCAGTATACTTTGTAGCAAAAAAGGATGGCACATGGAGGATAGTGCAGGATTATTGACACTTAAACCAGTGGATGATAAAGAATGGATACCCTCTACCTCTCATTGCAGATATATTGGACGGAGTAGGAAAGAGGAAGGTGTTTACAAAATTAAACTTGAGATGGGGATACAATAATGTTAGGATCAAGGAGGGAGACGAATGGAAGACAGCATTCACAACACATATCAGAGTATATAAACCTACCGTCATGTATTTCAGGTTGACAAACTCCCCGGCTACCTTCCAAGCAATAATGAATGACCTGTTCAGAGACCTCATAAACCAAGGGAACACAGCGACTTTTATTGATGACATTTTAGTAGCTACAGATACGGAGGAAGAACATGATGAGTTGGTAGAGGAAGTACTGAGGAGACTGGAAGAAAATGATCTGTTTGTAAAGCCGGAGAAATGCAAATGGAAAGTAAGGGAAGTAGAATTCCTGGGAGTAGTAATTGGCCCAAAAGGAGTAGAAATGCAGAAGGAAAAGGTGAAGGGAGTCCTGAACTAGCTGGTACCTAGGAACGTCAAGGAAGTGCAAAAGTTCCTAGGCCTTGCCAATTACTACAGGAGGTTCATAAAGAACTTTGCTAGGATAGCAGCACTGCTACATGTACTAGTCAGGAAGGAGCAAAAGTGGAAGTGGGAAAAAGAACAGGAGGAAGTGTTTGAGGAACTCAAGACAGTGTTCACTATGGAACCCATTCTGGCCATCCCAGACATTGATAGGGAGATGAGAGTGGAAGCAGATGCCTCAGATTATGTGACAGGGGGGGTGTTGTCGATGAAGTGCAAAGATGGCAAATGGAGGCCAGTGGCTTTCATCTCTAAATTGCTAAACACTACTGAGCAGAATTATAAAATTCATAATAAAGAGATGTTGGCAGTAATAAGATGCCTAGAAGCATGGAGGCATTATTTGGAAGAAGCAAAACTTGAATTCAAAATCTGGACAGATCACACAAACCTCTAGTATTTTATGGCAAGTCAAAAATTAAACCAAAGACAAGCAAGATGGGCCCTATACCTATCATGGTTTAGTTTCATGTTGAAGCACATTCCAGGAAAGAGCATGGGGAAGGTGGATAGATTAAGCAGAAGGCCAGACTAGCAGGATGGAGTAGAAAGAGATAATGGGAATCAGAAACTAGTGAAGCTAGAGTGGATTAGAAAAGCAAAAACAATAATAGAGGAGGAAAACCTAAAAGAAAGAATCAGGAAGGTGCAGGAAGGGGATGAGAAAGTCGTAAAAGCAGTAGAGGAGCTGAAAAAGGCAGGAATCAAGACGCTGAGAGACAAAGAATAGAAAGTAGAAGATGGAATAGTAATGAAGAAAGGAAGGATATACATGCCAGAAGGGGACCTTAGAAGGGAAATAATACAATTACACTATAACACCCTAGTAGAAGGGCATGGAGGGAGATGGAAAACAACAGAGTTGATTGGTAGGAATTACTGGTGGCCAGGAATAACAAAAGAAGTGAGAAAATATGTAGACAGATGTGATGCTTGTCAAAGGTACAAGAACCAAAGTGAGGTACCAGCAGAAAAGCTAATGCCTAACGCAATCCTGGAAAAACCATGGAGTCATATATTGGCAGATTTTATCACCAAACTGCCCCTAGTCCAGGGATACAATGCAATCCTGGTAGTATGCGATCATTTTAGTAAAATAGTACATTTTATAGCAACAACAGAGAAAATGTCAGCAGAGGGACTTGCAAAGCTGTTTTGGGACCACATATGGAAGTTACATGGGCTTCCAGAAAGCATCATATCAGACAGGGGAGTACAGTTTGTAGTGGGAATAATAAAGGAGCTGAATAACTTACTGGGGATCCAGACAAAGCTCTCGATAGTCTATCACCCCCAAATGGATGGGCAAACAGAGAGGATAAACCAGAAGCTAGAACAGTACCTAAGAGCCTTCATCAATCACAGGCAAGAGCAGTGGCCGGATTGGTTGGGAACGGTAGAGTTTGCATACAATAACAAGGTCCACACAGCAACAAAAACATCGCTGTTCAAAGCAAATTACAGTCAAGACCCAAAGATGGGATTTGAAGGAACAAGGAAGGGGAAGTACAAAGTGGCGGAAAAATTTATAGAGAGAATAAGAAAAATCTAGAAGGAAGCAAAAGCAGTATTAGAGAAAGTACAGGAGGAGATAAAGAAGTTTGCAAACAGAAAGAGAAGGGAGAAGGAAAAATACAGAGTAGGAGACTTAGTACTGCTAAGCATGAAGGATTTGAAGTGGCAAATGAAAGGAAAAAGATCAGAGAAACTGACCAAACGCTTTGTAGGCCCCTACAAAGTAAAAGGAATTGTCTTGAGTAACGCGATAGAGTTAGAATTACCTAAATCTATTAAAATACATCCTATAGTTAACATAAGTAGAGTACGACTCTATAAACCACAGATGGAGGGACAGAAGAAGATACCACCAAAACCAGTCATCATTGAGGAAGAAGAGGAGTTCAAAGTAGAAAAAATTCTAAACAAAAGAACAGTTAGAGGAAAGGAAAAGTTCCTGGTAAGATGGAAAGGCTATACAGTAGAAGAAGACATCTGGGAAAGTAGAAAGAACTTGAAGAATATAAAGGAATTGGTAAAAGAGTTCGAGAGGGAGTACAGGAAAAAAGTTAAAGAACTGAGGTAACAGGAGCAAGAGGAAGAAGAAAAGGAGTTCAGTCAGGAACTACCTAGGGAATTCACAGCAAAACTACTGTACAGTTGGGGAAGAAAAAGATATGAAAGGGAAAGGGAGAGAAAATGGGACAAAAACTGGGATTAATGGAAAAATTCCTCAGAACAAGGAAACTTAAAGGGAGGGGCCATGTTATGAGAGCTCTGAGCAGGAAAAAGTCTCCCATGTATTCAAACACTTAGTCCAAAACCTCAAAGCATACAATGGAGTTAAGATATAAATAGTAGGGGAACTTAAGAAGCCAAGTCACATGATAAGATCATGAGGTTGTAGAACATTCTGGAGGAACATGTGATCATAGACTAGTAGCAGTACAGCTACTGTAAAAGTAGTATAAGTAGTAGTCCAATCCAACAAAGGACTTTATCGAGTTCTTCTTGAACATCCACCTAGGGTGATCACTAAGGACACTCACTGTCTCTCAATAACACCCAGCTTTTCTGGGTATAATACACTATACCTATTTGAGAAGGCCAGTCAGAAGCTTACTGTTCTCTATTGTCTTTTGTTAACTCTTGTAGTATTTTCACTACTCTTTTTTCTTTTCCCTTTCTCTGCCAATAATTTTTGGCCATATAGCTCTACTTTCTATATACAAAACATGTTCTATCTCCTCTTCTTTTTCTGTCTATTTCCATTATATTGGGGTCTCTTACTGGCCCCAACTGTCCTCCTCTATTCTAATATCCTCCTCTATACTGGCTCTCTAGTCTCCACATGATCTGTCCCTTACTTTCTCTATATGACCCTCTCCCAAACTCTCCTTTAGGCTGTACATTTCTCTATAGGCATATCACATTTCTCTCCAATATTCTCTTTTCTGCCCTACTCTGTCTTTGGTTTCTATCCAACTTTACTGCTCTCTTCTACCACTCTTCAATTATGTAAGGAGGGCTTTCTGCTTTTGCTAACTTCCTTCTGATTCCTTTACTTAACCCTCTTTTAAATTCCTTTATGAGAGGTCATTTCTCATATCTGCTTTCTCTTGCAATCTTTATAAATTCTTGGACATACTTATTGTATGTCTTTTCTCTCTGTTTTATTGTTCTCAACTGTTCTACTTTTCTTTCTTCCTCTACTGTTTCTCTAAACTCATTTTTCATCTTACTAAATAACTCTTCTACCATCTCTACTTCTGATTCTCTCTTTGATAACTCATCTAACAGATTGTCCTTCCATGCCTCTGCTATCTCTCTCTGCACATAAGATAGCACCCAGGCCATCTTTGTTGATTCTGACTTCTCCTTCATCTTCATCCTTAGATACAAACAAGCCACATTGACAAACACTCCTACTTCCTCCATCTTTCTACTAAATAAAGAAGGTTTTGCCACCTTTACTCTTGCTCCTCCACTTTATTGTAATAGGGTGGCTATCTGCTGCTGTAGGCTGGCAGTTAAGATAAGAAGTTACTCCTCCCTAGTAAGAGGTGATGGTATAGGAGCAACAGGTTGTCCTACAGGTTGTTGTTGTTGTTGTTGAGACATATATGGTGGTGATGATAGTAGTGATAATAATGATGATAGTGATTCTTTGTATAAGGAAAAGCAGTCTTTTTCATCTAAACTTATGACTAGCTATTGACTAGAAGAATAAAACAATATTATCCCTAAAAAGGGAATCTCTAAGCTAGATAGGCCTTTAAGAGATTACTGTTATTTCCTTGCATAGACTAATTACAATAAACTAGTAGCATAGAACTGATAGTAAAAGACTAAATACAAGCCTACTCGATATAGAGGTGAGGTCTTAGATAGGAATACAAGTTTTGTTCAGGCCTTCTACCTACTGTCCCTAACTGACAGTGAAGTCCCCTTTGTAGCTAGGGCCTACTATCCAAGATGCTTGTGAGCACTGTACTCATTAGCAAGGACAATGAGAAAATAAGTGAAATAGAAAATAAGTGGAATAGAGAGTATTGAGGCTATAAGATACAGGGTCAACAATAGGTATTGAGTTCTTATGTTAGTACAAAGTTATGAAGGCTTAGAGCTTAACTAAGATAATTGTTTAGGAAGAACTCAATAGTTCTCTATTGAATTGTACAACTACTTATACAAATATCTGTTGGTCTGTGTATCTATCTTCCACAATCACATGATCCTTATTAATAACTGTACATATTTTACATAAGCCTTCCCATACTATTTATATCCCTCTTGTATTATACTTCTGAATATTATCCACTAAGTTAAGGAATGCATGGAAAATAGTTTCTTTTCTAAAAACTATCTCATAACATAGATGGATCTTCCTTATCTTCTCTGATTATCTTTAAGGATCATAATTTTATGACTAAATGGAGTGATAATAATATTTTAAATACTGCATATGTTACCTTTATAATATAAGAATATTATACAACTACTTATCTGTATTTTTAGTATCTCTTATTCTCCAAATAGATAGACTAATGGTAAATATACACAAGAATGGATTGAGAAAGTGTTTAATAAATGTACTGAGGAGAAAGCTGATAATTAGTCTTATGTTCTTTTTCTTAATGGACATAGTTCATACTATACTATAGAGGTCATTCAGTTTGTATATACTCATAGCATCATTCTGCTGGCCTATCCTTCTCATTGTATTCATGCTCCTCAAGGCCTTGATATAGCATGCTTTGGAAAAATGAAAATGGTCTGGAAAGAAGAGATCAGTAATTTTAAAGAAAAGAATCAATGATCTATAACAAAGGAAAACTTTACTGGAGTCTTTGGTCAAGCATATCTTTGTGTTTTTGATTGCAATACTATTCTTACAGTCTTCTCCTCAACAGGAATCTATCTCTTTAACTGTGATATCATTACTCTATAGCAAATAATACTGAGTATCTCTCATTCTATCCAAGGATTCTTTTCTCTCCCATAGCCAAGTCCTGTATGTACTATTATTGCTGCTCACAGGATCCATTCAGTAACATTATTTGACATTGAGGAAAGTATACGTACTTTACTAGAAGAGGGTTCTACAATTCCAATATATGGCTACTATTGTATTTCAGACCCTGATATTGATTCTAGCTTGTATACATCCTCAAAACAAGTTCAATTGATGTATTCTACAATAATATTAACTGTTATGAGTTGGCTCCAAAGAAGAAAAATATCTCCTATGTATTTATTAACTTGATAGAAAATCTCCAGAAATATAATACAGGGAAGATATAAATAGCATGAGATAGTATTATGTAAGAACTATATAGTTATTAGTCATATTCTTGTGACCATAGAAAGCAGGTGCATAGACTATAGAATATTTGTATAAGTACTAGTAGAAACCCAATAGAGGACTTTATTGAGTTTTTCCCTTTCAATTGTCATTGGTTGGGGTCAGAGCTTTAGTTCTAAGTCTGTACCTTAACATCAATCTTAACTAGATCTCTTCTACTCTCAAAAGCCAAGCTTACCTCAGCAAATGCAAATTAGCTTATTTTAGTCTTTATTATTGATAATCTCTCTACTCTTCTTCAACCAGATTGGAATCTCTGTTTTGATAAAGCAGCAAAATGTATTAGTAAGCATGACTGGAAAACTCATTGTTAGGACTTATAAGAAAGTCTATGTTGTACTTATGATATTGTTGTTGCTATACAAATAATGACAGAAGAAGCAAATGCCTAGCTGGTTCTTTAGCATATGACCCTAGAGAAGTTAAATAAGTCACTTTAATTGAAAGAGAACAGGAAAAAGAATGATTGTTCTACCTTATTTAATAGAAAAGAAATTATACTGACTTCTAATAAGTTTGAGACAGCAATAAAGTAACAGAAAGAGCACAGAGAGCAGCAACAGGCTCAAAAAGAGAGAAACAACCAGTTACAAGCCCTAAATGTCATGACTTGGCAAAATGGCTGGGTTATTATTTTATTTTACTTTATTTTACTTTATTTTACTTTTCTTATTTGAACTTACTACACAAGGAAGAAGTGCAGAAAAGTATCACATGACAATGTTGCATATCACAGTCACATATCAGGATGTCACAAGGTCATGTCACATGATAAGTGTGGGAAAGTAGTGTACAGACCATGTAGTAGTTGTATAAGTAGTGTACAGAATCAAATAGGAGCTCTATTGAGTTCTCCTTGTCAACTCAGACTTGGAGAGTGATTAAGTTGTCTCAGGCTAAGTTACTACACTAAAGAAGGATGTCAAGGCTGCAATAGAAGCTCAATGGGAGGAGGTAAAGAGAGATCATAAAGAAGCAGTTGAAAGATGGCAGACAGAGTATAAAATATTGGAGACTCGTGATATCCATAAAAAAGAGTGGCCAAAAAAGCCTACAAGACCCCTTTGATGTAAGGTGGAGGCAGAGTTTGCATTTGAGAAGGAGCAGGAAGGAGGTGATGATGACAGTGACAAACCAGGCAAGGAGACACACATGTCACACACATGTCACAGTTGCCAATTAGTTGTATTTGACTGGTAATACACTTTTTTTCAAGATTAATCTCTGTAAATTTGACAACTTGTTCAATATGCCCAATACTATGGATTTAGAATACTTAATACATGTACTCAAGCCTTGTCA
>Ga0153941_1000723_pt1 | contig 14077 bp, 8 predicted proteins | sample TSNJ025MetaG_FD_104733 | JGI IMG/M metagenome (GOLD analysis project Ga0153941, IMG submission 104733) | Attine ant fungus gardens microbial communities from New Jersey, USA - TSNJ025 MetaG | ecosystem: Host-associated > Fungi > Mycelium > Unclassified | place: USA: New Jersey, Brendan T. Byrne...
ACTTCTCCACCCGGTCCGGCTTTCTCTGCAGCATTAACCAGACTGTTTCTAAACCGATACGCAGCAATCTCACCAGATTCCCCATCCGGCGTCACAATTTCCAGAAATCCCTTTATTTCCATAACAGCCCTCTCCAACTGTGGATATTCTATTTTCAACCGTAAAATATCCATAGTTTCAAGACTGCCAAAAAAGAATTCATCCAATCCAGGATCTGTATGATAAGCATAAGAATCCGGCAGCATAGCAGCAAGCTTCTTTGCCCGCCCCAGACTGCTTACTGATACTACATCAAAGTGCTCCGTTGTCACCTGATCCAAAAGCGCCCTTCCCGCAAGTTCACCATCTGATGTAAAATCCGAATCACTGCGCCCTTCCAATATCTTCGCTTCCTGAAACAAAGTCAAAGGGTTCATGATCACTGTCAAACGAACAGCTCTTTGCGCTTCCAACAGTTTCTTTCCCATTTCCAGATAGCTGGTATCATTAAAAGTAAGCAATCTGCATCCTTCTTTTTCATATTCCAGGATACTGACACTTGTATTATCCAGATGCATTCCAGCTTCCTTAAATATCGCAGTTAAATAAAATGCCATGGAAGAATGAGCTACAACTAAAATATTTGCATCTGTCCCTTTATGCTTCACAACTATTTCATCAAGGGCATTTCCAAACCGGTTCACAAACTCGACAGCCGTTTCTGCTTCAATTGGAGAGTTTTCAGAAAAGAAAAGATTTATATCATCTACCGGATAGTTACTATCAAGCCATTCACCATCATGCCCTTCTGCCAGCCCCCAACCTACATCCTTTAAACCCTCTATCTGTATAATATCAATATTATCCTTCCCCAAAACCAAAGCGGCGGTTTCATATGCCCGCCCAAGTGTACTGCTATATGCAAAGTCAAAAACAATGCCTTTTTCACGCAGACCCACTCCCAATGCCATGGCTGCATGACGTCCTCTCTCTGTCAGCGGGGCATTTCCACCGCCGCCTATCAAGAGATTCTTAATATTAGAATACGTTTCTCCATGTCTAATCAGATAAATTTTCAACTCTATTCACCCTTCTTTCTAAAAGCTCTACGACATTCTGTATGGAGATATTTACTATTCCCGCCGCCTTCAACAAATAGTTTTACAGTATTCACCAACGATTACCTCCTATATCACCTCGAGTCCATAGCTCTCCCAGGCGATACTTCTCAAGCCAAGGTCTTAGCTGTTCTTTATTCAAACGATTTAATTGCGTTCCGTTATCCGCTTTCTCAGCTACCATAACTGCTTCAGGATTCTCGGTAAATGCGTCAACTAATACATCTGAATGTGTAGTAACAATCAGCTGACAACGCGTAGATGCTTCCTCTAATAATTTGGCTAAGTTTGGGAGGACATCTGGATGCAAACCCAACTCTGGTTCTTCTATGCATATCAATGGTGGAGGATTGGGATGGCATAAAATCGCTAAAAGACATAAATAACGTAATGTTCCATCTGAAAGACGAGTAGCAGGAACTGACGACCTTAATCCACGTTCTTGAAAAAATATTTGCACTGTACTGCTTGTTATATTTATCTCATAATCTTCAACATCATTATAGAAATATTGCAATTCTTTTAAAAGACGCCTTTTTGAACTATAATCATTACGTATTTGATTTAAAACCAAACCGAGATTACCACAATCTGATTCGAGATAATTATTTGGTAAATCAACTTTTTGTGGCAGCCGTGCAGCAGTATAGCGACCAAACCCCCACTCACGATACATCCTGATTTTGCTGAATTCTTGTGAAAGAAATGTTATTTCAGGGTAATGAATCGCATCCCTTTTTTGAACAAGGATTGATTGTGTCATATCAATATCTTCTCTTTGCAAGCTGCGTTGTCCCTCACCTTGAATATTTAGTGTTGGCCTTCCATTAAAAAAATCATAATAAATATAGGGGTCTGATTGCCCTGGATCAGGTTGTATACTTTGTATTTTTTCATCAACTATCTCAAATGCCTGACCTACAGCATTAAATGCAATCAGATATCGAAGTTTTGTATATTTCGCATTAATCAAAGAATTTTTAACAACAAAGTTTAAGACTGCATCTTTTAATGTATGATTACCTTTGTATAACCAGTCCGAAACACCACCACCTTCTCTAATAGGTTTGGTTATATCGGACGGCAAATTTCGCAACAACTCAAATGCTTCTAAAAAATTTGATTTGCCACTCCCATTTGGTCCAATAATTACGTTAAGTGGCTGCAATTCTATCTCTCCGACATCATTTCCAAAACTAAGAAAATTACTTAATCCAACGGAACTTATCATTTTTTCAGATTTCCTTTCGTTCAATGCACAATGTACCAGTTATTTAAAACGTTGCAATTCTATGGACATTATACTACGCAGGGTTTAACGTTGCAATAAACTATTTTTACTGTTGCCTTCCGATCCGAAACAAATGTTACTGTTCACTTCGTGACCAGTAACAAACAAATCTTGTATTACAGGCCGACACTTCTATCACTATCCTTCCTGCGCATCCACAACAAATAAACCACACATACAACAACCGACATCACAGAGGCAGCCGGTGCTGCCAGACCCATGGGGAGAAGGGAACCTTCCGTCACCTGCCCCATAATCCATGTCACCGGAATACGCACCAGGAAAGTAGCAGCCATACTGTGCAGGAAGCAGACCAGCGACTGGCCGTTTCCATTAAAATAAGCATTCATACAGAACACAAAGCTCACCAACACACAATCAATGGAATAAGTGCGGATGTACTGTGCTCCCGCAGCAATCACATCTGCGTCTCTGGAGAAAATTCCAATCAATGCATCCGGACAAATCTGACAGATCAGACAGATAAATACACCGCAAATCAGGGAATAACCCACTCCGTACCACATAGCATTCCAAGCCCTTTTCCTTTGTCCTGCTCCCACATTCTGTGCTACCATGGTAGCCACTGCCGAAGAAAAGGCGCCGGCAGGAATAAAGGCAAACCCCATGAATTTCTCCGCCACTCCAACTGCAGCGGAAGCTACCAGCCCCAGCGTATTAATGATTGCTGCGATTGCAAGGAAGGAAATATGCACCAGCACATCCTGTAGAGCCAACGGAAATCCCACCTGCAGAATAGTGATAACCTCCGTCCTGACAGGCTTGAAATCCTTCCCGGAAATCGGAAAAGTGAAACCCTTACGGCGCATGTGAAGCAGACCACAGACAAAAGAAATTCCCTGAGCAGCTACCGTTGCAATGGCAGCTCCCCCGGCACCCATATCAAATCCGCCCACAAGAATAAAATCCAGTACTACATTTACAATACTGGCGATGGCAATGAACCACACAGGTGTCCTGGAATCTCCCATTCCCCGGTAAATACCGCTGATTGCGTTATAACCCATGATAAAAGGAAATCCAATGCTGCAGATTAGCAGATACTCCCTTGCAAGAGCAACTGCTTCTACTGGTGTCTGCATCAGAGACACCAATAAATGATTTGACATAAGCATAACCGGCGTCAATCCTAAAGCCAATATCAGAAATAATGCACACAGATTACCCACTGCCCGGGCCGTTCCGGATTTGTTATTCTCACCGATTCTCTGTCCGATGAGCACCGTTCCGCCCATGGATATTCCCTGCACCAGGCCGGTAAACAGCATCATCAACTGAGAACCGATGGATACCGCCGATACTGCCGCCGAATCCGTATACCGCCCCACCACAAATAAATCCACCGCCCCATACACTGACTGTAAAAAGCTTGCCAGCATAAAAGGAAGGGCAAACTGTAAAAGTGACCGGCCTGTTTTACCGGATAGTAATCTGTTATCTGTGTTGTTCATAATATATCCCTGCTGCTCCTGTCTGTTCATTCCTCATAAAATCTCATATCTCCCCAAACATCCATCATCTCTGAACAGTCAAGCTGCTCTGCTTTTGTTTCTCTGTCATATATCATAACAGAAGATTGATATCCTGTATACTGCGGCCACTGAGAATCGGGATTGCCGGTCTTAATGAACTGAATCCAGCGGGAATGTACATCATTCACGATTTTCTCAACTACTTCTTTCGGATCCTTTTGAAAAATAAAGGCACTGAAACCATATTCCGGACAATTAAAGTCACATGGCAGATCCATTGCATGGGCACAGAGCATGCCTGTCTCCTTTGCCATCTTAGACATAAACCGGAATTGATATACCCATACAGAACCGTGTGCCTTCTGTGACTTAGCTATCTTGAGAGCAGGCATGGCAAATGCATAATCGGTTGCAAAATTGATAAACGGCATGCCCACCTCATTAATCAGTTCATCACCGGACTTTTTGTAATATGACTTAATCTGATCAAATCCCTCCCCATTTCCGCTCCTATCAAACATCTCCTGAATCATCTCCCATGAGTTGGGGAAATTCGTATTCTCAGGGCGTACAAACATGGTTCCCTCGTGCAGGTTGAAACCAATCATCAGCCTGACACCCTCAGCACTTCCTTGGGCGATTGCCTCAAGAGGTCTCTCCGGCAGCAAATCATCTATGGAAACCGTGGGTAGATAAATGCCGGGATTGCAATATTGATGCTTCATGGCCATATACTCATTGCCCTTCAGCACCTCATAGGCATCTATCCACATAAGCTTTGGCAAATCTGACTCCGTCCAGTCCATACCTTCCAAAAAGAGGTCCATATTGCGCTTTGCAGTCTCCTTTGTGAAAAAGCAGTTCGGCAGCGCACTGGAGGATATCACCTGCTGAAAGGTTCCCCTTGCAGCGGGAGCCGCCATCAGCGCCATCATGGAGGTTCCGCCCGCAGATTCCCCTGATATCGTCACCCGCTCCGGGTCACCGCCAAAGGCACTGATATTGTCATGAATCCATTTCATCGCAGCCAGATGATCAGACAGACCACAGTTACTGTCAAAATCTTCGCAGCCGGGATAGCCAGTAAAATCATAAAATCCAAATACATTCAAACGATACTGGAAGCTCACATACACAATGCCATTACGAACAAAGGACTTGCCATGAATCAGCTCATCCGAGGCACTGCCGGAATTGTAACCGCCCCCGTGAATAAATACCAGCACAGGAAGCTTTTCCCCCTCCATCGGTCTCCTCACATTCACTGTCAGACAGTCCTCCGAGCCCTCCGGCTGTCCGTTATTGAACTGTACTGCCTTTGGTCCGTATTCTTTCGCTTGAAATACCTCTTCCCATGGCTCCATGGGAACTGCCCGTTTAAAACGTAATTCCCCTACAGGCGGCTTTGCATAGGGAATTCCCAGAAAGGCAATATGATCCTCCCGGGCATATCCCTGAATTTTGCCTGTTGTTGTCTCTACAATGAACTTACTCATAATTCCACTGTTCCTTTCACGTTACTATACAATGTCTGCCATCATGTTCAACTACACAGAACTGTTCCGCATAACCGAACAGTTCCATGGCGGTTTTCTCTGCTTCAGATGGCGCCTGATCATTATCTTTTCCTTACAAATAATGATCTGCTTTCTTTCTGACAATTCATTTAAAAGCTGGTATATCGTTTATTCTCTGTAAACTCCGGGTTTTTTTGCTTCCCTGTAAGCATTTGGAGACATCCCTGTCTTGTTTCGAAAGAAGCGTCCGAAATAACCCTGACTGACAAAACCCAGATGATCAGCAATCTCCCTGATGGGAAGATTGGAATCTGTCAAAAGCTGCTTTGCCATGTCCAGCTTCATATCGTTGATGTATTGCAGGATGGTAACGCCCTCCTGTCTCTTAAATATCCGCAGTAAATATTCCCTACTGAAATGTACCTGTTCCGCCAGATTGTAAAGGGAAGTATCGCCGTCAAGATGCTCCATGATGTATTTTTTTACCCGGTTTACCACATCCTCATTCTGTTTCTCCACATTTTGCTTTTTCAATGCAAAGATACTCTCCGTCACATGCAGCAGATAGCCGTAGGCGTCCTGCCAGTTGGCATGGAGGGACACATTGTACAGATTCATGATTCCGATTTTGAAAGCCAGCTCTTCATAAAAACCCAGATGCTTAATCCAGCCCAGCAGCTTGGCACTGATGGTGCAGTAAAACTCCAGCGCGAAGAGGTCGTGCATACTTTTCACTTTCTGCAGGTTCATCCGCAGCTCTCGCAGAATCTCCAGTGTATTCTCCTCGTTCATACCGTTCAAATAGTAATCCAGCTTCCAAAGCTTTTGCTGCAGCTCCTGCTTGACATTCTCAGGTAAACTTTCTTTTGTGACAGCTTCCTTCTGCGGGTTTTCCACCACCAGTTCTTCCTCGGACAGCCAAATCATACGGTCACAGATTCCCGCAAACTCCTGCAGCAACTCCTTTAGCATAACCGGTTTCGCACCTATCAGTACGGATACCGTGCGTTCCAGATTCAGCTTCAATGCTTTCTGGAAAGACTCTGCAGCACCGGAGAGCATTTTTACGATAATTTCCTCATTGGAAAGCTTTTTGGGCTGCAGCACCAACACAATATAATAGCGGTTATATTCAAAAAAACTTCCCTGCATAAAATCCAGAAAATGACGATTCAACAATTGATTGCAGTCATGCATCGCATTCTGTTGCTTTGTATAATTTTCACTATACCAGGTCTCATGGCGAAGCAGCACATAATATACCTTTTTATCAGGATTAATATTGATATTCAGCTGTTCGGATAAATTCCCGTCCAGCTGAGACAATCCAACATAACCGTTAAATAATTCCCCCAGGAAGGAACTTCTCAGATAAAGAGATGTTCCTTCCTGTTCCTGCTGCAGGTCTGTTACCAGCCCCAGAAGTAAATCATGCTCAATTTCCTCTATAGACTCCCGCAGCGCCTCTAAAAGCATTTCATCTTCCTCTGCCTTCAGCACATACTTTGCATGTTTATGTACCTTGTATACATAATCAAAATCCGAATAACCTGTCAGGAAAATAATCTTGCAGAAAGGCCAGCGCTCCCGGACAATATCATACAACTCCAGCCCGGACATTTGCGGCATGTTAATATCCATGATTATCACATCGATTTTTCGCTGCTCCAGAATATTAAGCGCATCCGACCCGCAGGTACCCAGAGAAAGATCCAGCTCCGGATTTTCTTCCATGGAGAGCAGCCCATACACATCATCCCGAATCATCTTTTCATCATCTACAATCAACACACTATACATACACATGACCCTCCTGCGTTACTAATTACCCTCTGAACTGTAACACTATTCACAACCGGCGCTGTTCATATATGCAGCCCTTTTGCCTTTAGTATAACATATAATTCACTCTTTCACACTTCCCAGTGTCATACCGGTGATGAAATACTTCTGCAGCAAAGGATATACCATCAGGATCGGGATAATTGCACAGAAAATCTGTGCTGCCGTTACAGTCTTCTGGGATACGTTAGTCATTGCACCGACACTGTTCATATCAATACTGGCAATATCCACGGAATTAATTACGTTGCGAAGATAGGTCTGCAGCGGATATTTAGTGGGATTGCTGATGTAAATCATTCCGTCAAACCAGGAGTTCCAGTGGTTTACCATAGTAAACAGTCCCACTGTTGCCATGGAGGGCTTTGAAATAGGCACCACAATTTTTGCCATAATCTGAAAGTAATTTGCTCCGTCAATCAATGCTGATTCTGTTAATGCATAGGGCAGACCCCGGAAGAAATTCAGCATCAAAATGATATTAAAAGTCTGCACTGCACCAGGCAGAATCAGTGCCCAGATGGAATTATACAATCCAACTGATTTTATTACAATAAATAAAGGAATCAGACCGCCGGAGAATACCATAGTTACCATAAAAAACCATACATAAATTTTTCTGGCATGGAATCTCTCATCCGGCTGTGACATGGCATAGGCGCTGATGATGGTCAGGCATATACTGATCACAGTTCCCAGAATTACACGCATTACGGACACACCAAAGGAGACAAAAAACTGCTTCTCAGATAAAATATATTTATACGCATCCAGGGTAAATCCTACCGGAAAAATGGTTACCCAGCCGGCCTGGGCCGCCGAATTGGAACTGAAGGACAATGCAAATATATGGATCAGCGGGAACAGGGAAATAAACATTACCAGGGAAAGAACGATATAGTTAATAACAACGAATATTTTTCTTGCAGGCGTTGATTTTATTTTCATTTAAGCCTCCTAAAAAATCTGATAGTTTGCAAATTTCTTTGCAAGGGTGAAGGATACTGTAATCAGGAGGAAGGAAATCACTGACTTAAACAGTCCCACTGCAGTAGAAACACTATATTGCAGGTTCAGCATACCAAGACGGAATACAAAGGTATCAATGATATCAGCCTTCTCGTACACGATGGGGCTATACAGGTTAAATACCTGGTCAAAACCTGCATTTAAAATATTTCCCATACCCAGTACAGTTACCAGAATAATCTGAGGAAGGATACTTGGTAATGTGATATGTAACATTTGCTTGAAATAACCTGCGCCATCCACCCTGGCTGCCTCGTACAGACCCTGATCGATACCGGTCAGCGCTGCCAGAAAGATTACCATGTTATAACCGCAGCCCTTCCATACCTCAGACACCACCAACGTCCCGCGAATTGTACTCAGACTCCCCAGAAAATATATGGAATCTTGTCCGAAGAAGTTCAGAATTGTGTTGACGATACCGTTTGTAGGGGAGAGAATATCCACCAATATACCTCCCAGTACAACCCAGGACAGGAAATACGGTACATAGATAATCGTCTGTGTTGCCTTTTTGAAATGCCTGTTTTTCACTTCGTTCAGTAGGAGTGCAAGAATCAAGGGAACAATGATCCCGGCAATGATTTTCATAATCGCAATGACAAGCGTGTTGTTCAATACCTGCGTGAAGTCTTTCATTCCAAAGACATATTTGAAATTATCTAATCCCACCCACTCTGAGGTGAAAAATCCTTTGATTCCGCCTGAAGGGACAAAATCCTGAAAAGCCATTACAATACCTACCATGGGAAGATAGGCGAATATTATCAGCAGAATGATTGCAGGCAGCAGCATCAGATGCAATGGCCACTCACTTTTTAAGATCGTGCTTAAACTCTTTTTTTTCTTCATAGGGGCTCCTTCTATCATCAAAAGGGTGAAGCCTCTTAAACTTCACCCCTTTAAAAGACTATTTGCTGTTACTATTTTGTGGTAACTATTTGCTGCTATACCATTCGTTCACTTCAGTTGTAATCTGTTCAAGACCCAACGCATTTACTTCACTTACAAAGGAATCAAAATTCGCCGTACTTGCCTCACCCATAATGACTTTGGTGTAATACTCCATAACCTTATCTGTTATGATAGACATCTTGGAACCCATAGTAGGTGTAGGTGCGGTGGTAAACTCGTCAAACAGGAACAAATCGTTCTCGTAGTAATGGGTGATAACTTCAAATGCAGACATATCATTGCCAAAGGTCTTCATACCCCCATATCCTTCGATAATTTCACCGGAAAGGTATTTTTGTATATCTGTATAACTAACCAGTTCTTCAGCATTCAATGAAGAAGCATCTCCGCTTTCCAGCGCCGCAACGATATTCTTATGTATCGTCAGGTTTTTCAGCGGAAACCAAGTCTTCAGCATTACATAGTGCATAGGAAAAGATTTCACACCTACATCGTCAGCTTCCAGATAGTCGTTGTACTCCTCTCCAGAGTAAGCATACTTGTCAACCCAGAAGTTCAGCAGTCTCACCACTGCTTCAGGATGTTCACAATTCTTACTTACAACAGCATATCCATTGATTCTGACTGCAATCTGAGGCTTTGCTTCGGAACCTGTAGCGGAAGGAATCGGAATACATACCCAGTCAGCATTTATATCATTCTGAACAGTTGCATTCAAAGGCCAGTTAGCATTCCACATCAAACCATACTGAATGCCCGCACGCCCGGAAGCGGCTGCCTCGGAAGCTGCCACTTCATCATTGGAAGCAAAATCCATTTCAATCAAACCTTCCTGATACATCGTGGCAATGTAATCAAGGGCTGTTATGTTCTCCTCTGTTACAGATCCGTATACAAGGCCGCCATTCCCATCATCAACCCACGCTCTTGGATAAGCGCCAAAGCCGTTAAACAGACCTACTCCATCTCCAAGACCTGCGGAAAGGAAGTTATTGTGGAATACCATACCAATGGTGTCATTCTGCCCGTTTCCATCAGGATCCTGATCCCGGAAAGCAATCATTATATCATACAGTTCCTCCATCGTAGAAGGAGCTTCCAGATTAAGCTTCTTAAGCCAGTCACGTCTGATCCACATAATATCTGCGGCATCAATGGAAGCATCTACCAGGGGTATGGCAATTACCTGACCGCCATAGGTGGCAGATTCCAATGCCGCCTGTCCTTCGCCGGTGGTCCATGCCATTAGTTCCTCAGAGGCATATTTTTCAAAAACTTCGCCAAGGTTCTTATTAATCAAATCACTTTTTGCCAGCAAGGACAACTGGGAACTGTTAACTATCATGAAGTCGGGAATCTCGCCGGAAGCGATTGCCACGCTCTTCTTCTGCACAGAGTCATCATCTGTCTGCTGCGCATACCAGAGCCAGTCGATGGTAATGTTTGTCTCCTCTGTCATTCTCTGGTAGTATACACTGTTCAGCATCTCTTCCTGAACGTAATTGGTCATTGCCGGGGAGATTTCAAAATAAGAGGTCAGCGTGACGGGCTCCTCATATTTGAACCTGGGGTCAACCGGGACATCCTCCGCCGTGTCTGTAGTAACCTCACCTGTTGTGCCGGCGCTGCTATTGCTGTTATTAGTACTGGTATTGCCGCTGTCGGCGTTACCACAGCCTGTTAACAGGCTCACGGTCATCACCGCTGCAAGCATTAACGCTGCTTTCCTTTTCATGGATCTTCCTCCTTTGGTTGTCTGTACTGCGTTCCATGCATTACAGAATGTTTCTTGTTATCTGATTAAAGTATATAAAAAGAATTCTCTTTCAACAATGAACCATTCTTGATTTCAGATGACAAAAATTGACCTGTTAAGAAATTGCAGCTTGTGACAAAAAAACGCTATACCCTGCTCTGCTCTGGTCATGTCAGGTAATGGATGTCCCTATTCCTGTATCACATTTTTCCCAGCCTTCAGCTCCCGGGTCATACCCCCAAGCGTAAACTCGCCGGTCATATGCTCCGGCAGAATAATCTCATAAATAAACCCCTTGTTTGCCTTTGCCGGGCAATGATCTGCTTCGATCTTACTCCCATTCGCTAACTCAGGTGTCATTCCAATCCGAGAATGTGTAGATGCCCTCTCTTCAAACTTCATACTGTCTGCAACAGGTTCATATTTGAATGCAATGGGACCAAACTCAGTGATCACCCGTCCTTCCAGATTGGGTACATAATCCATATGGGGAGAAACCGTTACTCTGGACGGATTGGCAGATTCCCTGCGGATTCCTGCCATGACACTAATTAATTCAAACATAGGAAGCGCACTCCAGGCATGACATTCACTCCGCGAATCATAAGGCGTTTCGGGACAGGTGGTGCAGTGCTCATCAAGCAGCCGGATCCACCAGTCCATCTGGTCCCTGGTAAGTTCATAACAGCCTGCCTTCTCACAGGCACGAAACAGTTCATAGCAGGTTGAGAAATAGCAGCACAGCACATCCTTCTCCGAGAAGGTTCTGCCCATCACTACTTTTGCATCTTCCTCCGAAAGCATTCCGTTCAATACCGCCCAGCTTTGAGCATGTTGGGAAAATTCCTGATAAGCAGGACCTTCCCTGTACAGTCCTCTTGATTCATCCCAGCAAAGTACCTGAATGCGTTCCGTTATCGCCTTTTGTCTCTGCCGGTACTCCTGAGCTATACCGGGCCGACCGGTTGCCTCGTTAATTTCTGCTGCATATGACAACGCCAGACCATACATCAGGTTAATGATCGTAGAAGGTCCCTCCTTCACAGCCCCGGGACGTCCGAAGCTGTCATTCCATGTAATCTGCCAGTCCACAAAATCCCAGTAACCCAGATTTTCCACCAGCCCCTTCTCTCCCACATGCCTGTCGTAGTATTCCAGAATCATATCTGCATCTGCACGATAACGTTTTAGAATCTCCTTGTTACCGGTGCGTTTATAATATTCCAGAATCATAAAAATATAATGTAACGAAAAGGTCGATATAACCTGCCTGGGGTTACTGGGTGTTCTGCCTTGAATCAATCCCATTGGCAGCATGGAGTCATGGAAATCCTGCAGTGCCTTCTCTGCCAGCCTGGTATCCACACTGCACACATAGGTAAACAATGCCTGCAATCTGGTATCCATGGGGTACTGCATCTGCTCCCAGAACGGGCAGTCCATATAGGTCTCCATCATACAGCCCTGCAGCGTGCGCACACACATCTCATACACCTGCGCTACCCAGGAGGCATCGGATTTCACATAAGACTCCGGATTTAAAGGATATCCTGTCTTACGAAGCTCCGGTCTGCAGAAAATAACCGCCTCATCTGCTGCTTGAATCTCAATCTTAAGAAAGCGCATGGTGCGATACCAGAAGGGTTCATAAAGCAGAGTACCTCCATTTAAAATAATACTGTCCTTCTGTCCATTGTCACCAATCTCTCCTCTGATATAATCATCCCGTTTGACTTCTTCCATGGACGGCTCTTCTTCCATGGATGTCTCTTCTTCCATGGACATCTCTTCTTCCATGGACGTCTCTTCTTCCATGGACGTCTCTTCTTCCATGGAATGCTCTTCCTCCATGGATGGCTTTTCTTTCTTCTTTCTGGTAAATTTTTCAAAATATGTAAAAGAGATTTTGGCGCCTTTTCCGCCTTCCATCCTATAACGGAAATAGGCATTAAACAGCGTCTCTCCATCAAACCACAGAGTCAGGCTTTGTCCGGGCCGGACGGTGACAGATTCCGCTTCCTTCATCACAGGTTCTCCCAACTCCCTTGTAAGCGTACCCGGCACCTCTACAAGCAGCGGAATAGGGCGTTCCTCCATCATAAAGGTCTTCAGGATACCGAACATCATTTCAAACCCGCTTCCCACAGGCTCCAGTCCGTCTCCGGCACGCCACGTACTATCATCGAAATCTGGCTTTTTCCAGTCTGCAAGAGATTTGTTAAAGTCAATTTTTTCTGTCAATGCCCCCATATTCCCGTTGATTACCGGTTCCTTCAGCAGGAAAAAGCTGTTGTCCAACCACACCCTCCAGTCAGCCTTGCCCGTGGTCACTACAGCAATCTCATTTCCTTCTGCATCCTTTACCGCGCCCTCCATTGCAAGTCTGTGACCGGCCGGTACCGTCTCCACACTGTTAAGGGGGGCTCTGGTATCTCCCGGTCCGCTTTTGACATACATGCTGTCGCAAAGCAATACCTGTACTGCCAGTACATTTTTACCGGCTTTTAAATATTTACGCAGGGAAACCGTCTCATAATATTGTCTCTCCCGATTGCTGCGGCAGGGACCGGACAGTACCGGCTTCTCATTGATCCACAGCCGGTAACGGGAATTGGCTGATATGTCCGCAACCAGCTCCACCGGATTGTCCAGGTTAAGACACAAACGATAATAAGCGAATCGTCCGTTCATATCGCCATGATAGATTTTCTTTTCTTCAATTTCCTCTCTGGGAACCCCCAGCCATAATGCATCTTTCCACATAATCTGTCTCCTTTTCAAATCACTGCTGCTTCACCGTGTAACCAGAAATGACAACCTCAAATCCGGATATTCATGTTGAACCTTATAATAACCTTCAAACCGCCCAACTCACTGCGTTCCAGCAATATGCCGCTGTCACCGCCGTAAGCCAGCTTCAGACGACGTTCAATATTGGACAATGCATGACCGGCTGCATGTCCCTTGTAATCCCTGATATGTTCCCGCATCCGTTCCAGATTCTCCTGACTGCCGCCGCTGCCGCTGTCCTCAATCATAATGGATAATATGGAATCCTCCACATGACAGCATACAGATATTCTGCCGTCCCGTACCACATCCTTCATGCCATAGTTGTAGGCGTTTTCCACAATTGG
>Ga0153941_1000728_pt1 | contig 13996 bp, 9 predicted proteins | sample TSNJ025MetaG_FD_104733 | JGI IMG/M metagenome (GOLD analysis project Ga0153941, IMG submission 104733) | Attine ant fungus gardens microbial communities from New Jersey, USA - TSNJ025 MetaG | ecosystem: Host-associated > Fungi > Mycelium > Unclassified | place: USA: New Jersey, Brendan T. Byrne...
CAATCTTCCGCACTGAAAAAGCTGCTGTACGCCCTTCGGTTTTGTCCTGTATCCCTGCCCCTGTGCCTTGTCTCCTCCGCTGCCGGAAAACCATACCTGTACCTTACTCGTCCGGATTTATCAATCCCCCATAAGTACGATAAACAGCAGTATAACGCTGAACTGTTACAGAAGCTTATAAAGAATCAAGGCTTTTTATTTATTTATTAATTTACAATTTCATGATATAATGAGCGTTAGTGAGCGGGAACTTGCTAATGAACTTCATACCCCCATTAACTTCTTTCGCAGAAAGGCGGACATATACATATGAAAAAAACATCCCCATTCCGGCAAATTGGTTTTGCTTTCTTCCTCTTTCTGGCACTTATTACATTAATCGGCAATACTGCTTCGGCACTGATTAGTAATACTGTGCCCGAAATCATGAATAAAAGTTGGTTTACCTGGGTATTCAATTATGGAATTACCTATCTGATCTGTTTTCCCGTGTTCATTCTGCTGATGAGAAAGGTTCCTGATACTTACCAGGAAATCCCTCTGCCGGAAGCCAGAAAGATATCCATTCCCAAATTCCTGGTAATTACCCTTTGTTCTTATGGAATTATGCAGGTGCTGAACATAGGAGGCAATCTGATCAGTACTATTATTCAGCTGCTTCTTAGGATCGAAGTAAGCAACCCCCTGGAGCAGATCATTTCAGCCAGCAGTGTCTGGCTTAACATCATTATGGTGGTCATCGTTGCTCCTGTAATGGAAGAATATATATTCCGCGGACTTTTGTATAAAAAATTGATAGGATACGGACCCAAGGTGTATATTCTGTTTAGTTCCCTTTTATTTATGTTTTTCCATATAAATGTATATCAGATGCTCTATGCGTTTTGCCTGGGTCTGGTATTTGCAGGGCTTACTGCATATACAGGTACCATTAAATACAGCCTGGCAATGCATATGCTGATTAACTTCGTCGGTTCCGGTATTAGTGTGATGGTGCTTGCATATGGAGGAGAGGTGGGTCTTATTGTCCTTTCCGTTATAGTCCTGCTGGTTACCTTGGCTGGATTTATTACAGCGGTTGTTTTAATTGCCACGAACATAAAAAAGGTGAGATTTGGATATGATCAGATATTACCCATACCGAATATGAAAAAAGTTTTTCTTAATTCCGGCATTATTGTTCTTACCGTGTTTTATATTCTGCTTTTACTGCTCACTCATGTTGCGCCTATTTTGACAAACGTTGATCCGGGTACGGTGTATCAAACACATGATGTGTTGTATACAAAGCCTTCCGAAGAAGCGGTAAAGAGCGAAACCTTTCTGATAGAGCGCAGCGGCACGTATTTCCTGGATTTATCCATTCAGGAAAATATGGATACCGTTATAAAACTGGAATTGCTAAACCAAAGCGGTGAAGTTATATGGTATACACAGGCAGGCGGGCTGACACAGCAGACGGAGCTGGAGCTAATCAGAGGTGAATATACATTTATGGTTTTCTGTGTGGAATCCCCCGATGAAAGCATTGTGAAGAAGGAGGTTAAGATTCAGCTTGACCAAAGGAAATGATTGCACAAATGATGAGCAACGTTGTTGCTGCGCTGCAAAGAGGGCATAAAAATGTGCCCTCAGCCTTTAATGGAGCCAACCATAACTCCTTTTACAAAATATTTTTGCAAAAATGGGTAAACACATAATATCGGTGCAGTTACGATTACAGTCACACAATATTTAACCAGTTCACGGTATGCAGTGGCACCCTGGACACTATTGATGGAGACACCGCCGGCACTTCCCACGGAGGACATGGAGGTGTCATTCATGACCAGGATTTCTTTCAGCAATAGCTGTAAAGGGTACAAACTGCGGTCCTTTAGCAGCACCATGGCATTGAACCAGGAATTCCAGTTGCCGACCACGTAGTAAAGAAAAATAACAGCCAGTACCGGTTTGGAAAGAGGCAGGATGACCCGGGTCAAAATTTTGGCCTGAGATGCACCATCGATGATGGCAGCTTCTTCCAAGTCATAGGGCAGTGACTGCAGACCGGTTCTTAAGATAATCATGTTCCAGGTGTTTAGTGCGGTAGGGAGCACCATAGCCCATATATTATTATACAGACCGATGTCTTTCATTAATAAGAACCATGGAATAAGCCCTCCACTGAAGAACATTGTAATTGTGATGAAAAGCATGATGGGTTTTTTCAGAAGCAGGTCTTTTCTGGATAAGGTAAAAGCTCCCATGATGGTGAACATCATATTTAGTAAAGTGCCAAGTCCGACATAAACCAAGGTATTCCTGAAACCAATCAGTATGCTGTTGTCTTTGAAAACCAATTGGTATCCGCTTAAAGTAAAACCGAGAGGTTTTAAAAGCAGTCCCCGGTGGGCAATCAATTCTGTCGGATCACTTACCGATGCAAAGAGCACATGCAGCAAGGGATAGAGGCAAAGGATCGTCAGGAAGGACAGGATAGAATAGTTAAACAGGTTAAAAATTATATTAGCCGGCTTTCTTTTCCCGATGGTACTTGTATGCTTTTTTGTCATTTCTTTTGCTTTCATAACTTCTGCCTCCTAAAAAACACTGATATCTGAAAATTTCCGGGATATGCTGTTCGTAATCCATAATAGCAGAAAGTTTATCACAGAACTAAACAACCCGACTGCAGTTGCGAAGCTATAGCTTGCCTCCTGAAGTCCGCGCCTGTAGACATAAGAGGCTATGACATCAGCGGTTTCATAGGTAAGCGAATTATACAGTAAAATTATTTTTTCGTGTCCGGAAGCCATCATCCCGCCCATGGCGAAAATGAAAAGGATGATGATAGTTGGTCTGATTTGTGGGAGCGTAATATGCCACATTTTGCGCAATCTGCCCGCACCGTCAATTTCTGCGGCTTCATATAGTCCCGGATCAATGGAACTCATGGCAGAAAGATAGATGATACTGTTCCACCCAACGTTTTGCCAGATGTCGGAAAAAGTATAGATGGGGCGGAAGTACTGGGAATAACCCAGCAGGGATGCGTGCTCTGTGCCGGTAACGAAACTTACAAGCTGTGTCAGTATGCCGCCGGACTGTGTGAAAATGTGTAGCAAACCGCAGATAACAATCAGTGAGATAAAGTGTGGCATATAAGTAATGGTTTGTACGATTTTTTTGAACTTTATGGATTTGACTTCATTTAGCAGCAAGGCCAGGAGTATGGGGGAGGTGAACCCGAAAGCAAGTCCCCAGATATTCAGCATAAAAGTGTTCCTGACGGTGCGGAGGAAGTATGGGCCGGTAATGAAGTCCACAAAATGTTTAAAACCAACCCATTGGCTTTCCGCGAAACCCAGAAGGGGTTTAAAATCCTTGAAGGCGATGGTAATGCCCCACATGGGCCCATAGCAGAATATAAAGTACCAGACAATGACCGGGAGGATTAATAGATACGCGAAATAATTTTTTTTGAGGTCTTTTTTTAATGCGGTCCGAAATGGAAGAGGCGAATATTTTAACTTTGACATGCTTACATTCCTTTCGTTTAGCGGCTGCTGGTATAATTTCCACTGCCCGCAGGTCTGTGTGACTGACCTGGGAGCAGCGGCAGCAAAACCTTGATGTCTTATTATCTGTAACAGTTCAGCCATCTACTATCGTCTGTTTGGCCGCCAGGCTTAACTGTTACTATTATCTGTTATTTATTATCTGTTATTATAGCGGTCCAGAGCAGCCTGCCATAAGGAAACAAATTCCTCCATCCCCTGTTGTTCGGCGTCCCTAAGGAAATCATCATAAGCCTCAACGGGGAGCTGTCCCATGATAATTTTGGTAAAATACTCGTTCCGCATGGTAGACAGGATGGTACCAAGTTCGCCTTCTCTTGCACTTTCTTGCGGCGTTAATGTAACGGGCGGCATCGTCACGGAGGAATCCATAGTATCTGTCCAGTATTCGCGGATATTGCCGGAATAGCTGCCTTCTGCGGTAATCAGAGGGTTGGAGTTATGCTCATCCCGAATATTGGGGAAGACATGTATGCGGTATTTCCATATTAAATTACTGACGGGTTGTCCATCGGGGTCGTTGTACATCAGACCATCCGGTTTGTAGTACGGCATTCCGTCTTCATCAATTAAGTGAACATCGCCGTAGGAACCATAATTATAGATTTCCCATCCCTTTTTTGTAAATGCAAAGTCAAGAAAAGCGCAAGCAGCTTCAATATTTTCACATTGGGTGGTAATAGCTGAAATGGATCCTGTTTTCTTAAAGTTGCGGTACGTTTGTTTGGAGGTTTCTCCCTTTGTAAGGACTGGGTTCAAAGCAGCTACAAAATCAAATCCGTTATCCTCTTTCCAGTATCCCCACATGGTATCGGGAGAGTCCATGATAACTGCGCAGTCATCGGATACGCCTTCTGCCATTCTCTGATTAAAGTCTGCAGTTGCCCAGTCGGTGTTGATTAAACCTTCTTTATACCAGTTCTGCATGGTGGTCAGGTATTCCTTGGCGCCTTCCTGGGCAGGTCCCCATGCGGCATTACCGTCGTCATCTACAAACATCCAATCCCAGACGCCGTAAGCACCATTAATGATGCCGGTGAAGATCTGACCGTAGTTAGAATTATAGACCAGAGGCTGGGAATAGCCGGCTTCTTTGCATGCAGCAAGGAAATCATGTAATTCATCAATAGTCTCCGGTATGGGAAGACCGGTCTTGTCCAAAGCCTCTTGCTTGATCAATAAACCGAACCAGCACCATTCGTTATAAGGGGCAAGTCCATAGACACCGCCAATGATCCCTTCATCGGTAATAGTGGTTTTACGTCTTTCGTCATCGGAATTTCTCCACGTGGAATAATTCGGCATGTAATTATCAATGATATCGGTCAGATCCAAGAAAGCACCTTCATTGACACCGGCTGCAATTCCGCCGCTATAGCGATCGGCTTCAATAATGATATCGGGAAGATCACCGCTGGCAATCATCAGGTTGAAATCAGTTGCCTCTTCTCCAAGGGTAGGTACGATAAAGTTCAGCTTAATGCCGGTTAATTCTTCAATTTGATTAAGAACCCGCTGGTCATTAAGGTCGGAGCATACGGAGGCCAGAATAGAATTAGATGGCATCCAGATGTCCAGGGTAATCTCTTCTTTATAGGGATATGCAGAATAGTCATTCGGTATGACTGTGTCAAAAACATCTCCTAAGTAAGAGTCTTCCAAAGTATTATTTACGAAAGAGACCTCATTTTCACTGGGATCAATATTCCCTCTTATGGCAGAGACATCAATTGCGGAAGAGGTACTTGTGCTGTCAGCGGACTGCACGGTGGTAGTGCTGGCTGTATTGCTTTCGTTATCGCTTGCAGATTCATTATTTGTATTGCTCCCGCACCCCGCCAGGGTGGAAGCAAACATTGCCATGACAATGATCAGACTGGCAAGTTTCTTTTTCATGTTGTTTCCTCCTAAATATTTTCTGTGAACGCATCTGTTGTCTGCGTAAGGTCTTTTTCGTTTGGTTCCTGCCCGGAACCGCTGTTGGCGACTTTCACCTTCATAATAATTCCTTGTGAATAATCTCCAAACTTGTCACCGAAAAGATTCATGCCGCCGACATTGATGGCATCCGGCTTGACGCCGAGTTTCAGGCGGATGTAATATCCGCTTTTCAAATCCAGGGTTCCCAAATTTTGCTCTGAGCATTTTACATCATTTTCATAACATCCCAATTGGTTAATTTTAATGGTTTTGAACATTCCATATTGTGTCATAGTGTCCCCCCACCATTCAGGGTTCAGCCGCCCGCGTCTTCCCCCATAGTCACCAGGGGAATATATTGTGGCAACCTCTTGCTCGTTTACCCAGACTGTAATATCCGATGGCCAGTCGTTTTGATATCCGGGTGCTTCCGAGCAGATTTCAAACGAAAAGGAAATTTCTGTTACTTGACTGGTTCGGATCAGGTAAGTAGGAAAACGGTATTCCACAAATCCTACGCCAAACCATAAAAGCTGCGCTTCATGGCGGTCTCCGCAGTAAAAGCCGGAGGGGGAGTCTTCTACGCCCAGATAGCTTTTCTCATTGACAATGCCACAGCTTCCATCCACTTCGCAATCAAAATAATTGCCGATAGGCATGGGAAAGTTAAATGTTTTCGCATCATCCGGATTGATCTTATGACGGAAGGCATTTAAATAGATATCCTCGAAGGTGATACCGCATACCTTCTGCGAACCGCGTACGCCGGGCTTTTCGTGGATGGATATCATTCCGGCCTCCTCCAGTACCTTGATGTGAAGGGCAACGGAGGATGGCGGAAGCTGAAAAATGCTGGCAATTTCACTGATATTTACAGATTTCTCAATAAGCAGCTTTAATATCTCAAGACGGTTTTCGGAAGAAAGAGCCTTTCCTACCAGCGTGGTTTCGTGAATATTATCCAAATCAAGTACGATCCTTTTCTTATGTGTGTTCAAAGTGATACCTCTCTTTCTTATACATTCCTGATATCTATTATCCAGGAATCAGAAAATATGTTTTTAAAGCATTGAAATTACTAATTTGATGACTTTACAACAATAATTATGTTGTTAATTACACTTATCTCCCTTTTAAAGTATCACTTAGTAATTCGACAGTCAATTGTTTAATGTGCAATAATATAATGGCGTTAATTTAGTTAAATATCACATAAAAGAGAGAAAAGGCCGAATTAAAGTTCGCAATGGTACAATATAAACAAATAAACTAATTAATGATTGTGCAGAATTAATATAGATTTCCAAAGCTGTTTTTAGTATCTTAGAATCAGTGTTTCAGTAATTACATAATTAGCAACATAAAATATGTTGTATAAATAACTTATCTCAAATTAAAGTGTAATATAATTATTGGGGCATGTTCAAAGTGATACCGCAAAACAGGATAACATCATATGAAGAAAAAAGGTATACGTATTTTAATGATTCTATTTACTTTGCTGGTACTAATACTATTATCTGTATTATTTTGGCAAACTATAACCAGGAAAGAAAACCTGAATAGTGAGTGGGGAGAAGAAAGGAGGGAAATGAAAGAAGAATTGATTTTTAAGGAAGGTACAGGGGAATGGTACTTTCGTAACGACTTGGGCATTACCGACATCGGTGACCCTTTTGTGCTGAAGGTTTCTAAAGACTGCTATTATATGTACTGCACTTCTGCGCCAAATGGGTTTTACTGCTGGAAGTCCGAAGATCTGGTTAACTGGACCGATGCGAAAATGTGTTATGTGCAATATGAGGATGCCTGGAGCGTGGATTGCTTCTGGGCACCGGAGGTAGTTGCTTACGAAGGGAAATACTATATGTATTATACGGCCAGGAACCAGGAGAACAGTCTGAGGATCGGTCTTGCTGTTTCAGATGCTCCGGACGGACCGTTTCTGGATGTGGTAAATGAACCTCTCTTTGATTTTGGCTATGCAGTGATTGACGCTAATGTATTTATAGATGAAGATGGAGCCAAATACCTTTATTATTCCAGAGACTGCTCGGAAAACATTGTGCATGGAATCCGTAAAAGCGAGATTTATGGAATAAGACTGAGCGAAGATATGCTGTCTGTTACGGGAGAAGCTGTGAAGCTCCTGACTCCTGAGCAAAGATGGGAAATCGCCTCTGGGGATACCTGGTGGAACGAAGGTCCGGAAATGATCAAACACGAAGGGATTTATTATTTGTCTTATTCAGCCAACTTTTTTGCAAGCCCTGCATATTCGCTGGGGTATGCGACTTCGGCATATCCTTTGGGACCTTTTGTGAAAGCTGAGGAGAATCCCATATTGACTTCGGGGACGAAAAAGGATGTATCTGGAACAGGGCATCATAGCTTTGCCTGGTCGCCGGATGATACTGAGCTATGGGCAGTATACCATTCCCATACAGATCTGGTTAAACCGGATGGAAACCGAAAAGTCAATATTGACAGGGCCGGCTTCACGGAAGAGGGTAAATTGTATATAAATGGACCGTTAACCACAATGCAGCCCATGCCGTCAGGAGCAGCGACAGTGAATGTTACCGGTCAGTTTAAGGCGCAGGCAGCAGGGATGGATTTGCCTCTGCTGACGGATGGATTCTATTCCATTTACAGGAAACATAACAATCTGGATGCAGCAATTCCAGTGGAAGGGAATCTGGCCAGGGTCATATTGAAAGCGGATGAAGAAACGAAAATATGCGGAGTGGCCATTTATCCGGGACAGAGCGGCTGGGAACGTGTGAAAAGTATCCGGCTTGTCCTGAATGATGAGGTTTCATCGCAGGAATACCAAATAAAGGAGGAGGAAGCGGTGCCGTTGATTTTATCTTTTGATTCTGTCAGCGTATCAGTTCTGGACATTTTATATATAACAGAGGAAGGAACAGAGACAATTAAGCTCTCCGAAATTATGATTTTAATGGAAAAAAAGTAAGAGGCAAGTTTGCCTGTTTCATAAGAACATTTAAAGAGGAAAAAGAAAGGTTTATTTATGTTAAGAACAGAATATCCAAGGCCGCAGTTTGTCCGCAAGGACTGGCTGTGCCTGAATGGGGAATGGGATTTTGATTTCGATGATGACAATAAAGCGGCAAAAGAACATTGGGAAAGAGATTCTTATCAATTATCCCGAAAGATACAGGTGCCGTTCTGTTTTGAAAGTATGTTAAGCGGAATTCAAGACAGCTCCATCCACGAAAGAGTGTTTTATAAAAGAGAATTTGAAGTACCTGTTGATTGGGAAGGCAGGAGGATATACCTTAATTTTGAAGCTGTGGATTATGAATGCCAGGTATATATCAATGGGACGATGTGTAAGGAGCATACAGGCGGCAATGTTGGATTTTCTGTTGACATAACGGATTATCTGGGTGAAGGAAAGCAAACGCTGGCGGTGAAGGTGTATGACCCGGCAAAGGATGAGACAATTCCCAGAGGAAAACAGTTTTGGGAAGAGAAAAGTGCCGGGGTTTGGTATACCAGAACTACGGGTATCTGGCAGAGCGTATGGCTGGAACCGGTGTCAGATACGTACATTTCCCATGTCAGGTACACTCCTGATATTGATCAGGATTCTGTAATGCTGGAAGCGGAATTTTCTCAGCAATGGGAAGATATGTATCTGGAAGTCAAGATATGCTTCCAGGGAGAAATGATTAGCCAGGACAGATATTTCGTTAATAACAAGAATGTATTTAAGCGTAGTATCCATTTAGCGCAAGACCATATATTCAACAGTGCAGCACATGGGATGCGCAGGTGTTGGTCTCCTGAAAATCCTGTGTTATATGACATAGAGCTAAGACTGGAAGTAAATGGTGAAACGCAGGACCTGGTAAAGAGTTATTTCGGAATGCGCAAGATACATACCAGAAATGGGATTATCTATTTAAACAACAGTCCCTATTATTTTAAGCTGGTATTGGATCAGGGATATTGGCGGGATGGCATATTGACAGCACCTGCAGATGAGGATTTTATCAAGGACATTGCCATAATGAAAGAAATGGGATTTAATGGCTGCCGAAAGCACCAGAAGGTTGAGGACGCACGTTTCTTGTACCACGCAGACAAAATGGGATTTTTAGTATGGGGTGAGATGGCTGCCGCCTGTCTGTTCACTGACAATGGTGTAGAAAGATATACAAAGGAATGGTTTGAGGTCATGAAAAGGGATTATAACCATCCCTGTATTGCGGCGTGGGTGCCCTTTAATGAAAGTTGGTCGGTACCCAATATCGATCTTGATGCAAGGCAGCAGAACCAGACTATGGGAATGTATTATTTACTAAAAAGTCTGGATGCAACCCGTTTAGTGATAAGTAACGATGGGTGGGAAATGACGAAAACAGATATCTGCGCCCTTCATAATTATTCACATGGTTCCTTGAAAGAGCCTGAAAAGCAAGCATTCTTCACCAGGACCATGCTGGATAAGAGCATCCTGCTTTCACCTGCCCATGCCGGGAGGAATGTGTATGCGGAAGGGTATGAATATGCAGGGGAGCCGATACTGATTACGGAATGCGGAGGTATCAACTATGGTTCCCATGAAAGTGATAATTGGGGATATACCTGCGCTGACAACGAAGATGATTTTCTTGCACAATATGCCCATGTACTGCATAGCATCATGGACTCCGATTTTATTTATGGTTTCTGCTATACCCAGCTATCCGATGTGGAACAGGAGACAAACGGACTTTTAACATATGACAGGGTGCCAAAATGCGCACCGGAGAAAATTCGCGAAATAAATGAGAGATATAGGCATAATATAGCCAGATGCTGGTAAAAAGCCGTTCCATAACATCATAAGAAAGTAAAGCGCTATTGTTCAGAGGGTATCATCCCGTTTTGACAAAAGGCAGCATGGTTAAACCTGTTGCCTTTTTATTTATTAAGTTGTATCCTCATGATATAATGAGCGTTAGTGAGCGGGAACAGGCGAAGCCTGCTCATCGCGAACGGCGAATGTCGATCATGAACGCAGTTCATGATATACTATAGAAGTAAAAATAAAGGTTCAGCTTGACCAAAGGAAATGATCTATGGAGAATATTAAAAAGATTGTGGTTTCAGATGATGAGTCTATACAAGGTGAAGGTTTATCCCAGGTTATCAGGGGTTATATTCCTGATGCACAAATCTATGTATGCAGTAATGGAGAGGAAGCCTACAAGATAATCAGCAGTGAAAATATTGATATTTTGATTTCGGATATTCGAATGCCGATTATGGATGGGATAGAGCTGATTAAAAAAATCAGCAGCAATAACATACATATAAAGATAGTATTAATAAGTGCCTATCAGGAATTTGAATACGCCAGATCTGCGATTACATATGGGGTTACAGAGTATTTGGTCAAGCCGTTCAGAAGGGAAGCGATCAAAAATCTATTATGTAAAATTGATAAAGAGTTGTCGATTGATATTCAGAAGCGCAAAGAAAAGGGTGAGTATGAAAAGATTTTAGCCAAGTATCACCATGATAATAAAATGAAGCAATTGTCATCTGTTCTGAATGGAGTAGTCAGTGTTGACAAATTAGACAATACGATAGGCAGTACATTAAGCAGAAAAGGAGTCATCGTATTGGTAAGGTGGAAAAACCGGTTACCGGCTGGGGGTGAAGAATCCTATCTGTCTGAGACACAGCAGGAGTTATTGGTTAAGAATGTTTCAGCTATTTTTCCGGGCTGCTTTATTGTTCCTATGGAAAAGGGACTGGACATTCAGGAGTGCCGGGTGGCTGTTCTTGCAGCCGGATACGCGGCAGGAAATTGTGAGAACAGTCTTTTACAAGTACAAAATGAACTAAAGAGGTTTAATATTATCTTCTGGTGCGGCATATCAGATGAACAGGAGAATCTTTTAAAGCAAATGCGGTCTGCATTACAGCAGGCGGAGGATGTACTGTCTTATTATTTCTATGTAAAAAAGGAAGGCAGGATTTTTTCATATAAAAATATGAATATGTATTTGGATAAGCCGATGGAATCTGTCACAATTTATGAAAAGGAGATCAGGGAAGCCATTCATAAAGGGAGTTATCAGGAAATAGAAGCGTTAATGAAGAAAATTGAAAGAAAGCTAATGACGCCGGCTTATCTCTCTCCTTTTAAAGTGAAGCATACTATATCATCCATGATAGTGGGAATTGTAAAAGAATTGGAGTGTATGGTTCAGCAGGTGGAATATGACGATATCCTGAATGATTGTTATAAAAGATATGGAAATTGTGATTCCCTGGAGGATTTAATGAAAATCTCCAATGAGTTGTCAGCCCAGACGGCAGCATATTATAACCAGGAGACAGGACAATGTGATGTGGTGGAAGACGTAATTGCCTATATCAAGAGACATTTTACCGAAGATATGACATTGCAGGAGCTGGCAGGCAGAGTACACTTTTCGGCAAATTATCTTTCTACAAAGATCAAAAAGCGTACGGGAATGACTTATACAAATTATATTATGACGCTTCGAATAGAACAGGCATGCAGGCTGCTGCGGCATTCAGATCTGAAAGTAATGGATATTGCCATACAATGCGGTTTTAATGACAGCAGTTATTTTAACAGAATATTCAGACGAAAATATGACACCTCACCTGAGCAGTATAGAAAGGCACATAAAAATGTTAAAGAAGCTTAGAAATGCTATCAGCTCCATTCGTTTTGGAAGCAGGGTTTTCATCATTCTGATATTATTTACGGTTATTCCCTTACTTTTTATACAGCAGATGATGATGCGGTTATATGAGAAATATATTATTAATGATACCTGTAACAGTACATTATCCGTAGTGGCAGCCAATGGCAAGGCGATAGATACCATGCTGACCGGAATAGAAAAGACTTCTCAACTGATGATTAACAGTGAATTTTACTATAATATATTTTCCGGATCTGATCAGTTTACTATATCCGATAACATTAAAAACAACCGCATTATTACGAGTGAGATTGCAAAGCAGTTCAGTATATATCCGGAGGTTTGTGACGCTTATCTGTTCACATCACAATGGCTGTTTGGTCAAAACAGTATCGTATCAGACAATATTGACAGTGTGAAGCAGGTTGGATGGGATGAAACAGCACGCAGCTATAGCGGAGCTCCCTACTGGATCACTGGTTACGATTATGGAGAGAGTATTCAGTCAGAGTATCTGGTAAATAAAAAAGAATATGACTACAGATATTTATTTACTATGGTGCGTGAAATGGATTTTCAATATTCCTATATGGGATCATATTACAGGCTGCCGGATAAAATTGAAAAACCAATACTGGTTCTTCATATAAAGGAAAGCAGTATTCGGGATATCTATAAGGAAAGCATAAATTATGAAGGCAGCCTCTATGTTTTGGCAAATGAAGAGGGTCTGGTGATTTCTTCTGATAATGAGTTGTTTCAGATTGGAAACAGTGTGCCGGAGGATATCTTTTGTCATTATGGCGGATCAGGATATATAACATACACTTTTAACAATATGGAATATTTATTGTGCTATGATACCTTAATGAATGAAAATATTATGTCTTTTGCATTGGTTTCCATGGATGTACTTTTAGAAGATACAATTATGAAAACAAGAAATTTACAGACCAGCCTGATCATATTGTTGATTCTTTTATCAATGGGAGCAGCATTTTTATTGTCAAAATCTTTTACGAAGCCCATTTATGCTTTGGTGAATGCATCCAGGCGGGTAGCCGGAGGAGATTTCAGCGCTAATATCCCGGTTCCCAGGGAGAGGGACTTTAAGGTACTGACTGATAGCTTCAATCATATGGAAACGGAAATAAGCAGATTAATATATGAAAATTATGAAATAACCTTAAGGGAGAAAGAGACACAGTTAATGGCTTTATCAATGCAGATTAATCCTCATTTCTTATATAATACCCTTAACACCATTAATATGTTGTCAATTAAGAACAGTGATGAAGAAACATCGGAGCTGATTATAAGCTTATCAGAGATGCTGCAGTATACATTCCGGAATCAGTCGGAAAAAGGGGTTTTATCTGATGAAATTGCATGGATATCAAATTACCTGTTTTTAATGTCTAAGCGTTACAATGATATTTTTCAGACAAAAATGGATATAGATGAAGGGCTGATGGATTGTAAAATTCCAAAGCTGATTCTTCAGCCGCTGGTTGAAAATTCTGTTTTACATGGTTTTGAAAACAGAAAAGCGGGAGGAATCATACAGATTATAATAGCAAGGCAGGATGAATATATAGTGATTGTGGTAAAGGATAATGGCATCGGTATGGAGGAGGAAAGCCTGGATCGCTATATTGAGGCATCCACAGCGGATGGTCATGTAGGTATCTCCAATGTCCATAGAAGACTCAAGCTGCTGTATGATGAGAAGTATAAGATCAATATTCATTCGGCAGCAGAATCAGGAACAGAAATCAGTATTTTAATCCCATATGAAGTATAGTTGCCAGAGCC
>Ga0153941_1000730_pt1 | contig 13956 bp, 8 predicted proteins | sample TSNJ025MetaG_FD_104733 | JGI IMG/M metagenome (GOLD analysis project Ga0153941, IMG submission 104733) | Attine ant fungus gardens microbial communities from New Jersey, USA - TSNJ025 MetaG | ecosystem: Host-associated > Fungi > Mycelium > Unclassified | place: USA: New Jersey, Brendan T. Byrne...
CTCTATATCCATATATTCAGCTGGCCGTTTAATCAATTACATTTTGATAATGCAGCAGGGAAAATTCAATATGCCCAGCTTTTGAATGATAGTTCAGAGATTCAGATGGAAGAAAAGGATGGAACGATAGTGTTTCTCCTGCCTGTAAAAAAACCTGATGCGGCTGTTCCGGTGATAGAAGTTATGTTGGAGTAAAGATGTAAGTAATGTAAGCTCCCTGCCTGCAGGGAGCTTATATCTACTGCCATTATTATACCCCTCTCTTTCTTCCTTGTTGATTTATATCGTTACATCATGACTCCAGGAATCTTATCAACTCCTCACATTTCTCCCCCGCGGTTTCGTAGCCATGGTTGTAATACTGCATTAATTTATCCACATTGCTTTCATTATTTCCTACAGTCATTTTCGTAGGGCGGAGTATAAAAGCTCTTCCCTGTTTTTCCAGTTCAATAACCTTTTCAATGGCATCATTATAGCGCTGTGCCCTGTCTTCTATCCGTTTCAGGAAGTTAGGATATTTGCGGTAGATGATGTGGATGAGTTTCATGTATAGGTCTTTTTTCAGCTTCTTTCGATAGGAACTGTCACGGGTAAATACCACAATAATCTTCTTCCATCCCTCTTTCAATGCCTTTTCGATGGGTATTGCATCGGCCATTCCGCCATCCAGCATCGGCATTCCGTCAATATCCGTAATCCTTGCAATAAGCGGCAGGGAATTAGCTGCCCGGCATATGGTGAATAACTCTTCCTGATCACGGAAGTTTTCATAGTATTGGGTTTCGCCGGTCAGGCAGTTGATCACACTGGTAATGAATCTGCCGGGAAATGCCTGAAAATTATTGTAATCATACGGCGAAAGCGTCCTGGGAATTTCATCAAACAGGTAATCCATATCAAAAAAAGTTCCCTTTCTTAAAAAGGTGGAGAGCCCCAGATACTTGTATTCCTTCAGGGGATGAATGATTGCATCCGGCACTCTTCCCCTCTGTCCGGATGCATAGTTCATTCCGGCATAGGCACCTGCCGATATTGCCAGAATGTTATTAATCTGTATATTCTTATCAAGGAAAAAATCAAGTACACCGGCAGAAAATACACTCCGCATCGCTCCGCCTTCCAATAATATACCCGTATGATTGTTCATGTTAATTATTTTCTTTCTTTTTATTTTTATATCGTAACCATCGCAAAACTGGTTGTGATATTATTATACAACACACTGCTCCAGGTAAAAGGAATACAACACCTTTTCCTTTATCTGCATTCCGGTAATCTTTGACAGTGCTTCTTCATAGTATTGCATCTGTACCTCGTACCGATCCCATAATTCCCGGGGTGAGCCTATGACATCTGTTTTATAATCCACAATGACCAGTTCGCCCTCTTCTTCAAAAAATACGTCTATGATTCCCTGGATCATTACTTTTTCTTCCGGCGGGAAATCCTTAGAAAGCCTGTCGGCGCTGATTCCATAGACAAAGGGTTGTTCACGGTGTAGTTTGCCGGACTCCTGGGCCAACCACATACGAAATGCAATGGGGGATTTGGCAAAATTCATAAATTTCTTCAGATTCAGAATCTCCCGGTATTCTTCCCGGAGTCTGCCCTCCCTGGCTTCCCGCTCTATTATGTCGTTCAGGTTTTTCCATAGTATGTTTTCCTGCAGGTTGTTTATAAATGCTTCTGCATTATCAGGCTTTTTCGTAAATATATTTTGGTACAGAAGGGAAAAATCAAGCAGTTCCATGGTGCGGTGGTATGCGTCACCTCTTTGTGCACCGCTGACTTCCTGCTTTTCTCTTCTGAAAGCAGGTATGTAAGGGACAACCTCCTGTTCCTCAAAGGCATGGAATGCAGCTTCATCCTTTTCAGCCATTGCTGCTATTTTCAGTTCAGAAACCGTTGTTTTGGTATACAGAGTTTCCATTGCCTTAAAAGGATATTGCCAGGCAAAGCGCTGCCTTAATGCTTCCAGAGCATCTAAATCGGCAAGACTCTCAGCCTGTGTAAGCTTTTCCTTCCGCTCCATAAGCTGTATCTGTTCTCGAAGACCCGTTGCCTTAAGCTCTTCCGGTCTTCCGATCACAATTTTGAATCCCGCATGGCCAATTACCGGCAGAATAAAATCCATATAGCTGCCCGCTTCCATAAAATCGTGCCAGGTAAGGTTCCTTTCCCCCATCTCCTGTTCCATTTCCCACTTTTGCTGCGCCTGATCCAGGGTTGCTGTCAGGATCAGTTTTTCTTTGGCCCTGGTCAGCGCTACATATAAAACCCGAAGCTCTTCTGCCAGATTGTCTTCCCGCAGCTTACAGGAGAGGGCTGTCCTGCGCAGGGTTTTGTTGCGGATTCTTTTTTCGGGATTCACATAATCCACGCCAATACCCAGGTCCATATCCACGATAACCGCTTTATTGGTATCCTGCATGTTAAAACGCTTAGACAGACCTGCAACAAATGTAACCGGAAATTCCAGTCCTTTGCTTTTGTGGATACTCATGATTCTTACCACATCCGCATTTTCATCAATCAGCTCCGCCTCTCCGTAATCCACATCATATTTTTCCAACTGCTCTATATAACGGATAAAATGAAACAGGCCAAAGTAGCTGGTCTTCTCGAAATCCGATGCTTTGGTAAACAGCATTTCCACATTTGCCTTCCGTTTGCTTCCCGACGGAAGAGCCGCCGTATAATGCAGATAATCATGGTCACGGACAATGTGAAGCAGCAGTTCCCGGATAGGTAAGTATACCGTCATTTCCCTGTATTTGTCAATCTTCCTTAAGAAATCCGCCGTCTTTTGGGAAAGAGGGTCTGTCTCATCTTTCTCTTTACTATATGTCTGCAATGCTTTATACAGGCTTGTTTTGTGCTTATTACTTTTCAAAATTGCTATTTCTTCCTCCGAAAACTGCCCAAAAGGAGAACGCATGGTGCCAAACAGGGGGATATCCTGCCTGGGATTGCTAAGCACCTTCAGAAACTGCAGCAGCTCCTGTACCTCTGATGCTGCAAAATATCCGGTCTTTGTGGTTACATAAACCGGAATTCCCTCTTCCTCCAGGACTTTTTTAAAGGTTTCGTCCCACCCCATGTTGGTACGCAGAAGGATTACAATGTCGCGGAAGGTGGTTCCCCGCAGCTTTCCCGTATTCCGGTCTGTTACCTTGAAATGCTGCCGCAGCTCTTTTATTCTTGCGGCAATCGCCAGGGCTTCCACTTGTTTTGCATTCCACTGGTTGTCCCGATCCGGTTTTTCATACAGCAGCAGTTCACTGATACAATCCTCATTTTCCGGATATTCGGCACTGGCATACAGGGCTGCATTGTCATCATAGGCGATGCCTCCCATATCCTCATTCATGATTTTCTGGAAAATACCGTTTACTGAGTCCACCACCTCCCGGCGGCTGCGGAAGTTCTTGCTCAGGTCGATACACTGGCGCAGGGAATCCTCTCTGGTATAGGTATGATATTTTTCCAGGAAAAGCTCCGGTCTGGCCAGGCGGAATTTATATATACTCTGCTTTACATCACCTACCATAAAGCGGTTATAGGACTCCTCACCCTCTTCTCCCGACATGGCCCGGAGCAGGTATTCCTGTACCAGATTGCTGTCCTGGTACTCATCAATGAGGATTTCGTGAAAATACTGCCGGTATTCTTTTGCCACATTACTTGGACAGATTTTCCCCTCTTCCTTATGGACCAGGATATCCAGGGCGTAGTGCTCCATATCGGAAAAATCCATAAGCTTTTTATCCTGCTTCTTCTCCCGAAAGCGCTTTCCGAAGGTAACTGTCAGGTCAATCAGGGTTTCTACCGGTCTCTGACACTGTGACATCTGACTGAAAGCCAGGGGCAGGGGTGTTGTAAAAAAGCGTTCCGTAAGCTCCTTCAGGGTATCTTTGGTCTGCTGTCGCAGTCCTTTGGCCAACTCTCTTTTTATGGGGGATACGGTTTCATCTTTTTTGGAAGGCAGTCTTCCAAAGATGATTACCGGCAGATGGGCAAAAAGTGCCTCAAGGCTTTCATATTTCAGGAGATTCTCAATTTGTTGAAGCTCCTGATCTGCAAGTTCTCCATACATATAAGGACCGTCCGGTTCCTGGCAGAGCCTTTGCACCTGCTTCATGGTATCCCCGCAGCCCCTTATCATGTTCCTCACATAACGCAGCAGATATCTGCCGAAATCTGTTTCCTCCAGAATAAATGTGTCAGACAGGGCATAATCTGCTTTCCGCTTCAGCAGCCACTCCTCCGGCCAGGGGAAGCTTTCCGCATATTGATGGAGGTTAAAGATATAGTCCTCCAGGGTTTTCTCTCTTCCATTGGGGCAAAAATACTCCACACAAAATTGAAAATCCTCCGATTTTTCCCGAAAACCTTCCTCTAAAAGACTATCCATTACATCCTGCTTCATCAAGTGGGCTTCCCCTTCATCAGCAGTTCTGAAGGCTGGATCCAGACCAATTTCGTTAAAGTGATTTTTCACCAGGAACATACAGAAGCTGTCAATGGTGGTAATCTGCGCATTATGCAGCAGTGTGGACTGTCTTTGTATATGTTCAGAATGAGGATTCAGCAGCAGTTGTCTGGTAATGCCCTGACTGATTCGTTCCCGCATCTCGGCAGCCGCGGCTTTGGTAAATGTCACGATTAATAAATGATCAATATCCACCGGTTCTGTCTCGTTACAAATCATTCTGATAATACGTTCCACAAGAACAGCAGTCTTACCGCTTCCTGCTGCCGCAGATACCAGTATATTGCGGTTATGCAGTTCAATCACCTTTTGTTGTTCCGGTGTATAATTGATTCCCATTTATCTTTCCTTTCCATCTGGTATGTATATTAACGCCTGCCGTTCTGTAAATTTTCTATTGCCATAATTTCCCTATATAATGAACAGCAACCCTGATTTGTCGTTACTATTCAGTCGTACCTCCTTCACAGCAACCTGTAACGATTTATCATCCAATCTGCTCCTTCATATTAACAAGCGCTTCTTCCTTAGATATATCGTCAAGTTCCCTTCTTGCATAACCCGGAACCGCAGGATCAAATCCGCAGACCTTCCGGTACGGACACCAGGTACATGCCTGGGTATTCCCTTTTTCATAAGGATTCAAAGTAATCTGGCCGTCCAGTATCTCTTTTCCAATGTCCCGGACTTTATGGTTCACATAGTCAGAGACAACCTTAAGCTCCTCGCTGCTCAAAATGGAAGAGCGAGCGGAAAATGAACCGTCTTTTTTCTTTTCCACCGGAATCACATCAGATTTATTTTCCATGAATCGATCCAGCTTTGTTACAATCTCTTCTTCACCGTTCACCACACCGTTCATACGGAGCTTCTGAAGGATCTGGCTGTTAATCTCCTCCTCCGGCAATTCCACCGGTGATTCAACAATTGGGTCTTCAATATGATAATACAAAAGGGCCGCCGGTACGATTTCTTTATCCGGATGCTTTTTGGCTTCCGCCTCCATAGCAGCATTCATATATACCACCAGCTGCAGCTGCAGTCCGTAATATAGAGCCGCCAGGTCAAAATGATGGACGCCTGATTTATAATCAATGATTTTAACATAAACCTTATCATCCGTTTTCGCAACATCAATCCTGTCTATCCGTCCCTGCAGACGCATTTTTTCGTCAGGTGACAGGGTTACATTGATGCTATTCAAATCATCCGCATAATGGAAGGACATTTCATAGCCGTCCGGTTTGAATTCTCCCCTTTTCAGCTGGTTCTGAAGCGTCATGACTGTTCGGGTCAAAATCCTTCCCATCCGGGTAATCATATATTCATTGCGGGCATTACTATATAAAATGGTATCTCCATATTGGGCTGCATATTGTTCCACGGAAACCGCAATTTCAGACTCACCGAACTCCGGCGGAAAATCAAACCAGGTATAATTGCTTTCTTCCAGGCGTCTGGCAAATAATTCAAGGACACCATGGAATACATTGCCCATGTCCACATTTTCAAAGCCAAACTCCTCCCTTTCCTTCAGGGAAAGACCATACTTAAGGAAATGGTGACAGGCACATGCGGCATAGGTTTCAAGGCGGCTGACACTGTTTTCCAGATTCGTACCATACAAAGCTCTTGCCACTGCCTTTGAAAGCCCTGACTGCTCATAATGTCTGAATGCCGCCCGGGTCAGCAGATCACGTTTCTGCCGGCTCTCCTCCTGTTCTCCATACGCATGATACAGGGTATAAAATGCTTTCCGGATATTATCATTTCCGGCGCCTTCCACATAACATCTGAGACCGTCTGCCAGATAACCAAGGCCTTCCGACGGAGAGACCACCTGGCTGAGAATCGGCTCATTCTGGGGATATTCCACTTCTATTCCGGGAAATATCCTGGTAATGACTTCCATCAGATAGGCCGGCCGCAGGGACTTTCCGCTGCTGTTTACCTTGCAGCAGGACAGATACAGGCAGTTCGACGGCTTGGTCATATTCAGATACAGATACAGCCTCTGGATGTACATCTGCTGTCTGGGGGATGGTGCCAGTTCCAGTTCTGATTCCCTTAAAAACTCCCGGTCAATATCAGAAATAATCCCCCCCGTCCCACCGTTCTTGGGGATATTTCCATCATTGACTCCCAGGAAAAACAAAACCTTTACCTGCTTCAGCCTGGTTCTCTCAATATCTCCCACAATAACACGATCCACATTCTGGGGAATGGTTCCCACCTGGATTTCCCCGAACCCTGCTTCCAGAATATCCGAAAACTCCTGCAGACTGATGGTCTCTTCCCCCAGCAGGCTGTAGATCTGGTCAAGCAGCTCCATAACAAGACGATAGATCTGGGCATATTCCCTGGCCCGTGAGAAGTCTCCATTAAGCTTGAATATTTCACCGAATCTTACCAGCTTCTGCTGGACATTATTCGCCACCAAAAACTCATAGAGCTGCTCCACATAGGCTTTTACCTCCCCCTCTTTTTCCATCCTGCCGGTACCTGTCGTATTTTCTCCATTGACTGGCGGAGTTCTTACTGATAAATATTTTATCTGGTCAAGAAATCTCTCCCTGATATCGTTAAGGCGAAGCAGCGGTTCCTCCGAATCTCCCATCTGCCTGGTCTTATGGGTGAAAATCCGGCTATAGCGCTTATAACCGCGGATACCCATACGAAGGACATAGTTCTCCAGTTCATCCACTTCCTCCGCTGTTATATCAGACAACCCGCTTCTTAGAAAATGAAAAACAGCTTCATATGAAAAATCTCTCAAATAAAGCTCCAGCGCACTTTTGATATATTCTATCATGGGATTTAATATAATGCTGTTAGTATGGTCCATAAAACAGGGAATCCCCATTTCAGCAAATTCCATTTCCACAAATGGCGCATAACTTTCAAAATCACCGCTGATCACAGCAATGTCTCGATAGGCAAGATGATCATTCCTTATCTTCTGAAGAATCAGCAAGCCTGTCTGACGAACCTCCTCCCTTGGGGTCGTTGCCTCAAATATATGTATACTGTCCTGCTTCTCCTTGTAGGGTGTATAGGTATAACGGAAAAGATTTTGTTCCAGTGCCATTAAGGCAGGATTTCCTGCAAAACGATGATTTTCATTAAAAAGTACGCTGCATTTTGCTCCGCCTGTCTGGCCGATTTTATGTTCCGTCTTATTTGACTGACCCGGTACTGCGGAAATGATGAAGATATCTTCTCCCCTTCCTGCCTGTACTTCCTCTGCCATTCGTTCCAGTACACTGACCGTCTTTTTACTTAAGTGGAAAAGCTTTTGCTCGCTGTCCGGCTGCCAGGGATTCTCTTCCCCTCCCATAGATATGGTAATAATTGTTTCCTCCGCCAACTCCATAATAACCTGTATTACCCGGTTCTGAATCGGCGTAAATCCGGTAAATCCGTCAAAAACCACCACACTTCCCGGCATTAATACGGATTTGTACAGCTGCCTTCTGAGCACCTCCAGGGTTTCCTCCGCCGTAACATAATGTCCCTGAATATACGCCATAAATCCTTTATATAGGGTCTCCAGATCCTTAAGCTTATGCACCAGGGCTCCCCGCTTTTCGGAAAAGGCAATCAGCTTTGCCACATCCTCCGTACCGATTCCATATTGCATAAACTCTGATATGGCACTTTTTACCTCGTGAATATAACCCTGCTTATGCAGATGACCTCCCAATGTGGGCAGCTGCTCCTTTAACCCGGACGCCACTTTCTGCAGGACAAGACTCTTGCCGGTATCATCCAGTATCGTCTGGTCAAGACCCCCTGTCTCTTCAAAAATCCGGTGGGACAGACGCCCAAAGCTGAGCACATCAATGTTCATGATGCCCTCCTGCTCATGTAATGCGACAAAATCCTTCTGGGTCTGCATGGTAAACTGGTCCGGAACGATAACCAGAAAATTCTGCTTCGGATTCTTCATGGACCTGTCTATGATTTCACTATACAATTGTCTGCTCTTACCCGAACCGGAAGAGCCAAAATAAAACCGTAAACTCACACCTTGCTCCTATCCGGGAATATAAAGATATCATACCTTCACACTTCCAAACACACCGCCCCAGGCGGCACATAAATATTGTTAACGGATATAAAAACGCCACAGATAATCTGCTGCTTCTTCCGCATAATCAATACCAATCCTCTTTCCGGCTCCTATCTCTTCAGGCTGCAGTGCAATTCCTTCCGTTACATAAAAGGTTTTGCTCTCCACCAGATCCATATCATTCAGTTCTCTGGTGATCCCCATAGCAATACAAAGCTTGCCCGGTCCATCCGCCAGATGCTTCGCCACAGAAGCGCAGCGTCCCGAAGCCCTCTTCATACGCAGTTCCTCCATGCATATCCTGGATATCTCATCTGCCGGCTCCACCTTCCTGACAAGCACCGCCTGAGGAATTCCTTCTGTCATGGCAGCTATGTTCATACAGTCATATATACCGTAAATCAGATATATATAAGAGGTTCCTCCAATATGGTACATAGGCTCTGTACGGCTTGTCCGCTTGCCGCCGTATGTATGGGAGCCCTTATCTTCCTCTCCCATATAACTTTCTGTTTCTGTTATAACGCCCCGAATGATACCGGATTCCGTTTCATGTACCAGTACCTTACCCAAAAGCTCCTTCGCAAGTGTGATACCATCCCTGGTAAAAAAATCTCTCTCCAGACGTTTTTGCTTATCCGCCAAATGATACATTTGCCCTCCCACTCTCAACGCAGCGCCAACTCAACCGGGCAATGATCTGAACCCAATATCTGCGTGTGTATCACGGCATCCAGGAGTTTATCTTCCAATACATTGGAAGTAACAAAATAGTCGATACGCCATCCCGTATTCCGGCTGCGTGCCTGAAAACGATATGACCACCAGGAATATATGTCTTTCATATCCGGATAAAAATAACGGAAAGTATCAATAAATCCATTTTCCAGCAATGTTGTAAAGCAGCCTCTTTCTTCCTCTGTAAAACCGGCATTATTATGATTGTTCTTGGGATTCTTAAGGTCAATCTCTTTATGGGCAACATTTAAATCCCCGCAAAAAATAACAGGCTTGCTTTCCTCCAGCTTCTTAAGGTATGCCAGAAAATCAGCCTCCCATTGCACACGGTAATCCAAACGCTTAAGATCCTCCTTCGCATTGGGCGTATAAACGGTCACAAAAAAATAATCCTCATATTCTGCCGTAATGACACGTCCCTCTTTATCGTGTTCCTCTATTCCCATTCCATAAGTAACCATAAGCGGTTCTGTTTTGGTGAATAAAGCGGTTCCGGAATAACCTTTTTTCTCCGCATAATTCCAATATTGATAATATCCGGGCAGCTCCATGGAAATCTGCCCTTCCTGAAGCTTTGTCTCCTGCAGACAGAAAATATCCGCATCAGCCTCCTTGAAAAAATCCATAAATCCCTTTTCCATACATGCCCTGATGCCATTTACATTCCATGAAATAAAGCGCAATCTACATCTCCTCCTTCTGATTATCAGATTTATCATTACCTGTACCCTGATTTATATACTCTTCCTTTAAGTCTTCAGCCAGATACGCATCACTCATACAATGCAGATCCGATACCCCTTCACTTACAAGTGTATATTCTGTCGAACGATAAAAAAAATCCAATGCCTCACGCAGAGTAAGACCAACCTGCTCCGCAAACAATTTTACCACACGAGCATACTTTTTCTGTAATAAAATGGGATTGGCATTCATATCTCCTCACTCCCTTCATAAGGCTGTGCTTAATAATAACTTGCGCTATTTTGTTTCACAAACGACCAAGGGCATGGTCATTTCTGAAACAAAAGCACAACTAATTATTAAGCAAATCCTAATGTAAATATTTATCAATCACAGCTTGTGCAACCTCCAGATATGATCCATGATACACAATCATATTTCAACACCCTCTTCCTCCATCACAGATAAGATATCATTCACGATATACATTTTATCCTGCTTGTGCAGGATATCAAAATTCGGAATAATATAGCTGTCCAGAATATCACTTTTTTCAGTTAGTACCTGATAAACCTGCCTGGCATCCTTACCAAGCCTCGCTGCCACATTTTCAATACAAAATATTACATATTCCAACTCATCTATATCCCTGATTGCGTCACGATCCATCTTATCCATTTGCTTTACACCTCTTTATAGAAGGAATCCGGTTACAGTTCACACTTGCAATACAAACAGCAACATAGTATCTCTTCTGTAACATTATATATCACAAATCCTGCAAAATCAACCTTACAAAGTACATCCGATCATCTATATAACGTAAAAAAACTGCCGTAAATTACGACAGTTAAAAATAGCACGACTTCATATATCATCTTAACATAATCAAAAATAAAAGTCTAGTATTATTTTTTTTTTGCTCTATACTAATAGAGTAACCGCTATTACTATTTACCCACTTATCCGGAGGAACCTTATGGATCAAAAAGAAAACGTCTGGCAGGAAGAGCTCACCCATTTTCAATACTGTCAGCATATCATCGAAGAAAACATCTCTCATTATGAAAAGGAATACGACGAACGCCACGCACAGGTAACCGAACTGTACAAAGCCATCAACAGCGGTGACATAGAGCTTTACAACCAGCTGATGACTGTCGCCAGTCTTTCCGACCATGCGGCAAACAGTCTGCGTAAAAATATGGCGGCTCTGGATAAACCTTATTTTGGCCGGATTGATTACACAGACCTGATGCATGAATTACAGGAACAGATTTACATTGGGAAAAATGGTGTCTTCCAGGATAAAACAGAGGTTTTGATTGCAGACTGGCGTGCTCCAATTTCCAGCGTATACTATGAAAACGAATTGGGAAAAGGCTCCTATGGCCTGTCGGATGCAGATCCCATCTCCATTGACCTGCATCTGAAGCGCACTTACGATGTAGATACCGGTGAATTAAAAGGATATTACGACAGCGATGTTACTTCCAATGACGATCTGCTGGTCAAATACCTGTCCCGTAATAAAGATGTGGTGCTTGGTGAGATCATTGCCACCATTCAGAAGGAGCAAAATGCCATTATCCGGGAGTCCCCTTTCGCCAACCTGATCGTGCAGGGTGTTGCAGGCAGCGGAAAAACCACCGTAGCTATGCATCGGATCTCCTATCTCCTCTATAACTATAAAGACCGTTTTGAATCCAATGAATACTGTATTGTAGGCAGCAACGACCTGTTATTAAATTACATCACCAGCGGATTGCCGGAGCTTGATGTTCCTAATATCAAGCATCTGCGCATGGATCAGATTTTCATACGGTTATGCGAAAAGGACTGGAAGCAATCCTGTAAAACCGTAGAACCCGATGATACCGCAAAGCTGCGCTGCACCCTGTCCTTTATGCAGGAACTTGAACTTTTCCTTATGCATAAACGGGAAGCTTATGTGGATGTCAGCCCCCTGGTTGACCCGGATATCGGCACAATCCTTTCTGAGTCAAATAACAGCACCTTGTTCAGGGAACAGTCAACCTACAGCGTGAACCGGCTGCTGAATACCTTAGATGAACGTGTTAAAACCCGCATTCAGTTTTTACTCAGCGGAGAAGAAAAAGAGATCATACGGGATAAATTAAAAACTCACAGAGGACATTACAAGAATAAACGCCCCTCTGAATCCATCTTCACCTTTTATAATGAATTTTTAACTGCCTGGGCACAGGAACATCAGTATGACATTACCCAGCATATAGCACAACTGAGAAACAAGAACTACGATTTATATGATATTGCTGCCCTTTCCCTGATTCATTACCGGATTGTCCAGCTAAGCCCCAATGAAGAGTTTGGCCTTCTCTTTCTGGATGAAGCACAGGATTTCGGACTCAGTATCTATTATGTACTTAGAACCCTGCTGCCTGATACTTACTTTACCATTATGGGGGACGTCTCACAGAACATTAACTATGATACCGGAATAAACGACTGGCACGATCTGACAAAGCTTTTCCTGACCGGCCCCAAAGATTGTTTCAAGCTGCTCCAGAAAAGCTACCGCAATACCATTGAAATCTCGGAATATGCAGGCAAGATACTGGAAAAAGCCTCCTCCGGACGTTATAAGATTACGCCGGTCATACGGCACGGCCTTCCCGTTCAGGAAGAACAGTTTTTTAGTGATATGGAAATGGCAGTGCGGATTGCCAGTCTGGTTAAGGAGTTCCGCAAAAAAGAATATACTACAACCGCTGTCATCTGCCAGTCGGAAAGCATTGCTGCGTATACCGGCAAGCTCCTCGGTGAATATACGAAAGTAGCAGATGGAGAGGCACAGAATTTTTCATCAGGAACCATGGTACTTCCCGTCCGCCTTGTTAAGGGTCTGGAATTTGATACGGTTATTCTGTGGAATCCGGATATCAAACACTCCCTTTCCCGCCCGGATCTGGCAAAACTGCTTTATGTGGCGGCTACCCGGGCACTGCATGAGCTTTATGTATTTACACTTTAGAAAACCTGTAACAGTTCAGCTTTGTGCTGCTGTTTCGTGTACTGGTGGGGGATTGAGAAACCCGGACGAGTAAGGTACAGGTATGGTTTTCCGGCAGCGGAGGAGACAAGGCACAGGGCAGGGATACAGGACAAAACCGAAGGGCGTACAGCAGCTTTTTCAGTGCGGAAGATTGCGCCCAGTATCTCTAAATAGCATTTTTTTCGGTTGCTTTTGTCTGTCGTTACTTCCGGTTCGGGGCGACACGCAGGTAGATTTCCTATAGCTCTAGTTGCTACAGCCGTGTCGCGGCTCCCTGTTTTATTGACCGAAAAAAATGCTATTAAGAGATACTAAGGGCTTATCGTCATGCACTGAAAAAGCTGCTGTACGCCCTTCGGTTTTGTCCTGTATCCCTGCCCTGTGCCTTGTCTCCTCCGCTGCCGGAAAACCATACCTGTACCTCACTCTGAATATCTCAACATTCAGTACAAGGAAACATGATGGTGGATATAGGGTATTGGCTCTTAAAACAGATACAAAAATTATTTGCATTGCGATAGTATGTTTGGAATACAGTTATTTAAATACGCTTAAATACCTGTATGTAGCTGTTGCGATCTAAACCACACATATAATATAATACTTATCCTGTCTTCCTTCGGTTATGATAAACATTATAAGTAACCAATTCCCTTACCCACTAAAACTGTTTCCATATATGTACTAACGGTGAGATAATCAGAGAGAGGTACAGAACTGGTTTTCCGTCGGCAGGGGACATCATACACAGGGAAAGACATACAGAGCCCACGGGGATGGTTTACAGCAGATTTTTCAGTGCATGACGACAAGGCCATAGAATTGTCTTAATAAGATTTTTTTCGGTCAAACAAACAGGGAGCCGCGACACGGGTCAGTATATAGAGCTGGCGAAAATCTACCTGCGTGTCGCCCCGAACCGGAAGTAAC
>Ga0153941_1000732_pt1 | contig 13930 bp, 20 predicted proteins | sample TSNJ025MetaG_FD_104733 | JGI IMG/M metagenome (GOLD analysis project Ga0153941, IMG submission 104733) | Attine ant fungus gardens microbial communities from New Jersey, USA - TSNJ025 MetaG | ecosystem: Host-associated > Fungi > Mycelium > Unclassified | place: USA: New Jersey, Brendan T. Byrne...
GAGTAGGACTCAGTAAGCCAAATCACGTGACAAGGTCAGGTGATCACAGAACATTCTGGAAAAGGACATGTGACCATGGGACTCTAGGGTACAGCCACTGTAGTAGTAGTATAAATAGGGGTGTAATTTGATAGAAGAACTCCATCAAGTTCTTCCTGAACATCCATCTGGGGTGATCACTAAGAGCACTCACTGCTTATTGATAACATTTGGGCACCTAGCCCATAACTGTAGGAATATGAAAGAAGCAAAAGGGAAGCCAGTTCCCCAGAATAGATTTGAGGTGATAGCGAGTAGAGTAATGCAATGTGGAGTGAGGAGGAAGCAAAAGTAAGGAGGCAGGAGACAGTTGAGGAAGGGGTACGATATTTTAGATGTTGGAGGACAGAACACTACAAGTGGGAGTGTCCAAATATTAAGGTGGAGAAGGAAAGGAGAAGTGAGGAAGTGGCGTGTGTGGCCAGGCCACAAAAGGTACAGCAGAAGGGGAGACCAGTGCATCCCAACTGGGAAAAGGTGCAAGAATACTGTGGAGTGGAGAATGTACCAGAAGATGCATAGCTGTTAGAGTTAGGATGGATAACAGAAGAGGTCATAGTGATCTACATAGAATGCAAATGGTGTAGAAAGAAAGGAATGCATAGAGAGGACAACAGAGGACAAGGAGTCCTTAGAGGAAGGAAGCTAGAGGAAGCTGGATGGTGTGGATGCTCAAGGGAAAAGAAAAAGAGAGGAGAAGCAGCACACCCCATAGAAAGAAAAGCACAGTGGGATGGTACATGGACAAAAGATCCAAAAGGTGTAGCAAGAAGAGAAGGTGAACAGAGAGAAATAAGGAGGACGTTCAAAATACTGAGAGAAGTATAGATGGACATTGGGATAGAAAAGGTGGATATGCATGAAGGCATAACAGTAAAAGTGCTCTTGGATAGTGGTGCAACAGGAATACTTATAGATTGGAGGATGGCAGCAAAACATGGATTTAGGCTGCAAAAATTGAAGAGACCAATAATGGTCAGAAATGTTGATGGAACCAACAACAGTACAGGGGCCATTACTCATCAAGTAGAAGTGAACATGTACTACAAGGGTCACATAGAAAGAATAAGAATGGATGTGTGTGATTTGGGGAAAACAGAGGTTATATTGGGAATGCCGTGGCTGCAAGCATACAACCCAGAGATAAATTGGGAGACTGGAGAAGTCAAGATGACGAAATGCCCACCACTGTGTGGAAGGAATGAAAAGTTGAAAGGAAAAAGAAGAGTAAAGAGAGTAGCAATGTTAGAAGAAGAGAAGATTGTGAGGTGGGCAGCGGATGATAAAGAAGACTGGGGAAGAGAAGAGAAAGTTGAAGCAGACCATAGGAAAATTGAAGAAATGGCACCAAAGAAATTCCTAAGATGGAAAAAGGTATTTGGAAAGGTGGAGTCTGAGAGGATGCTGACAAGGAAAATTTGGGACCATACTATAGACCTCAAGGAGACATTTAAACCATGAAAAGGAAGAATTTACCCTTTATCCAAAAACGAAAGGGAAGAAGTTCAGAGCTTCGTAAATAACCAACTGAGAAAGGGGTACATCAGACCATCAAAATCCCCTCAGATATCACCAGTATTCTTTGTGGGCAAGAAGGATAGGAGTAAGAGGATGGTAATAGACTACTGTAGTCTAAATGATCAAACTGTGAAGAACAACTACCCACTGCTATTGATTACAGATTTAATAGACAATATAGGGAGTAAAAGAGTATTCACTAAAATAGACTTGTGGTGGGGGTTCAACAATGTGAGAATAAAAGAGGGAGATGAGTGAAAGGGAGCATTCACAATGCATATAGGATCCTTTGAACCAACAGTGATATTCTTTGGAATGACAAATTCACCAGCCACATTCCAAGCAATAATGAATGAAATTCTGAGGGATATGATCAACAAAGGAAAAGTGGTGGCATTTGTGGATGATGTGTTGGTAGGAATGGAGATGGAAGAGGGGCATGATGAGATAGTAGAAGAAGTGTTGAAACGATTAGAAGAGAATGACTTATATGTCAAACCAGAGAAGTGTGTGTAGAAAGTGAGGAAGATCGGATTCTTGGGAGTTATTATAGGACCCAATGGAATAGAAATGGAGAAGGAAAAGGTAGATGGAGTGTTAAGTTGGCCAGAACCAAAAAATGCAAAAGATGTCAGAAAGTTCTTGGGCCTTGCAAATTACTACAGGAGGTTTATCAAGGACTTTGCTCAAATAGCAAGGCCAATGAATATGCTGACGAGAAAGGATGTGAAGTGGCAATGGGGGGAGAACAGCAGAAGGCGTTTAACAAGCTAAAAGAAATCTTTACAACTAGGCCAGTATTAGTGGCCCCAGACTTAGACAAAGAGTTTAGGGTAGAAGCAGGTGCTTCAAACTATGCTATGGGAGGAGTATTGTCAATGAAATGCTCTGACAAATTGTGGAGACCAGTCGCTTTCATTTCTAAATCTCTAAGCGATACAGAAAGAAACTATGAGATTCACAACAAGGAAATACTAGCAGTAGTCAGGTGCCTAGAAGTGTAGAGGCACTTCCTGGAAGGAACAATGATAAGATTTGAGATTTGGACAGATCACAAAAATCTTGAATATTTTATAAAGGCACAGAAATTGAATAGAAAACAAGCAAGATGGGCATTGTACCTATCAAGATTTGATTTTATGCTCAAGCACATTCCAGGAAGCAGAATGGGGAAAGCAGATAGTCTGAGTAGGAGGCCAGGTTGGGAAGTTGGAGTGGAAAGGGATAATGAAGGTGAGACATTGGTAAAGTCTGAGTGGCTAGAAGTCAGGAGAATGGAGAAGGTAGAAATCATTGTGGAGGGAGTTGATTTACTGGAGAAAGTAAAATGGTTAAAGGTAAAAGACAATGAAGTTGTAAAAGCAGTTGAAGAAATGAAGTGGGCAGGAGTAAAAATGTTGAGAGATGAAGAGTAGAGAGAGGTGGGCAGCATAATGTATAAAGAGGGAAAGGTGTATGTGCCTAAAGACAATGTGTTGAGGGCAGAAATAATTAGGCTACACCACGATACACCAGTGGGAGGACATGGAGGACAATGGAAAACAGTAGAATTGGTCACTAGGAATTTCTGGTAGCCAGGAGTAATGAAGGAAGTAAAGCAATATATAGAAGGGTACGACTCCTGCCAAAGGAACAAAAACTACACAGAGCAACTGGCTGGCAAATTAATGCCTAACTTAATACCTGAGAAACCTTGGGTGTACATTTCAGCAGATTTTATTATAAAACTGCCACTAGCCCAAGGTTATGACTCTATCCTAGTAGTGGTGGACTGATTAACAAAAATGGTACACTTTATTCCAACTACTGAGAAGACATCAGCAGAAGGTCTAGCCAAGCTGTTCAGAGATAACATGTGGAAGTTACATGGTCTACCAGAAAGTATCATATCAGATAGGGGACCCCAATTCACAGCAGGAATAATGAGAGAGTTGAATAGGATGTTGGGGATCGAGAGTAAATTGTCAACAGTGTTCCACCCTCAAACTGATGGACAAACAGAAAGGGTTAATCAAGAACTAGAATAGTACTTAAGAATGTTTATTGACCACAGGCAGGAACAGTGGCCTGATTGGTTAGGAACAGCAAAGTTCACCTACAATAACAAAATACACTCAAGTACTAAAATGTCGCCTTTCAAGGCAAATTATGGACAAGATCCCAGGATGGGGTTTGAGGTGAGAAAGAAGGGGAAATACAAAGGGGCAGAGAAATTTGTGACAAAAATAAAAGAAATCAAAGAGGAAGCAAAAGCAATGCTAGGAAAGGCACAAGAAGAAATGAAGAAATTTGCAGATAGGAAAAGAGGAGAAGCTAATGAGTATAAAGTAGGAGACTTAGTAATGCTAAGCACTAAGGACCTGAAATATCAGATGACCAGTAGAAGAACAGAAAAGTTGATGGAGAGGTTTGTCAGCCCTTATAAAGTAAAGGAGATCATATCAGCAAATGCAGTCAAATTGGAATTACCTAGCACAATCAGGATATATCTAGTAGTAAACATTAGTAGGATATGTAGATACATAGGGCAAGTTGAGGGGCAGAGAAAGGAGCAACCAACTCCAGTCATAATTAAGGAAGAAGAGGAATGGGAGGTTGAGAGAATATTGAACAAGCAATGAATTAGGGGGAAGGACAAGTATCTGGTATGATAGAAGGGATTTACAGCAGAAGCAGATACCTGGGAAGGAAAGAAAAATTTGGGAAATGCAAAGGAGGCAATAGAGGAGTTTAAAAAGGAATACAAAAGAGATATAGAAGACATCAGAAGACAAGAAAGAGAAGAAGGAACATTCAGAAGTAGAGAATTGCCAGGAAGATTCACAGTAAGGAAATTATTTGGATGGTTGGATAAAAGGTATGACAAAGAATACTGGGCAAAGTTAGAAAGAAATTGGAGAAGATGGAAAGGGAGAAGAAAGAGAGGATGAAGAACAATAGAGATAATAAAGGAGGAAGAAGAAGAGATCAAACAAGGAAACTCAGAAATAAAGGAGTGGACAGAGGAAGATGATGATGATATGGGGAACATGGATAACCCCTATTATGAACTGTAAAAATCCTCAAGATGAGGAACCTTGAGAGGGGGATGGTGTTATGACTTGGCCAAACAACTAAGTTATTATTTATTTTTCTTTTCTTTTACCAAGTAACCAATGGATGCGTGAGAGAAAATGACTCAAAAGAGATGTGTGGGACTTTATTAATAAGAGTAAATACAGAAACATGTATAAGTAGTGTATAGTAAATGAACAAGAACTCTATCGAGTTCTCCCTGTCAACTTAGACTAGGAGGGTGATTAAGTCATCTTAGACTAAGTCACTACAAAAAGGTCTAACAATCAATGCTGAGGTAATTTTTTTGCACCCTGCTTACTGAATACAGCAGCAAACTGGTGGTAGTTACATGGGATGTCACTAAGGTCCATGTCTTGTGAACCCATGTACAATGCCCTAGCATAACTTTCTTGTTTTACTACTAAGTTAATCTAGAAAACTATGTTATCTTCCTTTTGGCAAAGATGTTTGTATGGAATTGCATTCACCAAAAATATAGGAGGTCTTGGGACTACAGGGGTTATGCTTAGTACTAGTTCTATATTTATAGTTGGTTGGCAATGGTCCTTGGTGTTTTATCCTCCTGTCTTCTAGATCTGTAGGGTACTTTGCTTCCAATCTATCTCAGAATTATTTGTTGATAGCCAATTATGCCCTAGAACCATCTCACAAGAGCTGTCTAAAAGGGTAACAAAAAACTCAACTGAAAAAGACATGCCACAAGGGAATTTTATTGGTAAAGTTACAATTTGCTTTACAAAATTGTTAACCATACTATCTATTAGAGAGAGGGGGTGGGGTTTGATGCTTTGAGAAACCAACTTGTTATTCAAGACAAATGCAGAATCAATAAACAAATCTGAGGAACCTGAATCAACCAGATCTGTGAACACTCCTAGGACTATGCTCAAGCTTACTGGTACCATCAGGGCCTTGTAACTACCAGGGGATGCTGTACCCAATTGCAGCTTGGGCTCTACAGAATTTATCAGGTGGACAACTCCACAAGGAAAGAGATGTCTACCACTCCTTTTTTTGACAAATCCAGTATGCTTGAGAGTTCTTCCACCAGGGTCACTTATGCTTCCAATGTTGGCATGGGCCTCTAGGATTGTTTGGAACAGTTTCTTGCCAGATGACCAGATTGACTGCAGCACATATATAGTCCCAAACTCATCTGGCACTGGCATTCTGCAGCTATTAGTCTACTATCAGGTCCCAGGATATTTGTGGATAAATAGGTGGACATACTTGGAGCTTGGTGTGAGCTCTAGGGAATTGGTAGTCTGGGATAATTCTTTGACTGTCTATCCCTAGTAGGAGATTTGTCCTCTAGGGAGGTCCTAGGGTAGTTGGTTTGAGATATGCAGTGGGTATATTCTTGCAAGGTACAAGCCAATCATTTTCTGTTTCTCTTTCTAAACTTGTTTCCAGTAGTTGTCTACTTTTAGGACTGTTCACTTGTACCCCTCAAATGTTGAGAGGTTCTCCTTGCTGAAATGGAGTTCCTCACTAATCCTGGCTGGAATTGTGTCCTTAACTACTTTTTTCAGGGAAAGGTCATTCTACCAAATCTAATTTTGATACTTGGCAAATTGTATGAAGTAGGTTACAATCTTGCTATCTGGAGGGAAAGGGATGGCCACAATGGTATTCTCATTGTCATCCTTAGATGAGTACAAGCCAAAGATATTGGAGAGCTTCTAAACAAAGGCATCCCAATCCTCCAGGAAGTCCATGTCTTAGTATGGGTCAGGTTTGTTTATGAAAAGTTCAAAGTAATTCAGTGTGATACCCCTTGGGTAGGATATAGTAAAGTAAATTTTCTCAGAGTCTTCCCTAAACTCTCTCTTACATATATAGAAATAGATTTGATACTGAAAGATGAAGACATATAAGTCATCAGCACTGCCTCTGCTAAGTGTGTTGGGCTCTCTAATGCCTCTATGTCTCTTTTGCAAGCAAGGAGCTGTCTGGTGAGCCAATGCCAATAAGGCTGTATGCAGTTCTAGGTTTGAGATATCAGCTTGGGGATCTCTAGGGGGCATTGGGGATCTGGAAAGTGTTTCAGGCAATTCTAGAAGGTCAGGGGTATTTTCTTTAGAGAGAATAGTGATAGTGTTGTCAAAGGGTTCCTGAGAGCTCAATTGTTGAGTTCAAGCCTGGGAGGCAGTGAAGAAGTGCTCTACAGAGGTTCCTGAAGTGCCTCAGTGTCACACTAGGTAGCCTTTTTAGGCAATTTAAGTAATATTTATCACAAGTCTATACTATAATTTAGCTCAAGCAGTGAAGGTAACACTGATTATATACCACTAGACCCCTAGTCTTGGACTCACATATATGACCCAAATAGCAGAATGGCAGCTGTGACCACTGCTATACCAGCCTCATAGGGCCTATCCAGCCATTTAGTACCAGATACAAACTAGAAATCCTTTCTATATCACAAGCTTCATTCAGACCATAACTCCAGGAATACTTGACTGATTTCAATAATCTAAATGGCCACCAAAAGCCCTTAAGAAGACCTTTCAAACAGTACCAGAAATGTCTCAAAGTGATCAGTATTCACTGAGTTATCAGCAGATCAGTCAGTGATCACCAAGTCACCAGACACTAAATTGCTGATATCTTGGGAACCACTTGACATAATTATTTGCTTCAATGACCATTGTAAAGCTCTCTTCAATGCACTTCTTTTGGCTATAAATAGATCCCAAGGCAATAAGATCCCATGGAGATACAAGGTCCTCAATATTTGCACATAACACTGATCTTTACCCATAGATTATTATCTGTCCTTGAATAAAACAAAGGACTGTCCTAAGATGGTTAGTGTTACAGTTGCACTATGGACTAGTGGTCACATACTGTATGGTTTACCACTACACCAAAAGGGTGATATTAGTAAGGCTACTTGCTAATGAGGGTCTAGCTATTTATGTAGTTCTTTGAATAGGTATTTTGTTATACCTCTATGTCACTATTTAGTAGTCACTTTTTTGTGACAGTTAGGTTATCTCTATTTCAAGATCAATAGCACTCCTATATGTAGAACAATAGGTAGTAATCATATAGTAGGCTGTCCTGGTGCACAGACCACTACAATTATATATTTAAGGACTGTATGTCTGAGAATAAATCTTAGACTTAACAACATCTTTTGCTACTGTCTAAACATTGCTTTTTTGAGCCTTTTGATTATTAAATCATCAACTCACAAATCAGTAAGTGGCTATTTGCAATAGTTTGTTAAGTCTACTGTTTTCTGTCCCCATTGTCTCTGCAAAGGACATGGGGCTGTATTCATTCCAGATGTGGATCTAGGAGGCTATAAGGGGGTCTCTTTGTTTCTGTTACAGGACAAGATGACTTTCCTGAGGGTGTCTCTGTTTCTGTTACAGGACAGATGACTGACTAAGGGCTTGGAATAGAACCTACTCCATCCACTAAATTCTACAATAGACTTGTTGAAGCAGACCTCTGCTGGCACAAAGTAGATGATTTCTACTTTGCATTCTGCCTCCCAGAATTACATTTTTGCAAAACCAAGAAGTTACTATGCATAAAGGAGTATAAAGAACTCCTAGAACCCACCTTGGATTGTATATTACTATTCTTTACTAAAATGAGCAAAAACAAGACCTGGGCTAAGGATCCACAGTATGACTCACTGTGGAAATGGTTCAATCAACTGTAGGATGTAATTATAGAGCTAGATAAAATTGGTCACAAGCTTACAGCTAAGGAATAGAGAATGCTGAAAGGTACTTGTAAGTGTCTGAAGAATGTAGATTTTTTCAAACCAGCTACTAGAGTACCAGAGATTTGTAAAGCTCTTCTAGAGCTCAATATCACTATTCCATAGACATAATATGATTGGAATGGTATTTGGTGTAACATAATGGTATTAAGAGGCTAAATTTGGGTGTTTTTTTCTTTTACCCTCTTGAAAACATACTCAAGAACCATAATTAATTACTTAAATAGATATGTCAACTTTCAACAACTTTACCACTACTGTTTCCTTTTCTGATTTCAGTGCTGAGAATTGGGATATACTTGTCAAAGATGGCATAAGCACTGAGCACATGCCCTAGAATGAGACTGAGATACAAATGCTGCAAAATGCACATCAAGGAACTTTTCTTCTTCTCAAGAACTACATTGACCAGGTGCTCAATGGAGCAATCAACCATTATAATGGTGCCTTGATCACTGCATACAATAGAATTGCAACTTTGGAAGCAAAAGTTACCCGTCTTTGGAGAGAGCTGACAAGGCTCCCTGGAGGATACATTGCCTCCAAAACCAAGGTGCCAGAGCCACCAACATTCATAGGTTCTGAAAATAAGATGCATCTGCATAATTGGTTAAGCTAGATTGCTCTCTATTATTTGGCATCTGGTATTATATTGGATGATCAGAAAATTATATATGCCCTCACCCATTTACGTGCTCCTACTAGCACATATATAAAATCATATTATGACAAGGTTCAGGCAGGATTAAGTGTTGGTTCTTGGGGTGACTTTGCCCAAGAACTCAAAAATATTTATGGACAATGAGATAACAAGGAGGGAGTGAAGAAGAAATTAACAGCGCTCTGGGTCAACAAGGACCTAGCAAGAAAGAACTTTGTCAAGTATGCAGAATGATACAGGATGTTGGCAAGAATTGTCAACTATAGTGATAAAGTTTACATTGACAAAATAGAGGAGGTCATTCCTAATAAGCTGCAAAATGCACTTATCATCTATGAAATTACAAATCAGTCTCCAAAAACATGGGATGACTACCTCAAATTGTTGATGCAAGTATATAAGGCCTTAGATTCAGACAAGGCCCAGGGTACAATATTTGGTCCAGAGGCAATTGGAGAGAAGAGTGGAGAAAAGAAGGACCCAGACACAATGGAAATAGATGAGATTCAGAGAAAGGAAGGGAAGAGCTCATGATACTATCAGATATGTACTGGAAAAGGCTTTAAGAATAAGTCAAAGAAGTACAATACAGTAGACTGTTATAACAAGCCAGATAATGAGGACAAGCATTCTTATAAGACCTCTTCCCAGAAACCATCTCCACTAGGTCCAAGCAAGAACAAAAATCAGTCATTTAGAGCATAGCTGATGAAGATGTTGGAGGAAAGCAGTGATGATCCAGATTCCTCTTTTGAGGATGTCAAAATTAATAGCATGTCAATTGAGGATATCTCTGATCCTGTTCCCCTGAGTGGGAAGAGAAAGGGGATATCCAAATTGGATTTTCCCTTGGGACTGTAGAGTATAATGTCTGTGATCTACAGTTGGAGGAAAGTATACTCTCTATTAGCTTGCAAAAGTTGGAAGTAGTACTGGAATCTTGTAATAATATAGCATACAACAAGACTACCTTCTTTAAAATTCCAGTTATACTTTGGATATACAAAAAGAAAGTACAGACCAAGGCTTTAGTTGATTCAGGAGCCACTACAAACTTCATTGACAGAGTTGTCATGGAAAATAATAACCTAGTAACTTATAAACTAGCAAATCCATATCATGTAATCAATATGGATGGCACTCCCAGCAAGGCAGGACAGATAACTGAGTATGTCTGAGCTTATGTAGAAATTGGATTATACAGGACAACCCAGCATCTCTTTGTCACCAACTTAGGAAATAAGGAGATGATGATTGGGTATTTGTACTTGTATAAGCATAATCAAAATATTGATTGATGAAAAGGTCAATGGGAGTTTACCAGGTACCTGGATACATATGCTAGTAAAGCCTGTAAAATATGAAATGTAGAAGCAGAAGCTAATGAACTTCATCTTGAACTGGATGTTAGTAGATCTCCCTCATTGGATGACATAGGAGATGAGGACCCCAACAACTATATTCTTAGCTGGGCAAACACAACTAACCCAGGCAGTCATCAACAGGTGATGATGATTGCAGCTATACTCAACAATCGAGACCAATATAAAGACTCAGATTGCAAAGACACAAAGACCTGGAAGGCTCATGTGCCAGAATGGCTACATGAGTATGGGAATGTGTTTTCAAAGAATAAGTCAGAGAGAATGCCAATATGGAAACCATATAACCATGTGATTGACTTTGTGGAAGGCACAATACTTTCCAAACCAGTCAAGGTCTATCTGCTCTCTCTAGTGGAAAGAAACTCTCTTGACATGTGGATCAATGAGGAACTCAGAAAGGGATATATCCAACCATCTACTAGCCCAATAGCAGCTCTATTCTTCTTTGTAAAGAAGCACAATAGAAGCTTATGATCTGTTATGAACTACAGAGCCCTCAATGGAATTACCATCAAAAATTGCTATTCAATCCCTAGAATAGCTGACTTGATTGAATTACTCAGCAAAGCCTCAATCTTTACCAAAATTGACTTGAGGTGGGGGTACAACAATGTTCGTATCAAAGAAGGGGATGAATGGAAGACAGCATTTATTACAAGATGAGGCCTTTTTGAGGCAACTGTCATGTATTTTGGTTTTTCCAATGCACCAGTGACCTTCTAAAGTATAATGAATGACATATTGGGAGACTTGATTTGCATATGACTAGTAATGGTGTATTTAGATAATATTCTAGTATTTGGGACACATTTGAAGGAACACAGGCGATTGGTCAAGGAAGTGCTGAAAAGGCTCCAATTTAACAACCTCTACACTAAAGTAGAAAAGTGTTTCTTTGAGCAAAGTAGTATCAAGTATTTGGGTGTAATTATTTTGGAAAATAAAGTACAGATAGATGAGGAGAAACTTTCAGGAGTTCTAGAGTAACCAGTACCAGCTAAAGTCAAGCAAGTACAAGCATTCTTAGGCTTGGTGAATTTCTACCATAGGTTTATTGAGAACTTTGCCAAGATGTCAAAGCCACTCTCCAACTTGACCAAGAAGGATAGTACCTGGACTTAGGGCATAGAGCAACAAAATGCTTTTGAGGTACTGAAAAAGATCTTTACCATGGCTCCAGTCCTGAGAATACCAAACAACAAAGATCCCTTTAAGTTATCTACCAATGCCAGTGACTTTGCAACAGAAGCTGTCTTATCACAAAAGGACATGCAAACTAATCTGTGGCACCCAGTAGCTTTTTTCTCCAAGTTATTAGATGTCCATGAAAAGAACTACAAAATCTATGACAAGGAACTACTTGTAGTAATTCAGGGACTAGAGGAATATAGACACTATTTGGAGGGACATCTATATAAAGTTGAGATCTGGTTGGATCATCAGAACCTTATATTTTTCAGGACAGCTCAAAAACTGACCAGGAGGCAAGCGAGATAGGCACTTTTCATAACTCGTTTTGACTTTGTACTCTATCATAAACTAGGAAAGATAATACAGGCAGAAGACCCCTTGTCCAGACAAGCAAACTATGAGATAGGGACAGACCTCGACAATACAAACCAGGTATTGCTAAAACCTGAGTTTTTTGCTATTAATGCACTAGAGGCTACTCATGAGATACCAATAAATCACGAGATAATCCTAAAGGAGGTCAAAGGAGCACTCTTATTGGATGAAGTCACCAAAGACTATAAGACATTACTCAAGTCTGGTCCAAGAGAATTTGGAAAATCCTTGCAAGACTAGAACTATGAGAATGGACTACTCCTGTACAGAGGAAAGGTTTATATTCCCTACAGTGTAGAAGACATCTTGCAATAACAGATTATTAAGATGTACCATGATTTGCCATCTGCTGGACACCTAGGTTAGTGGAAGACCTATAAGTTGGTCTCCAGAAATTACTGGTGGCCTAAGATAACAACATTTGTCAAGAAATACATTACAGGTTGTGATATGTATCAGCAGATGAAAAATTGTGCATAGCAACCTTTTGGACCACTTGTGCCTAACAAGATACCTAATGGGCCTTGGGAAATAATCTCAATGGACTTAATTATGCAATTGCCAGAGTCAAACGGTTATAATGCTATCTGTGTTATTGTTGACAGGCTCACCAAAAGGGCCCATTTCATTCCTATCAACAATTGGTTCTCATCCAAAGATATAGTGCAGTTACTATATAACAAGGTCTATCCATTGTATGGACTGCTACTACAAATCATTTTGGATAGAGGAGTACAATACTCAGCCAAGCTATTCCAAGAATAGTGCAAGATTTTAGGAATAGAATCTACAATGTTGATAGTATATCACCTACAAACAGGTGGACAAACAGAATGAGTAAACTAGGCATTAGAGCAATATCTTCAGTGCTATGTGGATTATAATCTCAGTAATTGGTTGGATCTACTCCCCAGTGTAGAGTTTGCATATAACAATCAAGCACATGAAAGCATCAAAGAAAGTCCATTCTTTCTTGAATATGGTAGATACCCAAGAGCAGGCCCAATTTTAGTCAAAGAGTTGCTGCAAAGGGACTTGAATGACCTGACGTATAAATGACAAGAAGCCTTGGAGCAGGCAAAAGCAGCTCTTACTCTTGCAGCAGAAAGAATAAAGTAGTACTATGACCAGAAAGTCCAAAGTGTCCCATTTAAAGTTAGCAACAAGGTGCTACTCAATCTGAGGGATTACCAGACTATGGAGTGAGCATTATGACCTTAGTATAAAGGACCATTTGAAACAATAGAAAAGTTGTCCTTGGTTACATTCCAGCTTAGGATGCTACCTTGCTACCAAGTGCTGCATCTAGTCTTTTATACTAGCAAGTTAGCATAGTACTCCAAATCCACCATCCATGGACAGAAATCCACACTCCCACCACCAACCTTGATACAGGGCCAGGAAGAATGGGAGGTAGAGAAGATTCTAGATTTGTGACAAAGACATAGAAAAAATAAATTTCTTGTTAGATGGAAAGAATATAGTCAAGGAGACAATACATGGGAACCTGAGGAAAATCTACATATTGCAGGTGAAAAGCTGCAGGAATATCTTCAGAGTTTACCAAAAAACAAGATAACTTCTTAACAGAGCTCAAACCAAGAGAGAGAATAATGTCACAAACTTCATTTGGACTATAATTCTGGGAATACTTGACTGATTTCAATAATCTAAATTGCCACCAAAAGCCCTGAAGAAGACCTTCTAAATGGTACCAAAAATGTCTCAAGGTGATCAGTATTCACTGAGTTATCAACAGATCAGTCAGTGATCACCAAGTCACCAGATACTAAATCGCTAATATCTCAGAAACTACTTAACATAATTGTTTGCTTCAATAACCATTGTGAAGCTCTCTTCAATGCACTTCTTTCAGCTATAAATAGATCCCAAGGCAATAAGATCCCATGGAGATACAAGGTCCTCAATGTTTGCACATAA
>Ga0153941_1000734_pt1 | contig 13892 bp, 20 predicted proteins | sample TSNJ025MetaG_FD_104733 | JGI IMG/M metagenome (GOLD analysis project Ga0153941, IMG submission 104733) | Attine ant fungus gardens microbial communities from New Jersey, USA - TSNJ025 MetaG | ecosystem: Host-associated > Fungi > Mycelium > Unclassified | place: USA: New Jersey, Brendan T. Byrne...
CGCCGGAGCGACAATAATGCCATGGACGTTGAGGCGCCTCAACCTCCGAGACAAGCGTCAGAATATGTTAAATCCTTGAATTTGGAGCATGAAGAAAAATGCAGGATATATGAGAAACAGTAAGCACATGTACCGTCGTACGGCCCATTGTCCGGACACTCATTTGACTGACCAGGCAAGAGTCTAGCAAAGAACGATTTATGTGGATTCGGCGGCAAGTGATGGATGTATACAGAACATGGGATCCAAGATCTGTCAACGACGTAAGCTGAGACTCCGAGCCAAGCTTACATTTTTAACCTATTTAGGATTCTGTTGTTTTGAGCTCAGAGTGTTTACGAAACTGGCTTACTCAAGAATGCATGAACATGGACACACCTCCACAGGTGAATCCAAGGACCAAGTGTAAGGATAAGTTAGTGGATCAGGGTTATGACGATCCAACATCACCCAAGCCAGATGACAGTATCATCTGTATACACCGGAAACTCAATCCGGCCAAAGCAAAAAATATGAAGCGCATTAGACGAGTGAGTGTTGTCCCAGCCCTCTGTTACATAAGAATCAACTTCAGCAGGCTGTTTATCAGAAGATGATGGAGCTGACGGGATGTAGCAACGAGCCTTTACTATCGCCTCATGATGTTTGTCGCAAATGCGTGTTGGTAGAATTTCGAGGTGATTATCACTGCTTTCTCACTGCTTTGCATCGATCATGGTGATGTACAGAACGCCTCTATGCGATTGAACATCCCAAACTTGTACAAGAATTTGATGAAGTTTCGGAGACTAATGCTGATACAGAAGGATACTGGGTATCAAAGCAGTGGATAAAGGGTATGGAATGATTTTCAGTCATAAAAGGAGTTTCGTCAATTTCACTTCCAGACTGGCGATTATTAAGGCCTAGAATGCATAAAGCATCTCAAGAAGATCCGGCTCCAGATTCACTGGAATATCGAAACGATGTTTGGTGTGAACATGGATCGTTGGCATTGAATCATCTAAATCGTCGGAGGATATCTACTGAGGTGAAGTGTCCGCCTTGGGCATTCAACTTTTTCTGACTTCGGATACCTTAGGGAGTTGCGGTCCTTAAGAGGAAATTTCCCTCTTGGGAACCCCCCCGCGCCGATGTTGAGCTTTGTGCAATCTGCGATGCTCTCCTCCATATCTCGAAGGAAGATAAGCGCCAAATGAAACGACGTGCCGAAGAAGAAAAAGTATCGTTCATTATAGATATCGAAGCTTTTGCTGAATCGGTCTGTTTCAGGCTCTTCTTAAACACATGTATGAGGGCACACCCTTTGCTCAAGAGGACGAAAGCTTCGCAATTATACCCATCGACTTTCTTAGGGGCTGGCTTCTGTGGTTGAATAGCCCAGTGGACCACATTCGGTTCAATAAATTGGATAATTCATCCTTCTTGTGTGAACATGGCCTTCTTATTTTTGACCCCAATTGTCCATTGGACACCGAGATGACAATCACCGTTATTCGTCAGAGTGACTGGGATGTTTTGCAACATTTGTAAGTCAGCGAATGATTTCTTGAATCAGCATGACAAATAATCCTCCTACCTTTCGCCCCTTTGTTTCTAGGTATGACAGTGGTCCTCACATAGGATTGAAGAAAACGCAGCCGCACAACGATAGCAAACCATGCTATGAGTCTGATATTCCTGTCTGCGAAGATTGTCGACTCAAAAGGTACGGATTATCTTGTCACACGGTATCTCAAAGTCGAACACGAGATCTGCTCAGAAAATTAGAGTGGGTATCCACAGATATCATCGTACAGCTACTCCGTAGAGTATCGTCAAGTCATCGACCTACGACAATATATTCGAATAAGAACGGGACACGCCATTCCAAGAGACTACGCCAAACTTGCGAGAACGAGAAACGGAAATTTACGGTAGGAAAGAAGACTACGATCAAGGACATCAAGGTGAAAGTGTGTACCAACATGGTCATTTCATGGTCTTGCAAACTGATTTGTGCATCATTGGACGATAGATTCAAGAGAGTTTCAAGATACCTACAATTTGTCAACGACTTTATTTTCGAGGACAGGAACTCCAGGAGAATGAAGCGACAATGGAAGAACTTCAAATGTTTGCAAATGAGATATTGGATTTGCAGGAAGCAAACGAAGTGCACGAATTCGATAACGATGCGGACGAACAACCTATCAAGAAGCAAAAGAGGGAAGTAGAACAAGGTTTTGGAGGAACACTACTTTCAGTCGGTCAAAAGTCTGGACGGTGCCAAGACTCGGATTCAGGCGACGAATTACATGATTTCTTACCGGTGTCATCCGAGAAAGTCTGTACAGTCTGCACACTGTTGAACGCGTATGATGCTATTGTGTGTCAAGTATGTGATACACCCTTTGTATGAAAATTACTACAAAATCCCAAAAGTAAAAATTCCCCGAAAGTAAAACCTATGAAAAGTTCTAAGAAAACAAAAAGATGCGCAAGATAACATATCACAAAGCATTGTCCCATGGATAGCCAACAGAGGGTGAAGATGAGAGGAGCATACAATTCAAGATCCCAAGAGGATGTACTCAAAAATAGAAAAAACACATAAAACCAAGAAAGGAATGTTGAGAGGCGCCGAAGAAGGATCGGGTATTGGTGGGAGAAGATTAAGAATACTCAGGAAGAGGTGAGAGGTTACTTGGAAAACCGTTAATCAGAGGTGGATTCATTCTGGTCTGCAAGGTCCCCATGGTCACAGAGCGTATCTGTAATGGAATTGCTTGTACAGCATCCGATTCTAATTTGATGATACCGGCAGCCGTTCTAACAATGTCAACCTCTGTAGAAGCAGTTCCATTCCTTTGAACTGCCTTTGCAATGGCATCTTGAGTAACTTCAGTCAGTTCGCCAACAGTGACGCTCTGGATGGCGGCCTCGCCCTGAGGCGGCGGTACACCACCGCCACGATCAGCATACACTTTCTGTGCGGCTTGAACCACGACATTTTGTGCGGCAACTGCTAGAGCACTCGCTTCATCCTGGCAATGACCGGATAAAGCCCTATCATAAGCGTCCACAGTCTGGTCCAGAACGTGCTTCTGCTTTACGAGGGCATGCAGATTGTTTTTAAGAGAAACCGACACCAGCTGTGACTCCGCTTCCTGTGTAACACGTTGAGCTGCGGTTTGCAAAACTCTTATAACGCGAGTATCAGCGGATTCAATAGGGACGGGGATGACACGTGCTCTAGCTCTATAAGAGTAATATGAACATTTACAAAAACAACAAAGATTGAATTAGCGGACCGTTGTGGAGCTTGAAAGAGAACGGAATCGCTTGTGCTCCGTTTTGGAGGTTCATTTACCAAGGAAGGTCGACGAGAACGAGAGAAAGAGGTGGCGTCAATAGACGAAACAGGAGCTATGGTAATTGTAAACGTATGCGACAAGTGTCCTTCTTGCCCATCGATCACAAACTAGAAAACTGGATATGAAACATTGCCCGGCGAAAGGAAGAGAGACGTTTACCTTCGCATTCGCGGTTATAGTACAGTTCTCAGCATCAGATGGTGGTATTCCAGATAATATATCCTCCTTCCAAGAGAGCCATACTGGCAAGCTAGGAGAGCTATAGGTGACCGGCACATTCTGCCATGAAGCTTGAGGGTCCCAGATACGTGGAGTCCAAGACCAGCGCAAACCACAATATGCCACGCTCGGAGGACTCCCCGCAAGTTTTCGCTGGAAGGGTCTGAACTCCCACTTTCCATCCCCGGTCTTCCTAGCTTCTATATTCCAGATGTGATTGCCCTTCGATTTCGCCTTTTTCCCATCCTCATTGAATCGTAGGATATAAGGTTGATGCCAAAGATAGTTACGAATCTAACGGATATCGCTGAGCAAGGTTTATGAGCCGCTGATCAAACATCATTTACCTTCTTCATGGGAATCTTTTCTTCAGGATATCCTTGGCTCGCCAGCTGTTCAAAACAGGACGTTCAGCTTTTGTCCACTTGCGCTATGCAACAACAATGATTCACCTCTTCCAGGAAAGCCATTGTAAATGCTTGGATTCGGAATTTGAACGGTCGAAAGTCAGGGGATTCATCCAAGCGTTGCATTTTCTTGGCCATGAGTGTCTGGTGAATCGGCTCCCCTTTGGAATCAGTGGCATCGACTACATAACAAGAAAATCAACACAATGAGGTTTAACCGATGCCAAGATACTTACGATTTGAGCAGATCTTGTTGAGGTACTCAAAAAAGACTCGGTCTACTTCAGACCGATACTCAACAGGAACATCGGACGCTATCGAGGATGACGCTCCTAAGCCGTGATTATCATTTGAAACCTATTATCCATGGTCAGGTTTCAATATCAATTAAGATAGTGGTGAATTTCACCTTTTTATTGAAGGTTGATCTTGAGCGTGAATCACTAGCATCAGAATCATGGTCGTCGTCGTTTTCCTCGGGGTCTGATGGAGTGCTTCTAGAGGTAGTTGGAGCAGTACCTGCCATCGTGCTCGAAACCTCGGAGTTTGTTGATGGAGAGGCCGACAGGCCAGAATGCTCTGACGGACCAAAATACCAGTTCGATTGGGATTGAGATCTTGAAGTATAAGGCGTAGGAGGAAAATTTTGAGTTTGCTGTGAAGTTGTCAACCAACTAAAAGGTTCTTTAGGTGGATAGCTGAAAGAGAATGAACTGCTGTAAGCAATTCCAGTGACAGAACCTGAGCGTGACATCCGTCCAATAGGCGGGCTGATCGCTGAAGGTGAAGCCGCCATCATAGAGGGAGGCATGACAGGGGCTTTGGGCGTATAAGTATCAGGAGCTATTGCCGTATTAACAGGCGCTATTCCCATTGTCTGTATGGGTGAAGTGATAGCGCCCGTAGATAAAGAGTGATGGTGCCGTGACACTGAAACGACTGATTCAGGCCATGGGGAAGTAGATTGGGCACCAACACCGAAAACTGGAGAGGCAATTGAAGGGGTAACTCTTGGTGGAAATTCAACAGCAGATGATGATGGTATAAAAGCTGGAAAATTTGTACATGCACTAGACTGAGGTGGAGTGAAGGAGGCACGAGGTGAGACAGCACCCCTGGCAGGACTGGAGGTGCGAGATGGCGGATGTGAACTAGAATGCGGTAATGGTGCCATCGGTCGTGTGACGCTACTCTGAGGATGTGCTGATAGAGGTGTAGGGTATGTTGGTGATTGTTCAGCCGGAATTGGGACAGTAGAGTCAATTTGGGGTAGAGACAAAAGAATATCTTCCTGAGGCTCTCTTTTGAGAGATTTCACGGTGCGTTCTGCATCTAGCTCGGCCGCACACCGTTTACGTGATTGCTCCGATTTAGACACTGACAACTTTTCCAACATCTCAGCGACCTTTGAAATGCTGACCTTGAGCTCATCAACTTTCGATGAAGCTGATTCATCGTCATGGTTGCAGATAGCGTATCCTGCAGATTCAGCTGTCTGTGCAATTCTTGAAAAGGAAATACGGGCCCATCAATGGGATAAGAGCAAAGGGGATTCACATGACTCACTGCTTGAGCAGAGGAACAAGGGAAAGTTGGGGTCCTGATACTGTGAGTGGCGCCGTTGGTATGGGTTCTGTGTAAGCGGGAGAAAGAGGGTGTTGCATCATGGTGGGAATTTGGGAAAATACTTGGGGATTAGTGGAAGGGGAAACGGATGTGTTGATTCGATTGTGATTTGTCGAAATGCCTGTGGGATCCAATGCGGATTCTAAAGACGAAGACATGCCCATTGTGAATGCCGAATTCGAGCTATGTCCCACTGACAGGCCAATATGTGATTGGGGTGGTGAAGGGGACAAGGTATGGTCAGATGGCGAAAGTTCCAGGGGCATGGAATTTTCTGAGTTATGGATCAATGTAAAAGGGATAGACTGGGGTATATAATTGGGAGGAAATGATGCTGCATGTAGAGAAGGAGCAGCAACGTCAAGGGCCTCGAGAGGAGCGATAAACGAGGAAGAGGCAAGGTCAGGTAGAGAAATATGCATTGATGCAACGGCAGCATCTGCATGGTCTGACTTGTCGATGTATAACGAGGGCTGGAGGAGTTGGATAGGGAGGGAATCTGGAAGAAAGGCAGCATCGACCTGGGAAATTGGAGAGGTGTCCATGACATTCACGACATCATCCTGACGATCCTGGACAAACGAAACAGCGCCTAGCGTGGACATTTGTTCGTGGTGGCCACCAGAAACCTGGCAGAGAGTTTAAATAAGGATCTCAAAGCCTGCGCAGGGCTTGTGCCTCGACAAGATCGGAGAAAATCTGTCGTTGTATTCGAAAGAAACGAGATAGGGAGATTCAAGAGTGGGAAAAGGCGACGGCGACAGCCTGCAAGGCTCGGCTCAGGACGAAAGCTCCGTTTCGCTACTGGATGATATTTCCTTTTCCAACTGTCACGATAGTGTCACGCGTAGATGTGACACCCACTACTCAGCTCGATCCTCTCACGGACCCATATAGCAATTCAGTTAGTCTTACACACGTTGCCGTCCACGTACACTAATCGCCGTCGCTCGTTCGGCCTACCCGTACGATTCTTTTCCTCATCATACATGTTTTTAATTGCCGCGATCGTTCAGGGGCCCTAATCCTCTAAGCCTTAGCTGTAACCTAAAAACACGCAAGATAGATCATATACGATCATTCTTGTTTCCATTCAATTCAATCATCTTACCCGCTACATTTCAAACTGCTGACAGCAGTTTCGTATGAAAACTTAATCATCATAACTCACCAGTGGGCTAATCACAAAATCTTTCCTCTTTGATGTACAGCTAGAATTGACGTGAAACCATATCAAGAAAGTGTGGTTAATACCTCCGCCTGCCTGGACTTCTTGAACGCTCCCTGTCCCTCCGCCTATCACTACAAAGCATTTATATGACGGATCAGCGTCCCGAAACGAGTCAGACATGTTGAATAGATGGTGCTCACTCATATCGTAAAGAAGAATGTCGGTCATGGCCTCGGTCCCGATCGCTTCGGTCACGGTCGCGGTAGTCATCACCACGAGAGGAACGATGGTCGCGAGACGGTCCCAAAGCAGGACCACCAGGACCTGATCCAGACACCATTCTGGATTGTTTGTTCTTTTCACGTTCTTCCCTGAACGTTTTCAACATGTTCCGGAGTTCGTGATAGCCAAGGTGCATCTACCATGTTTAATACCATCAATTTGTACAAAGACTGATTCCACATACCTTTCCACCAAAGTGATCAGCGAGACGACGATCTGAATCCAATACCGAAAGGTATGCACCGCAGACGTCACACACACGCAGCTTCTGGTGTCCCGAGGCTCCCGAGGTGTCCGTGAGTTGTTGTAATTCTCGCTACGAATAGTCACGGAATCATCATTGAGAATTCCAGTCTCAATAACCACAAAAAACTCAGGCTCACCTCCTTGTCTGCCTTTTCACTCTTCAGCGCTTCAATAGCTGCCATTTCACGCATTGACTCCTCTACTTTGCCTTGATCGCCTGTTTCAGAGTATAACTATTTAGCAGCATTTACATAAAAATGCAACAGCCACTGACCGAGTGCTTCAATCTTCTCGGTACCTCCCTGAATAGCGAGTTCAATTTCTGCAATCTCGCGCATCTGCAGCACGAGGCAATCAATGGTTATCAGCACATGTCCTCAGCCATGAAGCCCAAAAACGTTTTCGCACCAAATTTGTTGTTTTGGCGTTTTCCTCCGGCGTTTTCTCCAATCGACGATGCGCAGCGCTGATTCGTCGATCACATTCAGTGACAAACGAAGTAATATTTTGCTCATATTCAAGTTGGAACTTGTGGAAAATATTGTTATTCGGATCGGCCTCTCTGGCTGCGAGGAATTCAGTCTTGAGGCGTTCCGTATGAGACTTTGGACATGCGCCAAGATCCATTTTCTAAAATTGACATTTGAAAAGGATGACGAAACGCATGTTAGCGCGCTTTTGTGTAAGTAATCCCTCTCGATCGCTGATATGACTGGCCACCGGTTGGCTGTTGACTTCCAACGTCTGGACCTTCGCCCCCAGGCGATTTTCAGAGGCGAGAGAGGGATAGCATTGAGACCTACCGTGTTTGTGAAAAGTGTATGTGGACAGGTACCACATAGGAAGTTCCTGCAAACCTTGTCATCCGACCACTGAATATTAGCATTTGCAAGTCCCATCGCCTCTGGTCCCATCATTTGCTATAACACCAGACGTGCCACCAATTCAAACAAGACACTCGTCAGCTTTCCCAAACCTCAGAAAATCAACAATTTTAATTCACCGACCTCCAAGAGCTTCCTCTGCATTTCAGCTAGTCGGCCCATCGTTTTTAAGAAGGAAATGAATAGAAGAAACCTGCGCGTCAGCTCAAGATTGCTAACCTGTTTATTCCTGTTTAGAACGATGCTTACTAATCCCCACTTAACATGATGTGAGACACACGTTAGAGTATTTATTGTGATCATTTCCTCGAAAATCACCCACTGCTGGTTCCCTGATTCGAAGTGAAAATCTTGTCATTCTCGACGTCAAATATCATATCCTTTTTTCATAGCCTGACAATGATAAATTCTCCCACCGTGGATCAATGTCCTAAGAGTCCATTATACTCAATCTGGCCTGTTGCCAGATCTGGATAAATTACAGACCTCAGGCCTGGAGCCATTCAAGAAAGGCTGCCTTCTCTACCCATTTCCAGACATGTAGAAGAGTTTCAAGAGGATATTTACCGTCAACCCAGACACTATCCTTCCATGATTAATATATTGTATGTTTCTACAAATAAACTAGTAATAGAAACATAGTGGGCAATGAGTTTAGCACTGCTGCGATAATACGTGGATGGACCATGTATAGTGCAGTAGGTGGCGAAAACTGCCGAGCTGGATAGTTCGTTCCTCTCTTCGGTCAACAACTTTCCACCTGATTGATGTTGCCCGATATGAATTTGACTCACGCCTATTCTGATCTACAACTACATTTTGACAGGACCAACAAGGTAATAATACTCTGTCTAGTATCCTTGCCATATCTAGGATAGCCATGATTTGAGAATTACCCCTGACATGAAGGCAGACCTGGGTTCCTCTAGGACTTCCTGTCTGCTAAGCCTATGCTGGTTGAAGAATTTGAGCTCTCCAAACGAACTCGTTTGTGCTCAGTTTCCAGTTCACTGAGTGTGCACCTGCATTGAATTATTGGCAGCAAGGAGACTTCTGAGAGCCAGACTGGGAGGGGCGCGCCAATTAATGTGAGAAAAATGACGCGATGCGCGCTTTCCAAATTTGTCTTCCTTTTTTGCCCATCCATGAACTCAGTTCAAGAGTCTGCCATACCTCATGCTACAGCAGCAATACCACTGGATAGTTCCGTTGAACACGCTTCTCGACCAGGTTCTTTTCTCAGCGGTGTATTTGGGGACAAGTGGGTTCACTTATTTACTCTGTTTTCGATTATTTACAACTTCATACAAACAAGTGCAGCCCATACTTCCAAGCGGGCTTCGGCCTCATGGTAAATATGCTACTGTATTCTGGACTTCTAGTGAAACTGATCTGATATTTAGGGACTAGGCGTAGGCCTCTCCGTGCTTCGCCAGGGATTCGTCTTGGGTACAACTGCTCTTCGGCGGCGCATGCTCGTCTCTCTCGAAATAAACAACAAAGATCGTTCTTATGAATGGTTTCTAGCTTGGATGTCACATCAGAATCAGCACGCCCAACAAAATGTTCGCGTGCCATGGGTTCGAAGCCATCAACTCAGTGTCGAAACTATAGTAGAGCAACGGGAAAATGGCAGTTCCTCTGCTGTCTTTAACCTGGTTGCAGGGCCTGGTACCCACTATTTTAAATATCGTGGCGCTTGGATGCAAGTGAGATCCTTTGGGAACCATATGTCGATCTACACAGTTTACGTCCAGCTGACAGATGAAACGTGAGCGCGAAACGAGGTCAATGCAACTCATATCTGGAGTACCTTGGGAGACCGTCACACTAACGGCATTGAGTCGCGATCGCTCTCTTTTTCCCCACCTGCTTACGGAAGCGAGAGATCTTGCTATGCGTGGTAATGAGGGGAAGCTTGTGATTCATACCGCATGGGGTATTGAATGGAAGCCATTTGGGCAGCCAAGGCGGAAGCGGCCGCTTCAGAGTGTTGTGCTCGAGTCTGGTGTTTCAGACAGGATAGAGGCCGACATCAAGGCATTCCTCGATCGACGCCAATGGTATGCAGACAGAGGCAAGTAAGTCCGTTTTGTTGAACCGTTCATTTGTATTCATCTGTATCTAATCCCAGGTATCCCTTATCGACGAGGTTATTTACTTCATGGCCCGCCTGGCTCCGGAAAAACCTCCTTCATTCAAGCATTGGCTGGCTCCCTCTCATATGACATTTGTTTACTCAACTTATCGGAACGAGGACTTACTGATGACAAACTTTTTCATCTCCTGTCCAATGCTCCAGAACGAAGCTTTGTGCTCATTGAAGACATTGACGCCGCATTCAATAAGCGTGTACAAACGTCCGAAGACGGGTAAGTCACAGAGACATTAATGTAGATTCCCTAATTAATCCTGAAGAACAGTTATCAATCTTCTATCACATTCTCAGGTTTCCTGAATGCCCTCGATGGCGTAGCATCTGGTGAAGAGCGCATCATCTTTATGACTACCAATCATCTTAAGAAGCTCGATCACGCACTCATTCGTCCTGGAAGAGTGGACTTAGCATACCTCATCGACGACGCAAGTCCAACACAGGCGCAGCTGCTTTTTAATCGCTTTTACGGTGGCTCTCTGAAAGTTACCGGACTATCGGATGATGTAGTACAAACAATGGCTATTAAGCTCCATGATATGGTCTCGGAGGAATTGAAAATTGGTAGGAGAGTAAGCATGGCCGCTCTACAAGGTCACTTCATTCGCCATGAAGCAAAAGACGCCCTAGATCAATGTCGTGACTTGTTTACTCATCGATAGTTTCTTGAGTTTGTATGGTGTACATTGTCCGATTAGACGTCAATGGAACATTACTAGTTGCCGCAGAGGTTTCAGAAAACTGGCCTGCGCTTTCGTCCTGTGTACTTGGAGTCTCGGGGGACATCTTCTTTGCCTCGTTTTCTGTAGAGCTAATGTGCATGTTTTGTGAGAATTGCCTATGTCCGCCATGGTGGGAAGACTGACCTCTTTCTTCTTCAGAATCCAATCTTTGTTCTTGATGTTCTTCCGCTTCCCATTCTTTATTCGTGATCTTTCTCTCTCTCGCCGCCTCTCAAACAGTGCTTTACCGTCCTCCTCCTCCTCTTCTCCTTCTAACCCCTTTGGTATTTCTTGTTGCCCCCCTCCACCTCCAACAAACAGACACAAGAACACCTTCTTTGCCTTTCTGGAATTTGGATAATCTACGACAATACCACCCCCGAAACCGGCCTTCTGTGCAATGGACGTGATGAGTTGAATCTGATCATCTGATGAGGGATAGAATTGGAATACAGCTCGCGAGGGATTGCGGAGCGCAGAGTGAAGAGTAGTGAAGAAACGGTGAAGTCGATAAGGAGGAGAAGAAGTTGGATGGGATGTTTCAGCATTGAGCAACCACTGTAAGACAGAGATACTGGAATACAACCGTAGCTTTAGTCAGTAACTCGTACGTGTTTCTGATCCACCGACCTAATAGCGCCGTCGAAGCTTCCCGGTCGGAAACCTAAGCCTTGCCCGATGTCTTGCAGAAACAGGTCACCCTCAACCTCCCTCTCCAATGCAACTTCTGCATGTTCAGGATTCACATTTTTTTCTCAGATCACCGGCAATACGAAGACCGAGAAGGAGACGAACCCAACATGCTTGGAGCGATATCCACGCCTACCCAGTTGTACCCCTCCTCATCCAAGATCTCACCTGACAAGCCAGAGCCACACCCGACATCGAGCAAGAACGCAGGCTTTTCTGGTGGTAAGTTGAGCAGTTCAAGAGCTCTGTATGTCATCTCTGCTTGTATTTGTTGGTTCCGGGAGCTTCGCTGAGATCAGGACCATGGTTGGAAAAAAGGCTGCTGTTGAAGAACGTACTTTTGGGTGTACTTTTTGGCCTCCGAGTCGCCATAATACTACGGTCTAGGAATGAAGAGTGTTTGAGAGGTGCTAATCGAAGCTCCTACAATTTCTGGGGGAGCTACAAGCTCTGGTCTTGACATTTCAATTAATGGAAGTAGAGATTGAAATTTATTACGGTAATCAGACAAGAATCCGGCAAAGCCAAAGCTCGCTCTTGTAGCCAATCCTTTCAGCTTTTTAGTCTGACCTTGCAGCCGCTTACAATGATCCGTGTTAATACTATGACAAGTCCATTGCTTAAGAATGACCTGTATATATGTTTTTTAGATTAATCATCTCCAACAGGAACCTCTTCCTCTAAGTATTTGACTAATCGTACGCGAATTTCGGTGCTTTCATCACCGCGAAGGACGTCGGATATGAATTCTGCTTGTACTTGCATTTGTATCTAGCAATCACGATTCATTTGTTTAATTTTGTGAGTGAAGAGAAGGGCGTACCATCTCCAGAGCGCCCCTGATGACACCGCACAAGACATTGCTGAACCAGAGACCTCCCTCCAATACCTCGTCAGGAAGTTCTACGAATTCTGCTAATGGATTCTCATCTAATACTAGAGTGAACCAGGACCCTGCTGGTTGGCTGCTGGTAGAATCCGGCCTGGATGTCGTGGGTTGCAGAGGGACACCATGGGAAATAATTGGGGTTATATTCAAGAATGCTTTGAAACCAACCTAGGTACCCCGTCGTTGATGAATTCTGAATACAGTTCATGAGGATTATGAGAAATTACCTTGGCGACAACTTCGCCTGTTTCTCTAAAGTCAACACACCTCCCTAGATTCGACTTGGCAAGAAAATCCTCGATCAAGCGAGTACCGATATTGTAGCCCATCTTTTCCAGTTCTTTGTTTACTTCGTTATAGTCCTCGTAGTCCTGAATGAGTTGGACAACAAGGGCCCCATATGTGAGGGCAAACAGTTCTGCATTCTACGTGACTTAGACGAAAGAAGAACAAGGGTCAAGAGAGTCTGTACAATCTTCTCTGTCCGGTTTTTCCAGAGCTCCTCGCCGATGATTTTGTAGTTCTTGGTCGCCATGAACAAAGCAAGGGGGGATGTTGTCACACGCGCGGTCAATTAGTTGGGTAATTCGAAATACATAAATAATCTATGCAATAGTCGAATGAGAGACTGAAAATCAATAACGGTCCAGCTGATTGAGTTTCTTGGCGGTCTTGGAGTTGTTCCGGGTGTTTTGCCCTCTGACTGGGAGATGCATGGCGTGTCGTTTGCCGATATAACTTCCGATCATCCTCTGGTGGGCAATGTTCTCCCGAATCTCTCTCCTCAGCTCGGACTCGACCTTGAGGTTCTTCAGTGGTTCAACATAGGGCTTCTTTTGCGGATTGCGAGGCAGAGGGGAAGCCTTCCTCTGTTTCTCCATTTCTTCCCACTTGCTGGCAAAGCTGGCCTGGATGTCCTGGATAGGCGTAGACGAAGGGGGTGCAACATAATTTGGATGGGCGAGGGGATACTTGGGGGGCTGCGGCGCAGTTGCTGGTGAGGAAAGGAAGGATGCGAGTGCGGTGACTTGGAAGGGAGTCAGGTCCTTGATCCTTGCACGGTCGTGGATCTGAAGACGGGCACAAAGGCGGTGGGCTGTTTTGAGGCCGACGCCATAGAACTGAGTGAGGGCAAGCTGGAGAGAGAAAAAAGATGAAAAAGAGGCGGATCTGTGGAGGAGCAGGGCGTACTCGTGCGAAACACTGGTCTCTGAGCTGCACACCAAGGATGTGCATGACAACTCC
>Ga0153941_1000736_pt1 | contig 13818 bp, 9 predicted proteins | sample TSNJ025MetaG_FD_104733 | JGI IMG/M metagenome (GOLD analysis project Ga0153941, IMG submission 104733) | Attine ant fungus gardens microbial communities from New Jersey, USA - TSNJ025 MetaG | ecosystem: Host-associated > Fungi > Mycelium > Unclassified | place: USA: New Jersey, Brendan T. Byrne...
GGATAGCCCCCTGAGAAAAGATAAATAGGTTTTGCACGCCGAGCGGTAAAATCAGCCCGAAGGCCAGAATAAGGCCATGAATACTTGGCTCCATAACTTCTACACCTCCAATTGATACCCGGAGCAGTGTCCCAATCAGAAAAAAGGTATTTTTTCTCTGTAAATCCCAGCCAAGCTGCAGGATTTATCAATATATCCTGTCGAATAAGCAAAAAGCAATACAGTAAGTTTACTACACTTATTTTCTATAATCATTGCAAGGGGAAGGACTCGATAGAATGCAAAAAGTAGCAACAATTAGTCTACAACCCGGCATGATAACAGCCCAAAATATTTTCACCAAGGAAGGCGTGTTGCTATTAAGCATTGGCACAACACTGAGCTCTGGCCATATCGTACAATTACACTATTTAGGCCTGCCAAGCATTTATATAAAGAATCCACTCACCGCTAATAGTACCAGTGATGCTATTTCTGAAATTGTTCCTCAGCATACGCGAGCCCAAGCGATTCAGGCCGTCCATACAGCGTTTGAAGATGTATTGGTCACTCGCCGGATAGATTCAGCTCAATTCAAAAAAATTGCCGCTTGTTTAATCGATGAAATCATAAAAAACAATTGCGCAATGATCCATCTTACCGATATTCGTTCACGTGACGGCTATCTCTTCGGCCACTCGGTCAATGTTTGTGTGCTGGCTGCGCTGACCGGCTTCCACTTAGGATATAGCATGGCTCAGCTTAAGGAATTAGCACTCGGCGCCTTGCTGCATGATACCGGCAAAATGCTTATTCCGAAAGAGATACTAACAAAGCCGGGTCCACTCACCGCTGACGAAGTAACCATTATGAACCGGCATCCTGGCTATGGCTTTGAAATTCTTAGCGTCCAACGCGAAATCCCTCCTTCCGCCGCTCAGGTTGCCTATCAGCACCACGAAAGATTTGATGGCAATGGTTATCCGCGAAATTTAAGGGGTACCGACATCCATGAGTATGCCCGCATTGTGGCGATTGCCGATGTATATGACGCCATAACGTCAGATAGATGTTATCGTGAAGGCTTGCTGCCACACGAAGCCTATGAAATCACGGTATCGCAGTCAAGGGCACATTTTGACCCGGCTATTTTAAAAACGTTTTTAAGCCAGATAGCGATTTATCCCGTGGGCTGCATTGTCAGAGTCAACACCGGCGAGATTGCGGTGGTAACGAAAGTCATCCCGGGGCTACAAACAAGGCCGATTTTACAAACCATTTTTGATGCCGGCGGCCACAGGGTAAAAGATGGCCGTGAAATTGACCTAACTAAACAGCTTACTACTTTTATTAATAAAATATATACTCTAACAGAAATATTACAACTGGGCGCTACTTATAAGCAAGGTTGAGGTATCATTTTTGAACACTGTCGTTCTTCACTACACACTATTATACTTTTTGATGATAGTTTCCTGTTGGCTAAGTCAAGATAGTATTCAATCAAAAAGCGAGCTTGCCTGCTACCGCGGGCATGCTCGCTTTTTGGGATTACGGAACGCGGGAGGTAGTACTTTGTTCTGCCACACTTACCTCAGTCAGTGTTTGGACGAGCTTCAGCAACTCTTCTTCGGTTGCGGCGCCTTCGATCGTCACTTCGCTATTGCCGACATTTACAGTTACCCTGTTACGGTCAGGTGGCGTCAAGCCTGATTCATTAGCAAAAGTCATAGTTCTCTTAGCCCTGGGCTTAGAGGGACTGGGAGCCGTCCGGAGAGCATCCGGCCGCTTAGGCGCCTGAGTAACAATAATTTCATCAGGCGCTCCTTGGTTGTAAACCTGGCGGATCACCTTACTTACCGAGTCGATTGTAACCATATCGGCCTTGCGTTCAGCCAAGACCAGCATCGTATCACCACTGGCCGCCGGGACAGGTGGCAGCGGCGGTGCAGACTCTATAGCCGGCGACTGAACCACCGCCGGCGGTTGCCGGATCGGTTCTGATTCATGAGAAGTTGCTTGCTGCACTGCATCGGACGCTAAGATTTCATCTTTAGCCACATCAGCAGGCGACTTGTCGATTGCAGGTGACTGCGGTTCAGCATTTGGAGCCGGCTGCGGCATTTTAGCCAGCTCTTGCCTAGGGGAAACCGGAGGCATTGTTTGCGAAAACACAAAAAGTAAAATGGCGGCGGCAGCACCTAGAAGTCCAGTAAACCCCCGAGCGAAGCGCCTTTTTTTCTTCTGAACAATCGTATTGGCTGTTTGATTGACGATATTAGCAAGAACGGCCTGAGGCGGTGATGCCGGTGGCAAAGCAACATCTTTAACCAGTTTTGCAATTAGCAGCAACTCTTGCAGCCCGTTCTCCTGGCTTTCTGCCTGCATCTCGCCCCTGTTCAAAGCATCAATAGCAGTGGACAGCAGTTCTGCCTGTTCTTTTTCGAAAACATCGTTATCCGGCACCCATTTCACCTCCCATAATACCGTTCTCACTAAATAGTTGTTTGAGCTTTTTGAGAGCCCGTTGTTGCAGCATTTTGACAGCCGCGCCGCTTTTACCCATCAGCCGGGCAACTTCCGCTACAGCTAGCCCCTGGATGATACGCAGCTCGATAACCTGCCGCTGTTCATCAGAGAGCAGCGTCAACAGCCGGGCTACTTCCCCTCGCCGTTCGGCGCCGATGACGGCTTCTTCCGGCCGGATACCCGGATCAACAATAGCTTTATTATAGTCAGCAATATCGACTGCTTGAGGAGCGCGACCATGCTTACGGTAATAATCAATAATAAGGTTCAGCGTAATACGTGATAAGTAGGTCTTAAAGGCGGCGTTTGTTTGCTGATAGCGCGGCAAAGCTGCCAGAGCCTTGAGAAACGTATCCTGGGTAATTTCCTGAGCGTCCTCAGGGTTACCGGTCTTAGCAAAAGCCAGACGATAGATGTACGGCCAATGGCTGGTAACCAGGGCGCTAAGCGCTGTCCGGTCGCCATCACGGGCTTTGGCGATTATCCTACTTTCATCATCAGTCAAGCTTACTGTCACCACTCTTTAGCCTTACATATGACATTGTTAAGCATACCAATCTCCTCATAATATTATTTCACCAAAAACTCGCCAAGTGTTAACGGAAGCTGTCCTAGCTTTTCCTTGACTTCAACCACATTGCTCGCAAAACCTTCAACTGCAGTCTGATCGTTAAACCGCACTTTTATATCGATAGTGCCCCCATCATATAAGCGAAACGAGGTTTCCACCAAACCTAAGTTCTCAGTCTCCAGACAAATCCTAAGCCACGTTTCAATCGCTGTCTTGCCTGGATTTTTTTTGTCCTCTTGCTCTTGATGGTACACGTGGATGTGAGCCGGATAAGCAGTTTGGCTATCACCGAAATGCAGGGGTACTGTAAAAGCAAGTACACTCTGGCTTTCCTGCCGCTGTGTCCAGATTCCGTCCGCTTTAGGCATTGTCTCGGCCAAGGCACGAATTATGACGGCCGCCGTTTTCAGCTCTGCCGGATTTTTCCCCTGCAATGCCGCATCATACTCGGGTAACTCCGGGCGACTGCCTATCTCCATTTTAGTTGTTAACCGCCCCTCAGGACTCATTGGCTCTGCCGCTTGCTCCAGAACTGTCGCCAGCATCACGAGCTTATCCGGGGGCGTTTGCAAGGACTTAACAAGTGTAGCCAGGGACCGAAGCACTGCGTGTTGTGTCGCGGCCTGCCGCGGCTGAGCAGCAAGAGTTGTTCCTTGCCGGCTCATCAAAATCTGAACCAGTTGCTTGACGTCAGCAGGTAAACTTTTAGTTAGCTCCGGCTTATCCAGAGCAGCCTTTAACTGATCGGCTAACGGCTGCAGCGCTGGGGGATCCTGTCTTGCTTGCGGTACACCCGCCGTTAACGTTTGTGACGGCCGAGACAGGGCGCCTTGAGAAGAACTCCTTGAAGGCAAACTGCTTTGGGCTGGAATACTTTGCGCTATACTGTTTTGAGTCGCACTTCCTTGGGATAGAGCGCTTTGAGATGCACCATTTGACGGTCGTCCTGTTGCCGGAATGTCTTGTCGTCTAGTGGCCGCCTTGTCCGGACCGGGCTGGGGAACCGCAGCCAATTGCCGCAGCAGTTTGGCGGCTGACTTCAGCACCTCAGGGCTAAGATTTCGCCAGGAACCGGCAGGTTCGATCGGAGAGCGGAGTTTATCGGTGTCTTTTGCTTGCTTATCACCCGGCGAGCCTGCCGCCTCCTCCAGCGCAGAGGCTAACAGCAACAGCTTTTCCACTGCCGTTCTTGACGATCTTAATAGTGCGGCAAGACCTTCCGGCAACGTTGTTTGCGCTGCTTGTGTCGTTTTAAGAATGTTATTGACAATTTCTTGAAGCTCTGTCGGCAGATTGTTAATAATAGCTGCCCGACTAGCCATAGTCTGTTTGATCTTATTAAATCCATCAATCATAAAAGCTTCCAGGGTTACTTGCACAGCCTGAGTCGCGGCCGGCTGCCGACTGCTGTCATTCTGAACAGCTTCATTATTGTCTTGAACTACCGCCTGGCTGCCTGTCGCTTCAGATTTAGCCGACGTTACCGGCGTGACGCTGCCGGTGGTAATGTTATTCATGCTAAACGTCAACCCTTCTCCTGATAATAATACGAAAAACAGCTTTACTTATATGTACCTAATTTTCTGCCCTCAATGATGTTTTACCTCTATATATGTCATCGTTTTTTTCATCCAAATCTTAACATAAAAAAGGAGATTGCGTCGCCCAAGGACAGCAATCTCTTTCTCTATAGTTGAATTATTCAATCACCGTTACTAGTGCGCCGAACAGTTCTTTACTTGCTTCAATTTTCTGCTCACCACCTAATACACACAGGTAATTGGCTTTCATTACATCATCAACGACAACAGCCAGCTTCTTAATGTCTTGCTGGCGAGTAGCCAGTATTTCATCCCGTTCCTGCTGCAGATCTGCCTGGCTGATATTCCGGATATACGCGGCATCGGCCCGTTCACCTTTCATTTGCGGCGTCAGCGGCGCATCAGCAGTACTCATAGTACCGATAATGTATTTAGTCATTTCCCGCTCGCTTACATTTTCTGCCGTAAACTGCTCCAAGTAACCGACTGTCTCATCATAGACCTTGATCGTCTCGGTCAAGTTAGGATCGCGGTAAGAACCAAATACAACATTGCCGCTCCGGTCAAACTGGGCAAATGCACCATAGGCTCCCCCCTGGACTCTGATCCGGTTCCAGAGATAATCATAGCGCAAAATAGTTTCAAGAACCTTCATGCTGCCATGATAGTTATAGCCCAGACGACGGAAGTTAGCTCCTTTGGCGACATACTGAACTTTACCGGAAGTAAGAAGCCCTTCATTAAGTGCCTGAGTTTTAAAGCTAAATGACACCGGTTGAAACGGCTTGGAACCAAGCTTCGCTTTCAGCACAGAAAATGCCGTCCGAAATTTTGGATAGTCCTGCTCACTGCAGGTAATGCCCACCAGTAGGTTATCTTGGTTGAATATCGTTTGAGCCACAGATGTTAACGTACGCCCTATTGCATTGACGTTGTTGTCCAGGCTAGCTTCAAGCGCGGCGATAAATTTGTAGTAAGTCAGCAAACCTATCTCGTTATATTTGGCAACAGGCGAAAGATAAGACAGCAGCCTGGCGGCCACAACCTGCTGACCACGACGGAACAGTGCCGTGTCCCATGCTGCCTTTGTTTCACGAATAAGCTCCTTGAGCCGGTTGTCGTCAGTGAATAGACTGCCGCTCGTTACATTGCCCAGGAGACCAAACATCTCCGGCAGCTTGTCGATCAGCGCCTTAGCTTTTATCCTAAACATCGGCGTAAATGTTTCGTCATCGCCATTTTCCGAATAAGCCATGACATCGTAGCTAAAACCGCCGGTATGAATATTAATTTCCTTGGCTAATTCTGCATAGTTATATTCTTGTGTGTCCATCTTACCTAAAATATCAGCAAGCAGATAGAGATAAGGAAGCTCTTCTTCGGCCACTGCGCCGGTGTTAAAGTACAGGTTGACATACGCAATCTGATTAGTAAACAGCGGATGCAGCAGAACCGGCACTCCCCCTTCCTTCTTCTCAACAGTTACCAGCTCTTCGGCCTTAGGATCAATATCTTTTAATTCCAGCAACGGAATTAACTCCAGTGCGTCAGGGCGATCGGGCGTTTCCTGACGCTCTTTTAAAGCCTTTGTTTGCTTGACAAGTGCAGCCAGTTCGTTCTCGCTAAGACTTGCCTTGTAGTCAGCAAGCTTTTGTTTAAGTTCAGCTGCCTTTTGGGCGCCAATTTCACCATTAGGCTTTAACGCGACCAAGGCCTGGTGAGTATTGTTCAGCAGACACGTTTTTATGAGCTGTTCAAAGTACCCGTGCCGGCTTTGGCGCTTAATTTTGTCTAATACCGGTTTGTAGGCCAGGTGCATAAGCGGATCTTGGTCGTAGAGCCAGCTATCAAGGCACTTCATGTTGTAAACGAGGCCTTTAGGACGGTTGCCATAGTTGGCTTCGCGCAAATGAAACTCAAAAATATTAACCGAGGCTTCAACCAGTTTTTTATCTAGTCCCACGCTTGCCAGCTTTTCCAGCGTCGCGTTAACCGTATTTTTAAAGGCATCAACCTGGTCGGGGTTAGCCCCGCTTACACCGAAGGTCATTGTTGGCTGCAAGATACTTTTGCTATAGCTGCCGAATACCTCTTTACCCAATCCGGCATCCATGAGCGCTTTTTTCAGTGGCGATGCCGGCGTTTCCAACAGGATATGCTCCAACATCATGAGCCCGAGATAGCTCTCGGGATCAGTGGCTTTACCGGCAGCAATATTGAGAGTAATAAATGTTTTGTCTTTGAGGGATTCTTGCGGTGACACTGGATAGTCGACAACTTTTACAGCAGTTTCTTTAAATGGTTTTTGCAATAAAATCTCTGAGCTAATCTTTGTTGCGGTAAAATCCTTAAGATATGCCGTGTTTAGGAATTTCAGATTGTCATTAATATCAAGATCACCATACAAAAAGATATAGCTATTAGAAGGATGATAATACTTCTTGTGAAAATCAACAAACTGCTCTTGCGTCAGCTCAGGAATATAATCAGGATCGCCGCCAGACTCAACCCCATAAGCCGTATCGGGAAACAGTGCCGCGTAAATTTGATTCTCCAAAATTGCGTCAGGGGAAGAAAATACTCCTTTCATTTCATTATAGACGACACCTTTATACGTTAACTCAGCCGCTATATCAGGCAGTTCGTAATGCCACCCCTCTTGCATCATGACTTCTGGTATCTCCAGCATCTTGGGATGAAAAACGGCATCTAAATAAACGTCCATTAGATTACGGAAGTCCTTGTCATTGCGGCTGGCGACAGGGTACATCGTCTTGTCGGGAAAGGTCATGGCATTTAAGAAAGTATTGAGCGATCCTTTGACAAGCTCGACAAACGGCTCCTTGATCGGAAATTTGCGCGACCCGCATAATACCGAATGCTCGACAATATGTGGTACACCGGTTGAGTCCTCGGGCGGGGTGCGAAACGTAATAGAAAACACTTTGTTATCATCATCATTGCTCAGGCATAGCAGGCGAGCACCGCTTTTTTCATGCATAAACAGCATGCTGTCAGAGTTAATCTCAGTTACATGTTTAATATCAAGCAGCTTAAAGCCGTGATAGGTTTGGCCAGTCTTAAAGGACATGCTTTTACCTCACTTTTTATCATTTTATTATCCTATGTAGTGTCTTGCCAAGAAGTTATCTTTTGTGGTTTTCGGCAGTATTTAGCAGTTTTCCTGCAAGCAGCAAAACCACCTGTTGATAGGTTTTCCCACTCGACGAATTTTCATTAAAAAATAAGCAATGACAGTGATAATACAGTCAAATCATCACTGTCATTGCTTATTATGTAGAAGGTACTTTATTTTTAATACCAGCCGCGCAGCTTCATTGCATCGGTCAGGCGTTCAAGAGCGACGATATAGGCAGCTACTCTGAGAGTCGTATTATATCGTTTTGAGGTATTAAATACTTTTTCAAAGGCGTCGACCATCAGTTCTTCCTGGCGGACATGCACCTCTTTTTCTGTCCAGTAATAGCGGGACAAGTTCTGCACCCATTCAAAGTAACTGACAGTAACACCACCGGCATTGGCCAACACATCCGGAATAATGAAGACACCGCGTTTAGCTAAAATTTCGTCCGCTTCGGGAGTTGTCGGGCCATTAGCCCCTTCAACAATTATTTTTGCTTTAATCTGCTCAGCATTGGCCCCTGTAAGCTGATTTTCCAGTGCGCAAGGAGCTAACACAGTAACAGGCAATTCAAGTAGTTCGGCATTGCTAATGCTGTGGCTGCCTGGGAAGCCCACAACAGTACCGTTGCTTTTTAAATATTCCTGAACATCATAAGGATTTAAGCCTGCTTCGTTATAGATTGCACCTTTCGAGCCGCTGACAGCGACAATCTTTACCCCGATATCATGCAACAGTTGCGCTGAGAAGCTGCCCACATTACCATAACCCTGGATAGCAGCAGTTGTATCTTTGGCATCAATACCCAGCTTCTTAAAAAGCTCGCGTACAGTAAACATAACGCCGCGACCGGTTGCCGGACTGCGCCCTACCGAACCGCCCAGGCTTAACGGCTTACCGGTAATGACGCCAGGAGCCAATCGCCCGCAAGTTTTGCTATATTCATCCATCATCCAACCCATGATCCGAGCATCGGTATTGACATCAGGAGCTGGAATATCCACATATTCACCAAGCATTGGGGCAACTTTCTGGATATAGCCCCTGGAAAGGCTTTCAAGCTCTCGCCGGGATAATCTGCGCGGATCAACGATAACGCCACCTTTGCCGCCACCGTAGGGTATGTTTAAAACGGCGCATTTAATTGTCATCCAGAAACCAAGTGTCTTAACCTCATCCATAGTGACATCCTGATGAAAACGAATACCGCCTTTAGCCGGCCCCCGCGCCGTGTTGTGCTGTGAGCGATAGCCTCTAAACACCTCAAATTTTCCATCATCCATAATTACTGGGATCGATACTTCAATCGTCCGCTCAGGCTCGGCCAACAGCTTAGCTGCCTCAGAGTCCATCTTAATTAATGATGCCGCTTTTTCTAGCGGAATTTTTGCTAATTCAAAAATATTTTGCATAAATGCAATCCTCCTCCAAATATTTATACTTACATAAAATTACGCTTTTACATTATATTACTAGTTATTCTTTTTGTCTAGTAACTTATATGTTTAAAATTAAATACATTTGTGTATACAATATACATATCAATTAAGCTATTCATGTTAGGGAGTTAAAAGCGGCTAAGTCCCTGGATGAGGTCGACTAAGCTTCAGATGGGGTAAAACCCACCTGAAACTAAGTCTCTCTTTATCGGGGAAACAGAACTGCGAAAAATATTGATAGGGATTTTTGTATTTTGCCCGAAAGTTCTTGTATTGACATATTAATCAGCCCCCTTGTATGATTGATTCATTAACCAGTACACATTATGCAAGAAGGTGAACTCACTTGTCAGAAATCATATTAATTGCTCCCGACCCTGAAACGGTGCAACTGGCCGAAAAGTTAGACTTGCACAACAGGCAAGTGGCAACGATTTTTGCCCGGCTGCAGCAAGGTGTAGCCGCAGCCCAGGCAGCTGTGAGCGCCGGCGCTAAAGTACTAATCAGCAGGGGCGTAACGTTTCATATGATCCTCAATGCTATCCCCGATACTCCAGTCATTGAGATACCTTATACCGGCTATGATATCCTCCGGGCCCGACTGGCGGCTGACACGCGACACCAGCCGCTAGCGCTGGCGGCTGACCGGCAAGTAACTGCCGGTCTAGCCAGTATAGAAACAATATTGCACCTGCCCCCAAGCATTCTAGTCAATTTTGAAAATGACGCAGATATAGAGACTGCTGTAATCAAAGCAAAAAATCTCGGAGCCGCTACCCTCATTGGCAGTCGCGCGGTAGTTGAAACAGCGCAGCAACACGACTTAGCCGGCGTCACGCTAGACTCTGGTCAAGAAGGGCTGGAACAGGCTGTCCTGCTGGCTGCACAGCACCGTTCCAAACAACGTTCACAGGAGAAAGCTGCACGTCAGCTCGAAACGATTATTAATTCGATTAACTACGGCGTATTGGCCATCGATCATACCGGCGCAGTTACTACCCTGAATATGGAAGCAGCCCGGATATTCAACCTTGCCAAAGACGGCTGGTCGGCAACCGAAAGTACTTTTACCCAAAAACTGCGGGAATGTATGATATCACGGCAGCGTCAAACCGGGATGGTCGAGCACATTGGCCGCGACTTAGATATTGCCGTTAGCTTTCAGCCTGTCATCGTGAGCGGTGAAGTGGCAGGCGCAGTAGCCACGTTTCAACCGATCGACCATCTCAGAGAATTAGAACAACAAACCCGGCAGGAATTATCCTGGCGCGGGCGAGTGGCCAGAACTTCTTTTCTCGATATTGAATCCCGCACACCAAGCATGCAGCAGGTAATAGAAGAAGCTAAACGCTTTGCCGGCTATGACAGCACTGTCCTCATCCTGGGTGAGACGGGGGTAGGCAAGGAGTATTTTGCTCAAGCTATCCATCAGGCTAGTTCCCGCCGCAGCGGGCCTTTCGTCGCCGTTAATTGCGCCGCTATTGCCGAAAATATTTTAGAAAGCGAATTATTCGGGTATGTCGAGGGCGCCTTTACCGGCGCAAAAAAAGGCGGCAAAACCGGGCTGTTTGAGCAGGCGCATAGAGGCACAATTTTTTTAGATGAAATTGGGGAGATGTCGGATTCGCTCCAAGCCAGACTGCTCCGCGTGTTGCAAGAGCATCAGGTCTACCGTGTTGGCGACGACCGCGTCATTCCTGTTGATATCAGAGTAATTGCCGCCACTAACCGTAATCTCCGCAGCATGATGGCCGAACAAAAATTCCGGGCGGATTTGTATTATCGTCTAGCCGTACTGACCGTAACTATTCCGCCCCTTAGAGACCGCAAGGCCGACATTCCGTTATTTGTCCGCTCGTTTATTGCCAGTCTAAACCAAAAATTTCAAACTGCAGTCCAGTATGTCGCTCCCGATGGGATGACACTGCTCACTCAGTATGACTGGCCCGGCAACATCCGGGAATTGCACAATATGATAGAGCGGCTTGTAGTATTGGCCGCTGCGCCGGTAATAACCAGCAACGATGTCTGGACCTGTCTCAAACAATTGCTGCCTGATATCGTTCCCCACCCTTGCGAGCTAAAGAATTTTGAAACGGCAGCCATTCTCGAAGCCCTCGATAAAACAGGCGGCAACAAACAACAGGCAGCCAAATTGCTGGGCATGGGGAGGTCAACCCTCTGGCGTAAATTAAGAAAACTAGATGAATGATTTGATAAGAAACAGTTGTGTTTCGATATGAAACATGGCTGTTTTATTATTCTTGCAATAACTCCATTTATAACTGGCACGAAAATTGCATATCGGTAATAAGTATAAAGCAGTTCGATCTTATCAAATTTATGAAGAGGTGTGTTGTTATGCAAGAAGTGAATCCAAGTCAGTTTCCATTCAAATCTCCTACCTTTAGTTTGCTACCCAAACCCAATAGCCTATTTATGAGCAAAGCTACTTCCAAAGCCGAGGAAGCACAACAGCTATTAAATCCTCAGCCTGCCGGTCCAATTAATATTACCGACAGCCTGAATACTGGCAAACTGAGCCACCTGGTCACCTATATCAAACACGGTATTCCATCGGTCGTATTAGTATACTCCAGCTTTAGCCAGGTGTTATAACATGCACCACCCGATTACAGCCAATTAATATAAGAACCCTGCCGGACGCCCGGCAGGGTTCTTTGTTTACTTCAAGCTTTTACAAGTTCACTCCATTACAGGCTGCTTGCGCATCATTTTCAAACGATAAATGACAATCGGCAGAACTAGTAACGGCAAACCAAAATAGAGAGAAACTCTAAGCTCTTCGGTAAAGGCGATACAGACGAGGCAGGCTAACTGAGCCCAGATACCAAACTGGGTGATGTAGGGAAATAACGGCGCTTTATATTTAAGGCCGGCCACTTCAACTGGGGTTAGCTGACGTCGAAAATTGAATTGACTCCAACAAATGGAAATCCAAGCAATTGCACCGGTAAAGCCCGACAACGCCAATAAATAAGTGTAAATATTCTGGCTCTGATCGAATGTATACAAGACTACACCGAGCCAGCAGACAACAATAGACAATGTCGTGGCATTCTGAGGCACACCCTGTTTGTTCAGCTGTCCCAGCCAAGCAGGCGCCATTCCTTCCTGAGCCAGCGCATACATAGCCCGAGTGCAGCCGTAAAGACCCGAGTTAGAGCAAGAAATAGCCGCCGTAAGCACAACAAAGGAAAAAATAGCGCCGGCCCATTCCAGACCGTATGCACTGAGCGCCGCCGCAAATACGCTATTTTCCAGGCTAGCCTTATGCCAAGGAAAAATGGTCACCAGCATAAGCATAGGTATAATATACAGCAAAATAATACGAATACTAACTTGTTTTATGGCAGCTGGAATAGTTTTAGCCGGCTGCTGGCTTTCCCCGGCAGCCAAGCCGATAATCTCAGAGCCTTGAAAGTTAACGAGCACAATAACCATCGTTAAAAGTACCATCCAGTATCCTTCCGGCGCAAATCCGCCACCGGACATTAGCACGCTCGATCCGAGATATTCATTGCCGCCAATAACACCAAAAAATATAAAAATAGCCAATACCGAAAACATAATTAGTGCGGCAATCTTAAACAAAGCCAGCCAGAACTCCATCTCCCCAAACAGACTAACTCGTGACAAGTTAATGGCTGTTATGGCCAGACCAAACAACACAGCCCACCACATTGGTCCCACTTGAGGGAAAAAATTATTCATGATCAGTCCGGCGGCGATCATTTCCGACGGGACATAAGTTACCCAGGTCAACCAGTAGCACCAGCCGACGCCACAGGCCCAGGCAGGCGATATATAATCCCGAGTATAGCTGATAAACGAGCCGGCAATTGGCCGGGCGACAGCCAGTTCACCCAAGCACACCATGACAGCATAAACAATCAGGCCACCCAACAAATAAGCCAGTACAGACGCCGGGCCGGCCTTTCCCACTATATATCCGCTGCCCAAAAAGTAGCCGCTGCCAATTACGCCCCCGAGGGCGATCATTTGCAAGTGACGATTTTTCAGACCCCGGCTCAATTGTCTTTCAGGTACTTTTTCCTCCAAGTATCATTCCTCCAGTACATCAATAATTGTTTATTCTTCAATGATTATATCACAATTATTTTTCCTGACAATGGGAAATTTTAAATATCAATATATCCATCAATGGCTCCGCACTAATATTCCTTTGTAAAAGGTGCTGTGGCGCCAGGTTAACCCCATGCTCAAAACATCCAAACCTTATCTTTTGAGAAATTTACCTTAACGCGGGCCAACCAGGTTTGAGCGATGCAAATAGCAGGGAAAGGGCTGTCGTGTTGACCCTTTTATACATGCCTATCTGTCAACACTTAAGGCTTCCCATTACTGGGCAACCTCCATGACTCGCTATCGGTGGAATGGCTGTTCCTTACCGGACGGGGTTTCCACCCGCTAATGTGTGCAACCTTGCTCGGTCGCCCAAAAGTTGAGTTAATAACTCAACTTTCGCAGCCCGAAGAAGGTAGGTAAGGCTTGATATAGCTGGGCAGGCCAGCAATCCAATGTTGTAATTGACTTTTGATCAGCTTTGAGATTGACTTATTCACCTTTTGAGAA
>Ga0153941_1000737_pt1 | contig 13815 bp, 14 predicted proteins | sample TSNJ025MetaG_FD_104733 | JGI IMG/M metagenome (GOLD analysis project Ga0153941, IMG submission 104733) | Attine ant fungus gardens microbial communities from New Jersey, USA - TSNJ025 MetaG | ecosystem: Host-associated > Fungi > Mycelium > Unclassified | place: USA: New Jersey, Brendan T. Byrne...
CAGGATATCCAATTCTGTGTCTATATTGCGGGAGCCATAGTCCCGTTCACCGAAGAAAGCCGGTGTGATATCGCCGCCGCCGGGCAGCACAACCCAGTCAAAGGAAGGGAGAGTTCCCAACGAGAGAGTGGTTAATGGTTCAGCAGGTATTCCGGCGAAATACTTTTCATAATTCTTTGTGTCTTTTGTGCGTCCGATGATTCCTATTCTCATGTTTACCTCCATTCCTGTTTCTTTTAACCCTACCAACTATTATATGCAGCGTTTCCCCAAAAAGAACTCATGTTAATATAAAACTTGTGTTGGGGAGAGTGAAAAACCCGTAAGAACCAGTACAGTAAACAGAAGTTTTGAAAAAACAATTGTATTTTTGGGCATCCTATAATAGAATGTCAGAAAGAATATGTATAAAAATTATGATTCAAGCGGAGGATGCTTTATAATGGGATTAAGGTGTAAAATAATTCCCGGATGGGAAAATTTCAGGAAAGCAGGCGGCATTTTATCTTTTGTGGTGCCGGCAACGGTCATGCTCATCCTTTTTATCGCAAGAGGTATCTATCCTTTTGGGGATCGAAGCTTTCTGTTTTCTGATATGTATCATCAATACATGCCTTTCTTCAGTGAGTTCATGCAGAAGATCAAAGCAGGAGAAGGGTTGGCCTATTCTTATAATGTGGGGATCGGTTCTAATTTCCTGGCATTGTATGTTTATTATCTGGCAAGCCCTCTTAATTGGCTGGCATTTCTGTTTCCCCAGGAATATCTGATGGAATTTATGAGTTATCTGACAATTATTAAGATTGGGTTATGCGGTTATACTGCTAATGTATATTTGAGAAAGCATTTTCAGACAGAGAGCTTTTCTGTGTTGTTATTTTCCTGTTTTTATGCATTGTCCGGGTTTATGGCAGCGTATAACTGGAATATTATGTGGCTGGAACCGGTGATTTTATTTCCTTTGATTATTCTTGGGATGGAACGTCTGGTCAAAGAGGGGCGCTGCAGGCTTTATTGTGTGACGTTGGCGCTATGTATTTTTTCAAATTATTATCTGTCTATTATGATTTGTATTTTCCTGGTGCTTTATTTTATATATCTGTTTCTGGCGGAAAAAAGGAGTGTGAGGATTGTATGGAACTTTATACTTTATTCGCTGCTGGCTGGCGGAATGGCGGCTGTTCTGCTGATTCCGGAGGTTTGTGCCATCTTAAAAACAGATTTTGGATCTGCACCGTTTCCGGAGACCATTGAAACTTATTTTTCCATACTTGATGTGCTGGCAAGACATTGTATGATTGTGGTTACGGAGAGGGGGCTGGATCATTGGCCGAATATCTATTGCGGTGCGGCTGTGCTTATTCTTGTACCTTTATATGTGCTGAATGCCCGGATTCCCATGCGCAGGCGTTTTGGATATCTGGCAATGGCAGGGGTTCTGCTGTTTGCATTTTCCACTAATGTGCTGGATTTTATCTGGCATGGTCTTAATTATCCGGATTCTCTGCCTGCAAGGCAATCCTTTATTTACATATTTTTGGTTATTATCATGTGTTATGAGGCTTTTCGCCATTTGGATGAGATGGATGAGAAGTATATTCTGTATGGTTATCTTGCGTCGGTTATGTTCATTTTATGGTGTGAAAAGTATGTGGAGTATGAAGAATATGCATTCGGCGTAAAGATGTTGAATCTGTTATTTCTGACCATTTATGGGATTATACTGTATCTGTACAGAACCAGAAAGGATTTAAAATGGAAAAGGGGGCTGGCTTTCGTTGCTTTTGTGGCAGTGATTGCTGAGGTCGGTATGAATACGGATTATACCAGTGTGGGAACTACAAGCCGGTCAGCTTATCTGGAACAGCAGGAGGATTATAAAAGTCTATTGGCGTTGATTCCGGATGAGAGTGGAAGCGGTCAGCATTTTTACCGTATTGAAAAGTTTACCAGAAAGACGAAAAATGATGGTATCCTTACCGGTTATCCCACTGCTTCTGTTTTTTCTTCCACTTTGAACTCTCATGTGGCGGATTTGTATGAAAAGTTGGGAATGCGGCACAGTAAAGTATATTATTGTTATGATGGGGCAACTGCTTTTACGTCTGCTTTGCTGAATATAGGGTATATGTTTGGTGAAGACGGTGAAGAGGAAGGGGCTATGTATTCTGTACTGGGCAACAGCGGGGACGTATGGCTGTATGAGAGTAATTACACACTTCCGTTTGGTTATGCGGCGCCGGAAGGTTATGATGTTCCGGAGGGATATTCCACGGAAACCATAAAACTGCAGAACAATATGGTCATGGAACTGGGGGTGGAAGGCGTGCTTTTCGAAAGGGTATCCGGTTCCCAGTCCGGAGATGATGTACTGCTCACGGCGGAAGAAGAGGGGTATTATTATGCATTGGTGGACAGCACCGGAACCAGGAAGATTACGGCAAATGTAAGTAATTATTCCAGAGAATACAATGACCTTAAAAAGGGATGCATTCTATATCTTGGCTATTTGAAAGAAGGGGCTTCTGTTGTATTGACCAACGGAGACGATGAGGATGATACGGCAAGGATTTCCTTGGATATCTACCGGATGAACGAGGAAGTCCTGGCAGAAGCGTTGGCTGTATTGTCAGGAGCGCATTTGACCAATGTATCCTTTGACAGTACAAATGTTAGCGGCGAAATTAATATGGAAGAAGCGGGCAGGCTTATTCTTTCTGTTCCTTATGAATCCGGCTGGACAATATTGCTGGATGGTGAAGAAGTAATGCCGGAGTTATTTGGCCAAACGTTGATTGCTTTTGATCTGGAAGCCGGGTACCATACGTTGGAAATGCATTATGTGCCGGAAGGGAAGCTTGCAGGAATGATTGTCAGTCTGTGCAGTGTCATTTTGTTGATCTGCCTGACGCTGTACCGTTCAAAAAAATATGTGAAACACATTCAGTAATCAAGTCAAAAAAGGACGGGATTGTAGGACACCCGTCTTTTTTTGTGCTTTTTGGCCCGTTCCGGCAAGGCTGAAATACCCACAATACAGGTAAGAAATTTATATTTTTATGACAATTTATTCGATATAAATAGAATAATTTATATGTTAACATAAACAGGAAACAGGATAACTTAATACCACTAAGGAGGAGACGTATGAAAAGAAACAGGATTTTCAAAGTTTTACTGAGCATGATGCTCGTACTGGTGATGTTGTCTGCATGTGGAAATAAGGATAATGGAACTGTGACTGAAGGCAAAAACACAGTGGAAGAAGGCGGGGAAGCAGCAAAAAGCGAGGAAGCAGCAGAAAGCGGGGATACAGCTGATATTGGCGAAAGTCCTTCTTCGGATAAGGATGGCCTTACCCTGTCGGATGAGGCGATCACAATTACGTTGTGGGACATATCCACCGAGGATCCCGTTAAATCCAATACAGAAGATGCCATTGCGCGTTTTATGGCAGATTACACAAATGTTACGGTTGATTTCGTCCATACACAGAATGATTCCTATAAGGAAAAACTGGTAATCGCCATGAGTTCGGGACAATGTCCGGATATGTATATGCATTGGGGCGGCGGTCCCATGATCGAGTATATGAAATCGGGATTTGCATCGGATATTACCAGTCTGTATGAAAATTATTGTGATGTTGATTTCCTGAAGTCGGCAATCGCGCAGTGTACCTACAATGATAAAATGTATGCCATTCCGTATGGCGGAATAAGCGGTTCGGGAATTTTCTATAATAAGTCCATTTTCGATAAAGTGGGTGTGGATGTACCAACAACCATTGGTGAGCTTGAAGCGGTTTGTGATAAACTTCTGGCAGTAGGTTATACGCCCTTCTCCCTGGCAAACGGCTCAAAATGGACCGGCTCCATGTACTTTATGTATTTGGCAACACGTTACGGCGGCACCGGAAGTTTTGCGGCAGCAGCAGACGGCTCGGGAGCGTTTACAGACGAAGCATTTATGTATGCGGCAGAAACCATTCAGGACTGGGTAAGAAAAGGATATTTTCCGGAAGGCGTCAACTCTCTCAGCACCGATGACGGGCAGGACCGCCAGCTCATGTATCAGGAAAAATGCGCCATGATGCTGCAGGGTTCCTGGCAGTCCAGAAACATGAGGAGAGATAACGAAGAATGGTATACGAAAAATATAGGATATTTCGCATTTCCTGCTCTTGAAGGCAGTGAATTTGATCAGAAAATTGTTGTAGGTACGTCCATCGGAAATGGTTTTTCCTTCAATTGTGATGGTGAAAAGCTGAAAGCATGCTTTATTCTGGCTACGCAGTATTATAATGATGACATCTATAACCAGAAGCAGCTGGAAGCAAATACAATACCCTCTATTGTGGGAATGGGAGGGGCCATAGAAGATGAATGTATGCGGCAGGTGTGGGCAGACTTTTCCGCAGCTCCGGAAGTTCAATTATGGTACGACCAGTACCTGCCCCCGGAAGTTTCTGAAAAGCATAAAGACCTTTGTCAGGATATCTTCGGACTGACAATGACTCCCGAAAAAGCAAACCAGGCCCTGCAGGATTCCATGGATGCATATCTGGGCAATAATGTTAAATAAGGCAATAACAACCTGATGAACCGGAGGATGAGCCATTGGCTAAGAAAGAAAATATTACATTATTAAGAAACCGTCAAAAGGCAACGGCAAAAGCAGCAGTCGTTTTCCTGATCCCGTCATTGGTATTAATTGCTGTATTTATCGTTTATCCAATCATGGATACGCTTCGAATCAGCCTCTATCAATGGAATGGTATATCAGCCGATAAGGTATTTATTGGTTTGGATAACTGGAAAGCGCTTCTGAAAGACGGCAGATTTTGGCGCTCTTTTTCAAATAACATTAAAATAATGATTCTTTCGATTTTAATTCAGATACCCATAGGATTATTACTGGCTACCTTCCTTGATGCCGGCGGGAAAAAATGCAATGTCTTTAAAATTATCTGGTTTTTCCCGCTTTTAATGTCATCTGTAGCCATAGGTTTTCTGTTTCAGTATGCATTGGCAACGAATGGAGGTTTGTTTTCATCAATCTCCAACTTCTTCGGCGGAGGTAATATTGATCTGTTGGGAGATCCCCACAAGGCTTTGTATACGGTAATCGGGGTTATTGCATGGCAGTTTACGCCGTTTTATATGGTATTCTTCGTTGCGGGATATAGCGGAATCGATAACGATATCTATGAATCTGCTATTATTGACGGGGCCTCCAGAGCAATTTATGTGCGCTCCATGGCATTGCCATTGCTTAAGCCAACGATAAAATCGGCATGTATCATATCCCTGATCGGATCCCTGAAATATTTTGATCTGGTATATGTCATGACAGGCGGAGGTCCCGGAGAGGCAACGGATCTGATGGCAACCTATATGTACAGTAAATCTTTTAATTATTTTAAGATGGGTTATGGATCTGCGATTGCAGCAGGAATGTTTATTTTGATTACTACAATCGCAATTGTCATAAGAAAAATACTTACAGGGAAGGAGACTTAAATGGATATCTACAGGAAGGCAAAGATCAGAAAAAATGCAGCATGGATCATAGCTATGATTTTTGCGGGTTTCTATACCATTGCAGCAGCTGTTCCATTCATTTATATGGTTCTTAATTCTCTTAAGGGTCAGTTTGAGATGCTCACAAGCGGTGTTTTTGCATTACCGGAAAAGGTATGCTTTGATAATTATAAGACGGTGCTGCAAGGAGGATTCATGGGATATTTCGCAAGAAGTGTGATTGTAACAGCTGTTTCACTCGGATTACTTTTGTTTATTGCCGCCTTCGCCTCTTATCCGCTGTCCAGAATGAATTTTAAAATGCGGCCTGTTCTATATTCGCTGATTATTGCATGTATGTCTATTCCTATGCATGTAACATTAATCCCTGTATTTAAAATGAGTACTGCTTCGGGATTATATGACACAATCTGGGCATTGCCCGGACCATATGCAGCCTTTGCGATGCCTATGTCAGTGTTTATCCTGACAAATTTTATGAAAACCATACCCAGGGAAATTGAGGAGGCGGCAGAAATTGACGGATGCGGTAAATACCGTAACTTTTTTGAGATTATTCTGCCCCTTGCAAAATCAGGTTTATCTACGATCTGCATTTATAACGGGGTAACCTTTTGGAATGAATACGCCTTTGTCAAAACCCTTACACAATCATCTGCTGCCCAGACATTACCTATGGCCATGAATTATTTCAGGGGGGAAAATTCCATGAATATCCCTTTGATTCTGACGGTTCTCACATTAGCCGTATTGCCCATGATTATTTTGTTTTGTATTTTACAGGACAAGCTGGTCAAGGGAATGACGGCAGGCGCAGTAAAAGGATGACAGTAACCAACAATCGGTCTTATGGCCGGTTTCGTACTGGTAGTATATGTAACTGGATAAAATCAATGAATTTTAATATAATAAATAGATCAGGGAGATAAAATGCATTATTCGGTACAGCCTTAGAGTCTGGAGATAAATATTTTGAAGAGATTCGAAATAAAACGTTATAAAAACTTAACCTTTGATAAAAAAATGAAATGGTTTATATCCATTGCAATTGTAGCTGCTGCATTAATCATTACTTCGATTTCAACGGTATCTGCCTTGTTGTCTATTGAAAAGAAATCGAAGGTAATTATGCAGCAGCAGGTTGATACCCTGGCCGATACCGTGACTATTCATCTTGAAAACTATAAAGAATCCATAATCGCTTTGAATATGGACAGTAGTGTTCAGGCTTATTTGAAATCCGATACACCAGATTCGGAAACCCTGATCAGCATCAATAAAGTGCTGTACAATTTATTAAACATGCAGGCGAATTCAAGGTTTGTTGTACTCTTACCGGCGAACGGACTGGAGCATTTTCTCTACCGGGGTGATTTCCTTTATCGAGGAGATTTCCTCTACCGAGGAGATTTCCTCTATCGAGGAAAGGGCAGCATTACCAGAACCAATTTCACGGATGCTTTCGGGAAGGATTATTTAGACAGTTTTTCTACAGGAAAAGGTACGATGAAAATAAACTTTTCAAATGCTTATTTTGATAAGGAAGTATATTCCCTGAATATCTATCAGCCCATTTATGATACCAATAAAATCGGGCAGCAGATCGGCTTGCTTTGCATAAATGTCAACGCTGATATTATAGAAAAATTATTCACCAGTAAAAATGAAACATCCTATGTGGAATCCTATTTTATTCATAAAAGCGGTAAAATCATTTTTTATAAAGATATGGAGAAAATAGGAACCGAATTTACCCGCAATGCACAGTTAATAGGAGAACGCGGCAGTTTTATTACAGATCATAAGCTTTATATTTACAAGAAAATTGAAAACTGGGATTTCTATATCGTAGAATATATTCCCATCAGGATGTTATATGAAGAAGGTATTGGTACAATGGTTCTGCTGATTGCCAGTATTGCTGTTTTGATTATTGTCAGCCTGATTCTCTCATCCCGTATCGTTTCAAAGAATTATGAACCTCTTGACAAGATCATAAACAGAATGGGAAAAGTATCTAACGGCATGCTGGACGTACGAATCCGGGAAGAACAGATGGGGGATGATTTTAAGAAAATCGCCCGGGGCTTTAACAGTATGATGGATAAAATTGAGGATTTGATGGATCAGGTTAAAAGGGAGCAGCAGCAGGCGGCACAGATACGGTTTAATGCCCTGCAGTCCCAGATACAGCCGCATTTTCTCTATAATACACTGGAAGGAATCCACTGGAAGGCAGTGGCAAACAAGGATAAAGAACTTTCAACCTTTGTTTTAGCCCTGGCAAATTATTACAGGATCTGTCTGAGCAAGGGGCGGGATATTATTCCTTTATACCAGGAAATTGCACATGTGAAAAACTATCTTATTATACAAAATATCCGCTATGGCGATATTATTCAGGCATCTTATAAGATACCGGAGAGTCTTAGGGAAATACAGATACCCAAGATGACCCTTCAGCCATTGGTGGAGAATGCAATTTACCATGGGATAAAAGTTAAAAATGGTAAAACAGGTACGATACATATCCATACCTATAAGAATAAAACGGATATTTATATTCTGGTAAAAGACAATGGATGTGGGATGACTGAGAAGGAGATTGAAGATCTTAACAATTCCCTTTTATCATACGACGAGTCTTTTGGTTATGGGATTCAGAATGTAAATAAGAGGATTGCACTTATATTCGGTCAGCAATATGGTCTTCGTTACTTTATAAACAGGGAGCACGGTATAACCGTACAGATAAAGCTTCCGGAGAAGGAGAGTCAGATATAAGGGGATATACGAATGTATAAGGCATTGATTGTAGATGATGAGCGGATGATTCGCGAAGGAATACAGGCCGCGGTAAACTGGAGAGCTTTAGAGATCAGCCATGCAGATACTGCTTCCTCTGCAATAGAGGCATTAACAAAGCATAGCAGACTTTCAGCGGATATAATCATTACTGACATCAGTATGACGGAAATGACCGGACTTGAACTGATTAAAAAAATAAATCAGGCTTCTCCCCAAGTTAAAATCCTTGTCTTAACAGGATATGACAGCTTTGAATATGCACAGTCCTGTCTCCATATGGAGGTTGAAGATTTTCTTCTGAAACCTGTGGAAGAAAGTGTATTGGAAGAGGCTCTCAAGAGAATTGTAAGAAAGCTGAATCGGGAGAAGGAAGCAGAGAAAACAAAGAAGACATTTATGGAGATGAAGAGCATTATACTGGCTAATACCGGAAACCCCGAAGAGATTCAAAAAGCGTTTGAAACCTTCGAAAAGACTGTAAAATCTTATAATACGGCACACGCCATGGTATGCAGATGCTGCTTTGAAATTGCTTCTTCTCTCTATTTTACCTATATCAGTGATACGGGAGGGGAGATGGACGGTAAACTGGTTTCCCTGTCCCATGCCCTGCACGGCGCAAAGAGAAATGAGGCGCTGGAATTCACAAAAACCTTTATCTTTCAGATTTTAGATAAAGATATAAAAACTACCCATGAGATTATTGCAAAAGCAAAACAAATAATTGCGGAGGACCTTGCAGAAGAGCTGTCTGTTACAAACCTTGCAGAGACTCTTTATGTAACACCCAATTACTTTTCCCGGCTGTTCAAACGGATTACGGGAGAGGGATGCAATGAATATATCGTTCGCAAAAGGATGGAAAAAGCAAAATATCTGCTGGAAACAACAACATTGAAAATGAGCAGAATTGCGGCTATGGTTGGATATCGGGATACAAATTATTTTTCTCTGGCGTTTAAACGGCATACAGGGATGTCTCCGACAGTATATAGAGAAAAAAATCCTTGACACAACCTATTTTATATGATAGCCTATATAAGCGTGTGGAAAACACATCGTAACCAAGCAGAGTATCCACTCTCACCTTGCGGCAATAAGGCTTGCAAGCGTTATGATTCTTTTTATACAGAATTTGTCGCAGACAGATACTGTATGTATATTCGGGTCAGATCAGGTGGATAGTTATGCTATCCGCTTTTATATTGTCAGAATGACAGAGTTTCTTATGGAGGTGTAAGACTATTAACGATTTAATGATTAATGAACAGATCAGGGACAAGGAAGTACGTGTGGTTGGAGAAGAAGGGGAAGCGTTAGGCGTGATGCCGACAGTTGAGGCCATGAGGCTGGCAGAGGAGGCTGGGGTTGACCTGGTAAAGATTGCTCCCACTGCAAAACCACCTGTTTGTAAGCTGACAGATTACGGTAAGTATAAGTACGAACAGACCAGGCGTGATAAAGAGGCGAAGAAAAAGCAAAAAGTAGTCGAGATTAAAGAGATTCGGTTATCTCCCAATATTGATACCAACGATCTGAATACCAAGAACAGTGCTGCCAGAAAATTTCTGGAAAAAGGCAATAAGGTGAAGATTACCTTACGTTTCCGCGGCCGTGAAATGGCTCATATGCATAAAAGCAGACATATCCTGGATGAATTTGCTGAGGGTCTTTCTGATATTGCGGTAATTGAAAAAGCACCCAAGGTGGAAGGAAGAAGTATGACTATGTTTTTAACTGAGAAGCGTTAACCCGCACAGTTAAAATAGATTAAAAAGAGATTAGGAGGAACTTGATATGCCCAAAATGAAGACAAAGAAATCCGCTGCAAAGCGTTTCAAATTGACCGGTACCGGCAAGTTAAAAAGAAACAAAGCGTATAGAAACCATATCTTAGCGAAGAAATCTTCCAAGAGAAAACGTAATCTTAGGAAATCTACAATTACCGATGCCACCAATGTTAAGAATATGAAGAAGATTTTACCGTATTTATGATAAGGTAAGGAGGAGAATAAGATATGGCTAGAATTAAAGGCGGCTTAAATGCCAGAAAAAAACATAACAGAGTTTTAAAGCTTGCAAAAGGCTACAGAGGAGCAAGAAGCAAGCAATATAGAGTTGCAAAGCAGTCCGTAATGCGTGCACTTGCTACTTCCTATGCAGGCAGAAAAGAAAGAAAGCGTCAGTTCAGACAACTGTGGATCGCCCGTATCAATGCGGCTGCAAGAATCAACGGTTTATCTTACAGCAGATTCATGCATGGCCTGAAGCTGGCAGAGATAGAGATCAACAGAAAGATGCTGGCTGAAATGGCTGTAAACGATGCAGACGGTTTTGCCACTTTGGCAGAACTTGCAAAGAGCAAGCTTGCATAAGCTGATCGGCAGGACAAGCATTTCAAAGTTTCTAACGGTAACGGAACAAGAGTCTCATATAATACAATCCCGGCTTGCCTTTATTGGTAAGCCGGGATTTTTGCTCCGCACGCATTAAGTTTTTAAAATAACTATTACACATTACATCTCTTTATGATATTTATTCAGAAAATAAATGAATATGGATATAATGAGTAAATATACACCTGTAAAAACCAGTGTAATATATGTCTCCACTTGTACCAGGGCAAGAAACATGATCAGTACTGAGAATATTACCAGTGTAAAGTTGTATGCCACTGCTTTTGCCTTATTGGAAATAGTGATGTTACGCTCGTCTTTGGTATTGATTTCTTTTTCTTTTGCCAACTGGGGATTTTTTTGCAGCTGACGGCTGCTGATTGCGCCGCCAAGCCCTCCGCCGCATAAGCCGGAACCAATGCCAAGGCATATAAATGGCAGAGACTTCATAATTCCCTGAGGTTCTGAGAAAAGTATAACCAACACAATCCCTGTAACAAAAAGAACAAATCCAACAGCGACAATAACATAATATTTTGTTGATTTTTTTTGTACCATTTTACTCCTCCTCATAAATGAAAATTTCTTCAATGCTCATCCCGAAGTATTTCGCGATCTTGAAAGCCAGATTGATTGATGGATTATACCGGCCATTTTCAAGTGAGCCAATTGTCTGTCGGGATACCTCCAATGCGGCGGCAAGATCCTCCTGCCGGATATCTCTCTGTTTCCTTATTTCTTCCAACCGATTTTTCAATTCACCACATCCTCTCACTGGATGGAAAGCGCGCTTTACATTTCTAATATAACATCCATGGGATAAAATGTCAAGTATACTTTCCATGGATTTCATTTTTTTCATAAACTGCACTGACTTAAAAATCCTCCTCCTCGTCTTCTTTTTTATCAATAAAATAATCTAACCGCCTTGCATTGATTTCTGGCAGGGCTTTTCGTCTTGCCAGCCGCTCCTGCGCTTCTTCCAAAATTTCTTTTATTTTGCGTTCAAATACAGCTTTAGGTGGCAGTTCTGTCCAATACTCGGCAACGGCAATTCCGGCTTTATCCATCTTTAGAAGTTCTATCTTTTCCCTATTTGTCGTAGCGCAGAGGATAATTCCAATTGGAGCTTCTTCACCCTCTTGCCGTTCATATTTGTCCAGCCAATTCAAGTAGAGTTCCATTTGCCCTTTATAAGAGGCTTTGAAGCGTCCGAGCTTTAATTCAACCGCAACGAGACGCTTCAAAATCCTGTTGTAAAAAAGTAAATCCAAAACCACATCTTCACTGTCAATAATCATGCGTTTTTGTCTTTCAACAAAGGTGAAACCGTGTCCGAATTCAAGGATGAATGATTGTATATCCGTAAGGATTGCCTTTTCCAGATCGGCTTCAATATAATTATCCTTCAAACCAAACATATCAAGCAAATATGGATCTTTAAAAACATTAAACGGTGTTGTGAATTGTTCGGACAGTTCGGTTCCGGCAATCTCTCGCCTTTCGTATGCTTTCCGGGAAATTTGTCGACGCAATTCTTTTGTACCATATCCGCGAGTTGCCGCATCTTCCGCATAATACATCCGGGCTTCATGAGACTTTACGAGTAGCAGTTCAGTAAAATGCGTCCAACTCAATTTTGCCGCCAGCGGCGTCAAAATTTTAATGTCGTCAAAACACTCCGCAAAAGAAATCATTCGATACAAATTTCGTTCTGAAAAACTTTTACCATAAACTTCCGTCAATTTTGACGCCAACTCCGTCAAAATCTTTTTTCCGTATGCAGCGCGTTTATTATCGAGGGTTACTGTGCTGATGACTTGTCCGACTTCCCAAAACATTAGCGTCACTTCGCTGTTCGCAGCCGTAGCTGCTCTGTATTTTCGATTTTCGATGATTGCAAAAATTCGCTCAAGTAAAGCAGTTTCCTCCACCATCATCGTTGTGTTCTGTACAGCAAGCTTGGTATCTCTTGATTTTCTATCAGACATTATTTCTTTTCCTCCTTTGTCGGCAAAATCTCAACTATATCTGCGCAAAAATGAACGGAATGTATTATTTAGGGCTCTATGAATACATTTTCGTATCGTCTTTTTTATCCTTCGGTGACTAGTTTTTGAATAATTTATTATAACTCGAATCCACAATTCAGTCCATTAACTAAGATACATGCTTAATATTATATTCTGAAGAACACGATAATTCAAGTAATAATTTGCGTTAATACAAAAGATATTGGTTAACTTTATTTTGCATTATTTGGCGATCATATATCGACATAGTATTCATCGCCTGCGCCTATTCCTCAAATGAAGCTAAGAAGCAGTCTGTCAGCATTCTGGAGTAGGTGGAGGGCAATCTTTTTCATTCTTTTCCTTCGTTTTCATTCAGAAAGAATATATCTTCCACACGCAGACCCAGTAATTTTGCAATTTTCATAGCCAGCTCCAGGGTAGGATTGTATTTGTCATTTTCAATGGCAATAATCGTCTGACGGCTCACGCCTAACAGAGCGGCCATATCCTCTTGCCGCAGTCCGGCTTTTTTTCTAAGTTGTTTAATATTATTTTTCATAAATCCTCCTGCCGGTACATCGTATTATTGCTTTAGTATTAAGTAGGAACCTATAGACAATACAATGGCAATAATCGCAAAAATAGCGACTGCACTCCACAAGATTTTGTTTGGCTCTTTGTATTCCGCGTCTCCGGCAATCATTTTTCTTTTCATAATCATTTCCGAAAAACCTTGAACACATAAAGCTGTCATTAAAACCATCATTGGCAGAATGTTATGTGTGCCGCCATTGGAGAGAGTTTGCCAACTCTCGTACAAAGTCCAAATTGCCAGACATAATACTGCTGCTTTGAAACCTAATGACTCCGATCGAAATTTAATGTTCTTATTCATTTCATCCATTTTTTTCATAAAACATACCTCCTTCTTAAATCTCGTGGTCTGGGCTTGCCAGCCCAGTAACCACGGCGTTTCTTACTTCGACTACATGTAGTCGAAGTAGTTAATTCATATCATAAAGCCGTCCTCGAAGTAATTCGTTTTCACTCTTC
>Ga0153941_1000738_pt1 | contig 13785 bp, 15 predicted proteins | sample TSNJ025MetaG_FD_104733 | JGI IMG/M metagenome (GOLD analysis project Ga0153941, IMG submission 104733) | Attine ant fungus gardens microbial communities from New Jersey, USA - TSNJ025 MetaG | ecosystem: Host-associated > Fungi > Mycelium > Unclassified | place: USA: New Jersey, Brendan T. Byrne...
AATAGAGTCCCTTATTCATTAAAAAGTCATGACGCCAGCTTGCTTTTTTCACTTTTTTTATTTTACCTGCCATGATATTGTCTCCTTGCTTTTATACATTTTTTGTATATTTTCGCTGTTCCATATATATAACTTTTATCTTTATGGTTTCTTATATCATATTTTCTAAAAGTATATACTTTACGCGAGCAACTGTATGTCATATATGTGGTTGTTTTGTAATGTATGTGGTTTGTTTGAAAAAAAATGACCAGTATTTCCGGATATTTTATCCTTTGATATTGGTCCATAAAAAAAGGAAAGACGAGAGAATTAAAGTCGTCTTTCCTTTTTTATATTATTATTCTGAGGCTATATTATTTAAAATCCTCCAGCTTGTTGCTGTCCCGATACCTTTGTGGAGTTTGCCCCATGTACTCCTTAAACACTTTTCCAAAATGGCTTTGGGAGACAAAGCATAAATAATTTGAAATTGCCAAAATGCTTTCATTCGAGAACTTCAGCATATTAGCCGCAGCCTCTATACGTTTTTTTCGAGTGTATTGCTGAATTCCTATCCCTTCTGCCTGCGAAAAACGCTTTGAGAGATAAGACCGGTCAATACCAACTTCCTTTGCAAGCTCCTCAACCGTGAAGCGTTTGTTCAGATGTGTGGCTATAAAATTCTTACTCTGTTCTATATAGGATATCCGGCTTTGTTTCTCTTGCTTTTGCTTTACACGCTCTGTGTAGTCAAGTAAAACATCCAACGTCAGCTTATGGATATCCGTTATATCCATACACCTTTCCAGCCGCTGCAGATATAGATCACTCAGCAGGTACGATGATAAGGAATCCAACCCGCCGTCTATAGCTGCTCGTGAGGCAAGGACGATCAGACTGCAGGCCATATATTCATGCTGTTTGAATGCTTTTTGCGCCAGGGTTCCCACACTATAATCGTTAAATGTGCTCAAGCTGGCTGTCACCATCCTCTTCACGCCTTCAACATCACCGTTTTTAACCAATCCCATATAATTCAATTCATCAGAGAAATTATGCCTGGCTGCTTCCTGTTCGGTGTATTGCAGCTCGTAAGCCTGATATATGCTTTCTGTCCTTTCTTTACATATTTCTCTGTTTTGCTTTGTAAAAATAATCTCTTCTTCCGTTATATATTCCCCGGTAATCTCGTAATAGACCATTCCAAGAGCGGCACAAACTTCATCCAGTGTCCTGCAGTGAATGTGTAAATTCTTCGATAAGAGACCATGCCGGTTTGCATAAGCCCGCAAACGGTCATTGTCCGGTTTATTCCGGCAGACTGGACCTAACACAACGTAACTGCCAATTGTGTCCTGGCACATCCCACACAGCATGTCATCCTCAAAATCAAGTGTAGGTACACCTCCCCGATCTGACTTTCCGAGTATTCGTTTCCTAAGTTCCGGATCCGATACAAAAGGGTCGGCTCCCTGCTCAAAGCCCAGCACCAAAAGCGTAATTTCACCGGATTTATCAAAATAGTGTATCGGAATGTGAGTCATTCGGAAAATCCTCTCCAATACATAAAACATTTTCTCCATATAACCACTCCTCATATAGCAAAGTGTGAGATACTATTGGTTTTATTCCGGCTTTATGCTCTGAACTCGTTTTCGTCAATAATGCCTCTTGCAGCCGCATCCTGCTTCAGTATCAGATATAGCTGTGCGTAAGTTGCATTTTCATACGGCCAGACAAATGCTATGCCAATGCCGAAAGCTATGATTCCCAATATATACCAGCCTAAAAAAGACAGGTTTAAGATAAACATATCCAGCTTATGCCCTTGTGTCATGTCCATGCTGATCCTGATTGCCCTGTCCGGCTCAATTCCGGGGTTGTCAGCCAGGATATAAGGTACAAAGGTATAAGCATATTTCTTAATGATGCCGGGTATGATGAATAATAATGTCCATAAAAAAGTAAATAAGTCACGAAGAAACATTGTCTTAAAGATATTCCAGTAATGTCCGCCTTGAAACCCCGTACTTAAATCCCTTAAGCTGCCTTCCCTGTAATTTGCCGTATGGATAAAGTATTTGTATCCGCCGACTTGCAGATGATAACCTATGGCAATCCTTAGAAGAAAATATAGTAAGGATAGAATGCCCCAAAACGCAGAAAGATAAATTAAACTGGCTGATAGTCCCAGTCTGTATAACGGGTTTAATGGGTTTGCCATGTGTATTTTTGTGTTAGAAAAGCCGGGCAGGGTAATGCTTATATTCTGATCTGTCACTTGAATATTGCCTATGTCATAGCTGATATAAGAAGTCGTATTTGAATTACCAGCATTGCTGTTATTATTGCCTGAGAGAGAATAATTTGCTCCTGCAATAGAAAGAATCAAGCTGATTATGAGTGCCGTCCAATATGTTTTCCGCAAAACCTCTTTCGCATTTGTCTTAATTTCTGCTCTGGTCCACATGAAGATTACCTCCTTCCATAAGTTTGATGTTTCCTGTGCGGCTTGTTCCCTATTGTAAATATCGAAATAAATGATTCTAACAAATAGCTGTTACGAATGCCAGTATAATGTTATTATACATGATATTCTGGCAGAAATACATATTATTCGTAACAAGGTGAAAAATATTTATCCGCCTTGGAATAGTTATAAAATGAAAAAATGTTGAAATAATTCACTAAAGTATGTATAATATAGAGAGCAATTTCGGCAAATCAGCTAAAAGAATGAGACGCATAGCGATAGGATCTTTGAAATAGCAATCAGCCGATATGAGATTATCATTCCTGGAAATTTATTTTGTATAAAAAATATTAAACAGCATAGCAGAGATTTGTGACTGATGAAATAAGGCTGACAGAAAATATAAATGGAAAGCATTGCATATATATTGCAATAAAGAGGCAGGATAGTTGCGTAACAATTTTAAATGTCATAATTACAGGAAGAACCGTGTGAGTAATATGCTGTTTGCTCTGATTATAATGATGGCTATACTAATGAGTGGATGTGGAGAATCTGAAGAGCTGACGCGATCTGTGGATGAGAATGTTAAAACAGCAGATGATGTTGTGACAGAAGCAGAAGCTTCAGAGGAGGAAATTCCAGGTGAGGATATAGAGCAGGGAGAAGCGGTTGAAGAAGCGGATGTGTCTGATTTGGAAACAGAAGATAATGTTACCATGTTTGAGCCAATGACTTTGTATACAACGGATAAAGTGAATGTTCGAGCCGGAGCAGGTACAGATTCAGAAATAATAACTGTACTTGACAAACGAAGTCCAGTAGTGGTGGCGGGAGAAGCAGGTGATTGGTCAATTGTTTTGCTGGAAGGCGAAAAATACTATGTATCAAGTCAATATCTGGTTCCTGAAGACGAGCTTCCATCCGGATATCTAATAGCAATTGATGCAGGACACCAGGCACGGGGCAACAGCGAACAGGAACCGATTGGACCGGGAGCCAGTGAAACAAAGGCAAAGGTTTCTTCCGGCACATCAGGAGCAGCAAGCGGACTGGCTGAATATGAGCTTACACTGATGGTTGCTTTAAAACTAGAAGAGGAACTGACGAACCGTGGATATCAGGTAATAATGGTTCGGACAACCCATGATGTAAATATCAGTAACAGTGAACGTGCTCAGGCTGCGAATGATGCCAATGCAGATGCGTTTGTAAGAATTCATGCAAATGGTTCAACAGATCCCTCAACAAATGGTGCAATGACGATTTGCCAGACATCATCGAATCCATATAATGGATCTCTTGCAAACGAAAGTAAGCGGCTTTCAGAGTTGATATTGGATTCCTTATGTGCGTCTGCCGGATGCAAAAAAGCTTATGTATGGGAAACAGATACCATGAGCGGCATAAATTGGTGTCAGGTCCCGGTGACAATTGTTGAAATGGGTTATATGACCAACCCGGCCGAAGACACTGCTATGGCAACAGATGATTATCAATGGAAAATCGTCAGGGGTATTGCTGATGGTATAGATTATTATTTTGAGTAAGAAATAAAATCATGAGGAAATAAAATCATGAGGAAATAAAATGTATTGTTAAAATAAATTTTAATTTTTAAAACAGCCTCATTGCAGGGAATAAATAATAATACTATACTTTGAAAGAAGGAGGTATTGATATGGCTAATGAAGATAAGAAAGATTTTAATGCTATGCTGCACAAAGAAACGGATATGCCCAAGATACAGATTGTTACCGATGAAGCCACCATAAAAAAATATGGCGGTGAAAAAATGTTTTTTGCTCCGCCAATCGCTTATGATGAAATTATGAAAACAGTACCTTATGGCAAGGTTACTACTGTAGGAGCGATCCGTGAATTATTTGCGAAGAAAAATAATGCTGACTTCACCTGTCCAATTACAGCAGGTATATTTATTTCTATTGCAGCATGGGCGAGTTATCAGCGAACAAAAGATGAAACGCCGTATTGGAGAACCCTGAAAGCGAACGGGGAGTTAAATCCTAAATATCCCGGCGGTGTTGATGTTCAAAAAGAAAAATTGCAGGCGGAGGGACATATGATAAGTCAAAAAGGCAGAAATAATATTCGATATTATGTTCAGAATTATGAAGGTGCTCTCTACGCGTTGGAGTAATCCTCTTTTATAATTACATCACCTGAGTGTTCTCCGTCCCGGCGGTAAAGTGTAAGGAATAAAATTGCTTGTTATGCATTGGTCATTCAAGAGCAATTTTATTCCTTTTTTCATGCGAAAAATTTACATTAATTAATATTTCTCAAACACTTTACTGACAATTCACAAACAATTGTACGATATTATAAATCCATCAAAAGAAAAGCTAATGAGAGGAGTGTTAAAAATGAGTGAGAATAAGAAAAACAGCTTCGTTGCCTATGAACATAAGGAGATTGCGGTCAAACGAGAATTGGAGGCTATCTATACCGACGGTTATCCAAGTTTCGGCTGGATGCCGGATGGCCGGGGCGCTTCCACTAATGGTCTGACCTCTGTAAACCTGAAGTTCAAGCGTGACCGCAAAATCACGAACCGTGAAGAGTTGACAAAATTCCAGCGGGAGTTTGAAAACTGCGTGAAGGAAATTGAACGCATGGAGAATGCCAAAGTCATTGTACCAAGCATCGTGGCGTATGTCATCGGGATTATAGGAACAGTGTGCATGGCGGGTGCAACATTTGCCTATCTTGCAAGTATGATAACACTATGTATCGTCCTTTCCGTTCCTGGATTCATCGGCTGGATTATCCCCTATTTCTGCTATCTGCGCATTAAGAGGAGCAAAACAGAACAGATCACACCGTTGATTGACCAGAAGTACGACACAATTTATGAGGTATGTGAAAAAGCCACGAGGCTTTTGCATATATAAGAAGAATTTATGGATCTATTTTATACGAAAGGAGGAATTGAGCATGAGTACAAGTACTATTATCGCTATTATTGTTGTTGCAGTTGTTCTGGTTGTAGCTATAGGTATATTTATTAAAAAGCGTAATAAATAAATGACATATTATTTATACGAAAGGAGGAATTGAGCATGAGTACAAGTACTATTATCGCTATTATTGTTGTTGCAGTTGTTCTGGTTGTAGCCATTGGTATATTTATTAAAAAGCGTAATAAATAAATGACATATTATTTATACGAAAGGAGGAATTGAGCATGAGTACAAGTACTATTATCGCTATAATTGTTGTGGCAGTTGTTCTGGTTGTAGCCATAGGCATATTTATTAAAAAGCGTAATAAATAAAGATGCATTTACATATTGGAAGTATCAGGGTGGTGGCGATGACCAGCGTATAATAATGCGGTTTTGAGCCACTACGTTGCGTCCGGCGTATAAAAAAAGGAGATAGGATGGAAAGAATATACAAAACGCTGAGAAATACCGGGACCTATAGTGTAATCAGTGGAATAGGAACAATTATAATAGGATTGACGGTTGGAGTCATTGCAATCATTCATGGAGTTAAGTTACTAAAAGCGAAAGATTCTATCATCTTCTAAATCAGAAATGAGTAGAGCGTGGTTCCCCTCATAGTGTGGAGCCACGCTTTACTCATTCATTTTTATCATGGAAGCGGGAGGCATGCGTTTCCGGATAATTATCCAATAATGCCGCCGCCTTATTTACTCACCATAACCCGTGCGCGGCCAAGATCATATGCTCTCGCAAAAGGTTTATCACGTTCACCATTACGCTGGGAAGCAACTCGCACTTGGGGAAACCAGGTGCCTTCTTCCTTATAAATATAACTTGCATTAGCAACCCATGAGCCGTCGGGTAATGCACCTGAGTCTGCAGCAACAAAATCGCCGTCACCCAAGAAATCCCATTCAACACTTACGATTACACCAGTCTCTTGTGGAACCTGGATGCATGCTGATAAATTAACAGACTCGCCAGATGTAATGTTTGCACATGCAGTGCCGTTAGCAGTTAATTTAACTATAGGCTGTATACCGCCGCGTGCCGCAGCCTCTTTTGCTACAATAATCTGACTATCAACCACATTGTAGGAGGTCGAGTCCGGAGGTTCCACACCATCTTCTACCCAGGCGCTCAAATCCCGGAATGCTTGTTCAAGTATGCCGGTATAATTGATTAAGCGGTTAGTCAGATAAGGAAAATAGGCATCACTTGAAGCATGGTGATTCGCATTTTCGTTAACCCAAATACGGAAATCGCCATCCCGTCCCACTGCCTTTACTCTTTCTCTGTAATAATCGCCGTCCGATGGGAATGCATCAAGATCCAACAGGTTTACAACCATTATGGTCTTGTAATTTATTTTCCCGTTCCACCCGGCACCGCCTGAAACCATCAGGTATGAGCTACCGGTAAGCATGTGATATTATTTATTTTTCTGTGCAATAAGATCTCTCTGCCGACAAAGTTCTGCCCAGCTTGGCATTTTGGAAAGTGCGTCTGCAAACTCTTTCATAGCCAGCGGAATATCGATATTCTGCGGGCACATCCTGCTGCAGTTACCACAACCGATACAAGCGGAAGGGAGCTTCTGAGCAGGCATAGCGTCCATTCTCATTCCGATATTTATTCTGGGGTCAAAACGTACTTCATTGTAATGGCTTAACAGTGTGGGAATGTCCAGTTCCTTTGGACATTCCGAACAACAGTAGCGGCAGGCAGTGCAAGGAAGGGAGTTTTTCATTTTGGCTGCAATTTCATAAAGCAGGCAGCTCTCTTCTTGTGTGAGCGGATTGCCTGTGGTAAATGTTTTTATATTGTCTGTTACCTGATCCATGTTGGACATGCCGCTGAGTATCATTTTTACGTTGGGAAGTGTTTGCAGCCAGCGAAATGCCCAGGATGCGACAGATTCCTCCGGCCGTAATGCTTTCAGCTTTTGTTCACTTGGCTCTGTTAATGCAGCAAGCGCACCGCCGCGGACAGGTTCCATTACCCAGATCGGGATATTTCTTTCGGTCAACAGTTCGTATTTTGCCTTGGCGTCCTGTAATGACCAGTCAAGATAGTTCAACTGTATCTGGCAAAATTCCATGACATCACCATAAGCGTCGAGGAATTGTGTCAGGTTTTCCATATATCCGTGACTTGAAAATCCCAGATGGCGTATACGGCCTTTTCTTTTCTGCTCCAGAAAATAACCGATGATGTTCCAGCGGGGATCCATATAGGTCTGGATTGAGTTCTCATATACGTTATGTAAGAGATAGAAGTCGAAATAATCCACGCCGCATTTTGCAAGCTGCTCTTCGAAAATCTCCTGTGGGTCATAGCTGGAGCTGATTTGATGCCCCGGATACTTCGTTGCCAGATAATAGCTTTCGCGCGGGAATTGACTCAGTACACGCCCGATTACGCGTTCGGACTCTCCGTTATGATAAGGGTATGCAGTGTCGTAGTAGTTAACACCGTGTTCATGAGCGAACCGCACCATTTCATTCACCGCGTTTTCGTCAACCAGTGCACTCATACCCACACCGGACTGCGGCAGCCGCATAGTGCCGAACCCCAGCAGGGAAAGGCTCATATCTTGAAACTTACTTTGCATCATATTGATTATCCTCCATACAATGTTGATTATCGGTTTATCGGTTTATCGGTTTATCGGTTTATCGACTTATCGGTATATCAATATATCGACATATTGATTTATCGGTTTATCGTATATACAATTTATATTGATCAGCGTATAAAATTTGTCATAGCGAATGGCAATTCTTCTGGCAGTTCAATGTTGCTTTGATGCTTGCATTTGATTAGATAAGCCATATTGTTAGCCAGTGTTTTCATGATACGGACGCCTTCTTCGTCGGCATATACATCCTCCGGCATATACCCGTGAATGCCGTTCCAATAGCAGGAGGAAACGACAGGCATCTGTGAAATTGTAAAGTATTTGTTCAGCTGATCGAAGGTCGCGCTTGAACCGCCCCTCCTGCAGCTGACGATACATGCACCAAACTTTAACCTTTTCGCTTCCGGTTCAAGGCTGTAGAACAGACGGTCATAGAACGAGGTCGCCGCACCGGAAGCAGCAGCAAAATGTACGGGAGAGCCGAGAATAATGCCATCCGCTTCCCTGAAAGCCTGCCCCACTGTGTTCACCATGTCGTCATCAAAGGCACATTTACCGGCTTTCTCCGGCTGTTTGCAAGCCCGGCAGGCGGTACATCCCACGATGGGCTTCTTCCCTACCTGAAATATTTCGGAATCTACACCATGCTCCGCCAACTGTTCTTTCATAATACTAAGACCGGTAAATGTGCATCCATTTGCATTTGGGCTTCCGTTGACTAATACTACTTTCATTTATAACTACCTCCTGTTTGAATGATTGGATTTTAAACTCTGATAACATTTTAACACCCTGTGGTAACAACAGGGCAAGAACTTTTTTTAGATTGTAGGATAAATAAACCAAAATGATGTTTTACCATCCGCTGTTTTCGTATTTTCCAGCTGTTTCGCTGATAGCCAATGTGTCTGATGTGTCTGGAAATCATTACCGGTAGTATTTCCAAACATATGTTCATATAATGTAATTATAAGGAGGTGAACAACCGTTTGGAAAAAATTGTTTTTCATATAGATGTTAACTCTGCCTTCCTTAGCTGGGAGGCAGTTTTTCGTCTCAGGCATCTGGGCGGAGCCAGGGATTTGCGGGATATGGTATCCGCAGTAGGCGGGGATAAGGAAATGCGCCATGGGATCATTCTGGCGAAATCCATACCTTCAAAAAAATATGGCATTAAAACAGGAGAAAGCATCATGGAAGCGCGGCGAAAATGCCCTGACCTTATGATCGTTCCCCCTAATTACAGCCTCTATGAACAATCCTCTGAAGCATTTATGGGAATATTGCGTCAATATTCTCCTGATGTGGAAGTTTACAGTGTAGATGAAGCATTTGTTGATATGACAGGAACAGAGGGTTTATGGGGAAGCCCTGCAGAAGCTGCTGACCGTATCCGCATCCATATTCGGGAAGAGTTGGGTTTTACCGTCAATATCGGGATATCAAATAATAAGCTTCTTGCAAAGATGGCTTCAGATTTTAAGAAGCCTGACAGAACCCATACGCTGTTTCCGGAAGAAATCCAGAGGAAAATGTGGCCGCTTCCTGTTACGGATCTGTTTTTTGTAGGAAGAGCAACTGCCAGGAAACTGCTTACCCTTGGAATCCAGACAATAGGTGAGCTTGCAGAAACGGACCCGGCTATTTTAAAGCAGCATCTGAACAAACACGGTGAGGTGATATGGGCATTTGCAAACGGGATTGATATGTCGGCAGTACAGCCTCAGGCTCCTGCAAATAAAGGATATGGAAATTCCACCACGATAGCCTTTGATGTTACGGATGCAGGAACAGCAAAATTGGTATTGCTTGCACTGGCTGAAACGGTTGGCATGAGGCTCAGGGCAGACAATGTGAAAGGGGAAGTAGTGGCAGTCGGTATAAAAGACTCTGATTTTGGATATACATCCCATCAGATGACTTTGAGGACAGCAACAAATATTACCCAGGAAATCCATACAGCGGCATGCAGGCTTTTTGATGAACTGTGGGACGGTAAACCGATCCGGCATCTGGGAGTACATACCGGAAGAATCAAGGACGGGAATTACTATCGGCAGATGGATCTGTTTGATACCACAGATTATGAACGATTGGAAAAACTGGACGAAACAGTAGACATGATAAGGGAACGTTATGGAATAGATTCCGTGCAGAGGGCAGCCTTTGTAAAAAATCCCGTAGACCATATGTCGGGGGGCATTTCACGGGAAAAGAGGAAGGTTGATTATAGCAGTTTGAAGATAATTTAACCTCATCAAGTAAGTCCCCGCTTTTTGGCGGTGGGTGGGACTTGCTTGTTTCAGCAAAGGTTCAAGCCCCTGCTGAAACAGGCAAAGCTGATCATGCTCAACTTCGTTGATCATGGCTGTTTAAGGAAAGGTGGTTTATTATGGCATTTGGTATAGGAATTTTGAAAGATGGGAAAGAGGCAGGCCCTGTCCATGGAAAACAGATAGAAATAGCATGTGAATGCTGGTTTACAGCAAAGGGACGTACAAAACCCCTTATGATAAAAATACAGGATGAGAACGGTGCAATACATACTATTGATGAAATCAAAGTGAATTATTCGGAAGAAAAGAATTATTCAGGTATCCGTTCTGTGGAATATGATTGTACAATCACATATGACGGAGTGATGTATGATGTAAAGCTGATATTCTTTAAGGAGGAATGCCGTTGGGTTCTTAGGATTATATGATGCAAAGCATGATACAATATAAAGAGTTTCACCCATTAAGAAAGCAGAGGGCTGAATTGTAAGTCTTCGCAGCGCTTATTTTATACATTATGATATTTGTGTGATATAATACTTAAATAAGATTCATACTTTTACTCATGGTTAGAAAAAAGCAAGGAGAGAATTATGAGAAGGGATTCATGATACCAAAAAGAGAAAATATTAATATCTTATAGGAGGATATGAATGGATCGTTTTGAAATAGTGGCTACTATCAGAAGAGATAAGGAAACGCCGTTTGATATGGATCATTTCCCTAAAATGGTAAAAAGACTTTACGACCAGGGAATACGAAGGTTTAGAGTAAATTTGGCTAAGTTCAGTACAGATTATTTTGATACGGTAATTGAAGATATAAAAACAGCCAGAAATCAGGTTGGTAATGATATTCATTTTATATTGGATTTCCCCTATCCCCAAAAAAAATCACGTATTTGTGTTAATAAAAATATAAACCTAAAAACAGGACAATGTATTAAGGTTTTTTCGTCCGGAACAGTTAATACGTTAAATGATTTTGAAATAGAAATAAATTCAGTTATGGTCGGCAAAAAAATGAAAATAAATGACAGCGTATTGTATGGAGATGGGACGGTTTGCTTTGCGGTTGATGAGATAATTAATAATGATACAGTAATAATACGTGCGTTAAACAGCGGATGCATTGAGAATGCAAAGGCATTGAATTTTACTGGTTCATTAGTATGCGATGACAGTATTTTTTCACATATTATTTATATGTTGGAAAAAACACATTGTGAGTACCTTGCTCTTTCATTTATTGAGAACGGAAAACAACTACAGGAAATAAAAAATAAATTAGGTAACGTAGAATGTAAAATCATTTCTAAAGTAGAAAATAATGTTGGAGTTGAAAATATTGAAGAAATATGTGATTATTCTGATGAGATAATGTTGGGAAGAGGCGATTTGGGATTATTTTCAGACCTCTCTTTATTTGGATTGACACAGGAAAAAGTAATAAAAACCTGTCAGAAAAAAAGTAAAAAAATATTATTGGCAACAGATTTTCTATCCTCCATGGAAAATAGAGTTTTTCCAACAAGAGCAGAAATAATTGATGTTTACAATGCAAAGAAGTCGGGAGTGGATGGAATTGTTATCACATATGGTGTTGTAAGAAGCAGGCAATGCAGTGATGCAATAGAAATAATACAGAATCAGAAATGTTAATAATATGGAACAGGGAGGAAAATATAATGACAAATGACCATACAATAGTTGATAAGTTCATTGAAGACTTATCTGGCAACGCAAAAGAGTGGGTGACAATATTTGTAAATTATATGCGCAGTAATTATTCAGATTTAGAGGAAGTCATATCATTTCAAATGCCTACTTACAAACTTGGCAGTGGAGTAATGCGAAATTATATTGCTTTTGGTACGGGAAAAAATCACTTTTCTTTGCATACAACAGATTTCGAATATATAACCGGCTTAAAACCAAGATTAAAAAATGCCGGAAAAGGAAAAGGTTGTGTAAATGTAAAATATTCTAACAAAGATGAAATGGATATATTATTTGACGCTATAAAAGATATTTGCAATCGAGCCGGAAAATAAGAAGCTTCTTAGCATCAAATACTATCGGTGAAGTTTTGATAATAAACAACTATACAGACTGAGCTTACGCTCGGTCTGTATTCATTTATTCTTTTTTTGAAAATCCTGCAATAGATACAACAAGACCAATCAGCACAAATAGATATTCTAACCCTCCAAGACTAGAATTTACATCAACTGCAATTATTCCACCGCATAAAATAACAGAAATCCCCAAAAGCATTAATTTAATACCGGAATTCTGTTTTTTAAGAGATAGTACTACCCAAACAGCAAGTACGACTAACAGAACAATAACAGGTATAATAAATACATTTCTCATCATAACTTAACCTCCATAATATAAAATCTATGCGCTGTGCTCAAGCCCTTACCTTACCAACACAGAAAAGAATGACAAGCACATTATCAGTATAGCACAATCCGCTCTACAATTACACGGTTTTTTTACAGTCCAATAAATATGCTGTAACAGTTCAGCTTTATAATGCTGTTTATCTCACTAATGGGGGATTGATAAACCCGGACGAGAGAGAAGGAAGCCTTTAGGGGACATATCCGGACAGGGATATCCGGCCTCCACAGGAAAACATAACCCCGGAAAGCAGGGCAGGTGGTTGTACCTGTCTTAGTCAGTGCGGAAGACTTCACCCAGAGATTCTAAGAAATAATTTTTCCGGCGCTTGATTTTTCGCATCTTCCGGGCTAAGGCGACACGCGCAGGTATCCGGCAGCCTAAGTCGCTGCAGGTGTGTCGCAACGCCCTGTTTTTGGAGCCGGAAAAATCATTTCAAGAATCTCTATGGGTTTGTCGTCATGCACTGACTAAGACAGGTACAGCCGCCTGCCCTGCTCTCCGGGGTTATGTTTTCCTGCGGGAACCGGATATCCCTGTCCGGATATGTCCCCTAAAAGCTCCCTTCTCCCTCTGTTTATTATCACCGAAAGGCATTAAAAATTGCATTTATCAGGTGGGGTAAGATTGTAACCACTATATACAAATAATACAATAACTATATATCGTACATGCTGCAGCAATGTGAATTATCGTATTGGGAGGGATTACAGCAGTTTTTTCTGTAGTCAGGCAGACCCCTGACAGATCATATCCCGACTTTTAAATTATCTCGAAATTCTTAAAAACAACGGTTTAAGGAACTTTAAGAAGGTGGGATAATCAAGATGGCGGTTACAATCTTACCACCTTTAAAAAACAATGGTTATCATGCCTTTCCTTCCGGTGATGATAAACAGAGGGAGAAGGGAGCTTTTAGAGGGCACAGCCCGACAGGGGTACCCGGATCCACAGGAAAACATAACCCTGGGGAGCAGTGTGGCGGCTGTACCTGTCTTAGCCAGTGCATGACGACGAGCCCATAGAGATTCTTG
>Ga0153941_1000740_pt1 | contig 13753 bp, 22 predicted proteins | sample TSNJ025MetaG_FD_104733 | JGI IMG/M metagenome (GOLD analysis project Ga0153941, IMG submission 104733) | Attine ant fungus gardens microbial communities from New Jersey, USA - TSNJ025 MetaG | ecosystem: Host-associated > Fungi > Mycelium > Unclassified | place: USA: New Jersey, Brendan T. Byrne...
CTACCACATAATCACTACCTATTGTTCTACATATAGGAGTGCTATTGTTCTTGAAATAGAGATAACCTAACCATCTTAGGGCAGTCCTTTGTTCTATTCAAGGACAGATGATAGTCTATAGGTAAAGATTAGTGTCATATACAAACATTGAGGACCTTGTATCTCCATGGGATCTTATTGCCTCTGGATCTATTTATAGCCAAAAGAAGCGCATTGAAGAGAGCTTCATGATGGTCATTGAAGCAAACAATTATGTCAAGTGGTTCCTGAGATATCAGCTATTTAGTGTCTGGTGACTTGGTAATCACTGATGGATCTGCTAATAACTTGGTGAATACTGATTGCTTTGAGATTTTTTTGGTACCATTTAAAAGGTCTTTTTAAGGGCTTTTGGTGGCCACTTAGATCATCAAAATTGGTCAAGTATTCCCAGAGTTATGGTCTGAATGAAGTTTGTGACAAACTACTTATACAAATGTCTGTTGGTCTGTGTGCCTATCTCCCATGATCACATGACCCTTACTAATAACTGTACATATCTTATATAAGCCTTCCCACACTATTTATATCCCTCTTGTGTTATACTCCTGAATGTTATCCACTAGTGTCATAACTCAGCCAAATAGCTAAGTTATTATTTATATTTCTTTTCTTTTTCTTTTCATTTAATTAAGAAATCAATGGACATGTGAAAGGGAATGACTCAAAGGAGATGTGTGGGACTTTATAAATAGAAGTAAATAACAGAATGTATATAAGTTGTGTATAGCAATTGAATGAGAACTCTATTGAGTTTTTCTTGTCAACTTGGACTAGGAGGGTAATTAAGTCATCTTAGGCTAAGTTACTATACTAGAACTCAATATTCTTCATCAGCACTGCTCATCACAGAGCCCTACTACCTTTTACTTTCTTATCTCCCTCAGTACCTAGGTAACACAACTCAGGACCACTATAGTATAGCCAGGCCCTAGGCTTAAGGTATTAGAACTTAGACTAAGATGTCTTAGAATTACTTCTAGTCCAAGTTGACAAGGAGAACTCAATAGAGTTCTCATTCAATTGCTATACACAACTTATATACATTCTGTTATTTACTTCTATTTATAAAGTCCCATACATCTCTTTTGAGTCATTCCCTCTCATGTGTCCATTGATTTCCTAACTAAAAGAAAAGAAAAAGAAAAGAAATATAAATAATGACTTAGCTGTTTGGCCAAGTCATGATACCACCCTCCTTTCAAGGTTCCTCGTTCCAAGGATTTTATAACTTGTAGTAGAGGTCACAAATGTTCCCTATTTCATTGTTATCTTTTGTCCATTCTTTGATTTCTGATTTTTCCTGCTCAATTTCCTTCTTTTCTTCCTTTATTGTTTCTATTGTTCTTTGCCCCCTTGCTCTTCCTCCTTTCTATCTCTTCCAATTTCTTTCTAATCTCACCCAGTATTCCTCATTATACTTCTTATTTGACCACCCAAATAATTTTCTTGCTGTAAACCTTCCTGGTAACTCTCTTCTCCTAAAGGTTCCTTCTTCTTTTTCTTGTCTCCTGATATCTTCCATGTCTCTTCTGTACTCTCTTTCAAACTCTTCTATTGCCTCCTTTGCATTCTCCAGATTTTTCTTCCCTTCCCAAGTATCTGACTCTGCTATAAATCCCTTTTATTGTACCAGATACCTATTCTTCCCTCTAACCTATCACTTATTTAATATTCTTTTGACCTCCTATTCCTCCTCTCCCTTGATTATAACTGGAGCCAGTTGCTCCTTCCTCTGCCCCTCTACTTGCCTTACATATTTTTGTACTCTACTAGCATTAACTACCAGGTGTATCTTTACTGTACTAGGTAGTTCTAATTCTACTGTGTTTGATGATACAATCTTCTTTATTCTATAAGGGCCTACAAACCTCTCTATCAACTTTTCCATTCTCCTTCCAACCATTTGGTATTTCAAATCCTTAGTGTTAAGCATCACCAAGTCTTCCACTTTGTACTTATCAACTTCTGCTCTCTTCCTATCTATGTATTTTTTCATTTCTTCTTGCACTTTTCCTAGCACTGCTTTTGCCTCCTCCTAAATCTCTTTTATCTTTGTTGTGAATTTCTCTGCCTCTTCATACTTTCCCTTCTTTTTTATCTCAAACCCCATTCTGGGATTTTGTCTATAATTTGCCTTGAAAGGCAACATTTTAGTACTCAAATGCACTTTGTTGTTGTAGGCAAACTTGGCTATTCCTAACCAATCTGGCCACTGCTTCTGCCTATGATTGATGAACATCCTCAAGTACTGTTCTAGTTCCTGATTAACCCTCTCTGTTTATTCATCTGTCTAAGGATGGAATGCCATTGACAATTTACTCTTGATCCCCAACATCCTGTTTAACTCCTGCATTATTCCTGCCACAAACTAAGGTCCCCTGTCTGAAATGATATTCTTGGATAATCCATGTAACTTCTACATGTTGTCTCTAAACAACCTAGCTAGTTCTTCCACCAATGTCTTTTCTGTAGTAGGAATAAAATGTACCATTTTTGTCAATCTATTGACTAATACTAAAATTGAGTTGTATCCTTGTGCTAGCAGCAATTTAGTGATAAAATCTGCTGAAATGTGGACCCAAGGTTTCTCCAGAATTGAATTTGGTATTAATTTTCTTGCTGGCTGTTCTGTGCAGTTTTTATTATACTAGCACATGTCACACCCCTCTATATACCATTTTACCTCTTTCATAATTCCTGGCTACCAAAAGTTCCTAGTGACCAATTATACTGTTTTCCACTGTCCCCCATGTTCTCTTACTAGTGTATCATGATGTAACCAAATGATTTCTGCTCTTAATTTCTTATCTTTCAGTATATATACCTTTCCTTCCTTATACATGATACCATCAACTTCTCTCTATTCCTCATCTCTTAGCATCTTTACCCCTGCTTGTTTCATTTCTTCCACTGCTTTGATCACCTCATCATCTTTTACTTTCAACTGTTTTACTTTCTCTAGTAAATCCACTCCTTTTACTATTACTTCCACTTTCTCCATTTTTCTGACCTCCAACCATTCTGGCTTTACCAATGTCTCATCCTCATTATCTCTTTCTACTCCTATTTCCCAATCCAGCCTTCTACTTAAACTATTTACCTTTCCCATTCTACTCCCTGGAACATGCTTGAGTGTAAAATCAAATCTTGATAGATACAATGCCCATCTTGCTTGTCTTCTGTTCAATTTCTGCACTTTCATAAAATATTCAAGATTTTTGTGGTCTGTCCAAATCTCAAATTTTATTGTCATTCCTTCTAGGAAATACCTCTATGCTTCTAGATACCTGACTACTACTAACATTTCTTTGTCATGGATTTCATAATTTCTTTCTGTATTGCTTAGAGATTTAGAAATGAAAGCAACAGACCTCCACAGCTTATTAGAGCACTTTATTGATAGTACTCCTCCAGTAGCATAGTTCAAAGCATCTGCTTCTACCTTAAATTCCTTGTCTAAATCTGGAGCTGCTAATACTGGCCTGGTTATGAAGATCCCTTTTAGCTTGTTAAATGCTTGTTGCTGCCCCTTCCTCCACTGCCACTTCACATCTTTCCTTATCAGTATATTCATTGGCCTTGCTACTCAAGCAAAGTCTTTGATAAACCTTCTATAATAGTTGGCAAGGCCTAAAAACTTTCTAACATCTTTTACATTCTTTGGCTCTGGCCAACTCAACACTCTATCTACCTTTTTTTTCTCCATTTTGATTTCATTAGATCCTATAATAATCCCTAGAAACCCAATTTTCCACACCTTCCACACACACTTTTCTAGCTTGACATACAAGTCATTCTCTTCTAGCCTCTTTAGTACTTCTTCCACAATTTTCTTTGTTGTCTACTGCCCATCTCACAATCTTTTCCTCTTCTAAAGTTACTACTCTCTTCCTTTTCTTTACTTTACTTTCTTCCTTTAGCTTTGTATTCCTTCCATACAATGGTAGGCACCTCATCATTTTCACTTCTCCTATTTCCCAGTTTATCTCTGGGTTGTGTGCTTGTAACCATGGCATCTCCAATATAATATCTGTCTTCCCCAGATCACACATATCCATTCTCATTCTTTCTATATGACCTTTATAGTATACGTTCACTTCTACTTGATAGATAATAGCTCCTGCACTATTATGGGTTCTATCGATATTTCTGACTGCTATTGGTCTCTTTAATTTTTACAGCCTAAATCCATGTCTTGCTACCATTTTCTGATCCATAAACATCCCTGTTGTGCCACTGTCCAAGAGTGCTTTTACTGTTATACCTTTGTACATATCTACCTTTTCTACTCTAATGTCTAGCCACACTTCTCTTAGTATTTTAAACATCCTTCTCATTTCTCTCTGTTTACCCTCCTCTCTTGCTGTACCTTTCAGACTCTTTGTCTGTGCACTGCTTTGCTGTGCTTTTCCCTCTGTGTGGCACACTGCTTCTCCCCAGTTCTACCACTCTCTTTTTCTCCCTATCCTACATTCTGGACATAGGATCTTTCTTCTTTTCCATTCTAACACCTTCCTTACAATTGCATCCCTTCTTCCACACTTTACACACTCCACTCTTGTCATCTCTCCTCTCTTTGCTTTCTCTCCTCTCCAGTTCTATGCTTCTTGGCATAGGCCACACCACATGTTTCTTACTTGTCTCTCAAGGAGAAATCTTTGTCCCTGATTTTTATAGGTTTGTACCCCCTTGCCTTCACATCCTCTACAGTCTACATATGTTGCCACTATCTCCCTTGTTATCTATCCTCTTTCTAGTAGGAGTGCACCTTCAGGGGAGGTACTCTCCTCTCCACAATATTCCTATACCTTTTCCCATGTAGGATGCACTGGCTTCCTCTTCTGCTATACCTTTTGTGGCATTGCCACATGCACTGCTACCTCTTCACACCTCCTCCTTTCTACTTCAATTTTTGAGCACTCTCACTTGTAGTGCTCTACTCCCCAACATCTGAAGCATTTTACTTCTTCCACCATCTCCTGCTTCCTCACTTTTATTTCTTCCCTTACTCCACATTGCATCATTCTACTCGCTATCACTTCAAATTTATTTTGGGAAATTGGTTTTCCCTTTACTTTCTTCTTTTCATTCCTGCAGTTATGGGCCAGATGCCCAAACTTCTTACAACATCAGCATATCCTTCCTCTTCTTTCTTCTAACTCTGCCCTCAGTTTAGCAAGGGTATGCTTCTGGTTGAACAGACCACTCATAAGGGAATTGTATTGGGACTGAAACATCATGTTGATGCCTTGATGATACAGAGTGAATAATTGATCTTACTACTGTTATGTCTACTGGGGTGCAAGATCTTCACCTAGCTAGACACCTACTGCCTTACTTACTACTGCCCTAGTAATATGGTTATACTATCACCCCAAGGAGAGAATCCCTAACCTAAATGCCTTCTTAAGAATGCAGCATTACTTCTCTTCATGTACAGCCCACAATGAAACTTCAGTATAAGGTTTCTACTAAGAATACTACACAACACCACTCAATTGCGAGATCAGGTCTCAGACACAATATCTGAGCTTGGTACTGTGCTTCCACCAATAGTCCCTAACTGACTATCAAGTCCCCTTAAGCCTAGGGCCCAGCTATGTTGTAGTGGTCCTGAGTTGTGTTACTCAAGTACTAAGAAAGATAAGAGAATAAGAAGTGGCAGGGCTCTGTGATGAGTAGTACCAGTAAAGGAATTGAGTTCTGGTATAAGAACTTAGACTGAGATGTCTTAGAATTACTCCTAGTCTGAGTTGACAAGGAGAACTCAATAGAGTTCTCATTTGATTGTTATATACTACTTATACACATTTTTGTATTTACTTCTATTTATAAAGTCCCGTGCATCTCTTTTGAGTCATTTCCTCTCATGTATCCATTGATTTCCTAATTAAAAGAAAAGAAAAAGAAAAGAAATATAAATAATAACTTAGCTATTTGGCCAAGTCATGATACTGGTAGTAGTTTACTAGAGTGATCCTGTACTAATTAAATAGCAATTACATAACATTTAATTAGTTGTTTCACTCCCTGCATTCCTAACTTATATATATAGTATAGATTATCCCTCTAGGAGCCTTATCCTATTCTTTGAGAATTCTCCTGGAAAGTAAGTTGTAACATACTCCAGACTCTGTTTATAAAGCTGATGATTCTCCTGGAAGCCACTCCACTCCAGTCACCCTTACAGTGTTGCCACAGACTGTGTATGTAGCAACTTATCTGAGATGACTTAATTACACTCCAAGTCTAAGTTGACAAGAAGAACTCAATAGAGTTTCCATTTGATTCTGTACATGTAGCAACTTAGCCTAAGACAACTTAATCACACTCCAAGTCCAAGTTGACAAGGAAAACTTGATAGAGTTCTCTTTTGATTCTGTACACTACTTATACAACTACTACATGGTCTGTACACTACTTTTCCACACTTATCATGTGACATCATCATGTGATGTGATCTTGTGATATCCTGACATGTGACTGTGATATGTAACATTGTTATGTGATACTTTCCCACACTCCTTCCTTGTGTAGTAAGTCTAAATAAGAAAAGAAAAGAAAAGAAAAATAAAATAAAATAAAATAATAACTTAGCTATTTGCCAAGTCATAACACCACCCCCCTCTCAAGATTCCTCATCCCAAGGATTTACAGCTCATAGTAAGGGTCTACCATATTGCCCATTTCATCTTCATCTTCCTCTGTCTATTCTCTAATTTCTGACCCTTTTTGCTTGATTTCTTTTTCTTCCTCCCAAATCATTTCCAAGGTTCTTCTTCCTCTTGCTTGTTCTCCTTTTCATTGTCTCCAGTTTCTTTCCAGTCTTCTCTAATATTCCTTATCATACTGTTTATCTGACCATCCAAATAATTTCCTTGCCATAAATCATTCTGGTAGCTCTCCTCTTCTAAATATTTCTTCTTCTTTCTCTTGCTGTCTTACATCTTCCATGTCTTATCAGTATTCCTTCTCATATTCTTCAATTGCCTCTTTAGCATTCTCTAGATTTTCCCTTCTTTCCCAAGTATCTGACTCTGTTGTGAACTCCTTCTATCATACCAAGTACTTGTCTTTTTTTTGTATCTGCTGCTTATTCAAGATCCTCTCCACTTCCCACTTTTCCTCCCCTTCAATTATAACTGGAGCTAGTTGCTCCTTTTTCTGCCCCTCTACTTGCCCTATGTATCTTTGTATTCTACTAATATTAACTACCAGATGTATTTTTACTGTACTTGGTAGTTCTAATCCCACTGTGTTCGATAATACAATTTTCTTTATTTTGTAAGGCCCTATGAACCTCTTTGTTAACTTTTCTGTCCTCCTCCCAACTATCTGATATTTCAGATCCTTAGTACTTAGTATTACTAAGTTCTCTACTTTATACTCATTGACTTCTGCCCTCTTTCTATCTGCATACTTTTTTATCTCTTATTGTGCTTTTCCTAGCACTGCCTTTGCTTCTTCCTGAATCTCCTTCATTTTTGTTACAAATTTCTCTGCTTCCTTATATTTCCTTTTTCTCCTTGTCTCGAACCCCATCCTGGGATCTTGTCTATAATTTGCCTTGAAAGGTGACATTTTGGTACTTGAGTGTACTTTATTGTTGTAGGCAAACTCTACTGTTCCTAACCAATCTGGCCACTGTTTCTGCCTATAGTCAATAAACATCCTTAAGTACTGCTCTAGTTCCTGATTAATTCTTTCTGTTTGTCTATCTATTTGAGAATAGAATGCTGTTGACAATTTACTTTCAATCCCCAATATCCTGTTCAACTCCCACATTAATCCTGCCACAAACTGAGGTCCCCTGCCTGAAATAATACTCTTGGATAATCCATATAACTTCCACACATTGTCTCTAAACAATCTAGCTAGTCTTTCCACTGATGTCTTTTCTGTAGTAGAAATAAAATGTACTATTTTTGTTAATCTATCAACTACCACTAAAATTAAGTCATATCCTTGTGCTAGTGGCAACTTAGTGATAAAATCCACTGAAATATGAGCCTAAGGCTTTTCTGGAATTGATTTTGGAATTAATTTTCCTGCTGGCTGTTCTGTGCAGTTTTTATTATGCTAGCAAGTATTGCACCCCTCCACATACCACTTCAATTCTTTTGTAACTCCTGGCCACCAAAAGTTCCTGGTGACCAACTCCACTGTCTTTCACTGTCCTCTATGTCCTTTTACTGGCATATCATGATATAACCTGATGATCTCTGCTCTTAACTTATCATCTTTTGGTATATATACCTTTTCTTCTTTGTACATTACACTATTAACTTCTCTCTATTCTTCATCTCTCAACATCTTTACTCCTGTCTACTTCATTTCTTCAATAGCTTTTACTACTTCATCATCTTTTACTTTTGACTGTTTTACTTTTTAGTAGATCTACTCCTTCTACAATAATTTCTACTTTCTCTATCTTTCTTACTACTAGCCATTCAGGCTTTACTAACATCTCATTTTCATTGTCTCTTTCTACCTTTACCTCCTAGTTTGGCCTCCTACTCAGACTGTCTGCCTTCCCCATCCTGCTTTCTGGGATATATTTCAGCATAAAGTCAAATCTTGACAAATATAAGGCCCATCTTGCTTGTTTTCTATTTAACTTCTGCATCTTCATAAAGTATTTGAGATTTTTATGATCTGTCCAGATCTCAAATTTGGTAGTTGTCCCTTCTAGGAAGTGTCTCCATGCCTCTAAGCATCTGACTACTGCTAGCATTTCCTTATCATGTATTTCATAATTTTGTTCTGTATTACTTAATAACTTGGAAATAAAAGTGACTGGTCTCCACAGTTCATCAGAGCATTTCATTGATAAAACTCCTCCAGTAGCATAATTTGAAGCATCTGCTTTTATCCTGAATTCTTTGTCTAGATCTGGAGCTGCTAATACTGGTCTGGTGGTAAAAACTCGTTTAAGCTCATCAAATGCCTTTTGCTGTTCACTTCTCCACTGCTACTTTATATTCTTCTTCATCAACATATTCATTGGCCTAGCTACTCATGTAAAATCTTTAATGAACCTTCTGTAGTAATTTGCAAGGCCCAAGAACTTTCTGATATCTTTCACATTTTTTGGCTCCAGCCAACTTAACACCCTATCCACCTTCTTTTTCTCCATTTCTATTCCATTAGGTCCTATGACAACCCCTAGGAATCCAATTCTCCTTGCCTTCTATACACACTTTTTTGGCTTGATATACAAGTTATTTTTTTCTAGCTTCTTCAATATTTCTTCCACAATCTCATCATATCCTTCTTCTGTCTTTGTTCCTACCAACACATCATCTACAAATGCTGTGACTTTTCCTTCATTTATTAGGTCCCTCAAAATTTCATTCATCATTGCCTGGAATGTAGCTGGCAAGTTTGTCATTCCAAAGAACATTACTGTTGGTTCAAAGGAGCCCACATGTGTTGTAAATGCTTCCTTCCACTCATCCCCTTCTTTTATTCTCACATTATTGAACCTCCATTATAGATCTATCTTTGTAAATACTTTCTTACTTCCTATGTTGTTGATTAAGTCTGTTATCAATGGTAATGGATAGTTGTTCTTTACAGTTTGTTTGTTTAAACTATAGTAATCTATAACCATTCTCTTGCTTCCATTCTTCTTGCTCACAAAGAACACCAGCAATGTCTGAGGGGATTTAGATGGTCTGATATACCCCTTTCTTAATTGGTCATCCACAAAATTCTGGACCTCTTCTCTTTTGTTTTTGAATAGAGAGTAAATCCTTTTCTTTTGTAGTTTGAACATCTTCTTGAGATCTATAGCATGATCCCAAATTTTTCTAGTTGGCATCCTTTCTGATTCTACCTTCCCAAATATCTTCTTCCACTTTAAGAACCTTTTAGGAACCATCTCCTTGATTTTCCTATAGTTTACTTCAACTTCCTCCTCTCTTCTCCAGTCTTTCTTATTATCTACTGTCTATCTTACAATTTTCTCTTCTTCTATGGTGGCTATTCTCCTTCTCTTCTCTGCCTTTTTATCTTCTTTCTTCTTTGTATTTCTTCCACACAATGGTGGGCACCTTATCATTTTAACCTCCTCTGTCTCCCAGTTTATTTCTAGGTTGTATGTCTGTAACCATAGCATCCCTAATATCACCTCTGTCCTTTCTAAATCACATGTATCCATCCTTATCTTCTTTATATAATTATTGTAGTACACATTCACTTCTACTTGATGTATAATCACACCTGCACTGTTGTTCATTCCATCTACATTTTTAACCACTACTGGTCTCTCTAGTCTTTGCAGCTTAAAACTATGCCTTGCAGCTATTTTTCTATCCATAAACATCCCTATGGTGCTACTATCCAAGAGCACTTTAACCATTATGCCTTTATGTATGTCTATCTTTTCTATTCTGATATTTAACCATACTTCCCTTAGTATTTTAAAGGTCCTCCTTACTTCTCTCTGTTCATCTCTCTCTTTTGCTATGTCTTTTGGAGCTTCTGTCCATGCACTGCCTTGCTGTACTTTTGCCTTTATGGGCTGCACCGCTACTCCCCAGTTCCACCATGGTTTTTTCTTTCTAGTTCTACACTTAGGACATAAAATCTTTTTCTACTCTTTCTGGCACATTTTCTCTCCTACAACTGTATTCTTCCTTCCATATTCTATGCATTTAACTCTACTCTCTTCTCCATTACTTCTCCACTTCCATGCTTTTAAACAACTCTCATATTTCTCAGCCACTCTCCAGATATAAATCCTTGTCCCTGGTTGACTTCTGTTTTGGTGCCCTTGTAGTTGCATCCACTATACTCCACATATGTGACCACTTCCTATCTGGTCTTCTATCTCTTTTCTTCTATTGCTGCACTTCTTGGGGGTGTGCCCTGCATGCTGCCATACTCCTGTGCTTTTTTCTATAAGGAGTACACTGGCCTTTCCTTCTGCAGTACCTTTTGTGGCATTGCCACACACACCACTACCTCCTCTTGTCTCCTTGTTTCTACTTCAATATTTGGACACTTCCACTTGTAATGCCCTATTCCCCAACATCTGAAACATTTTACTTTCTCTACCATCTCTTACCTCTTCACTTTTACTTCTTCCCTCACTCTACATTGCATTACCCTACTTGCTATCACTTCAAATTTATTTTGGGGAATTGGTTTCCCCTTCATCTCCTTCTTTTTATTCCTGCAGTTATGGGCCAGGTACCTGAACCTCTTACAACATCAACATATCCTCTCTCTTCTTCCTTCTAGTTCTGTCCTTAGTTTAGCAAAAGCATGCTTTTGGTTGAGCAGACTGCTCATGAGAGAATTGTATTGGGACTGAGACATTGTGTTGATGCTTCAATGGTATAGAGTGAATGATTAATCTTACTAGCTATACTACATCTGCTGGAGCGCAAGATCTTCACCCAGCCAGAGTTCTACTGCCCTACTAACTACTGTCTTAATACTAGGGTTAAAATATCACCCAACAGATGGGATCCCTAATCTAGACAGCCTCCTACAGAGTAACCATCAATTCTCTGCATATACAAGTCATAATAGACTCTAGCATAAGGTTTATACTAAGAATAGTACAAGTATCTACTAAATACTGCTTGATTGTGAGGTTAGGTCTCAGTGCCAATATCCAAGCTTAGTACTGTACTTCCACTGTCAATCCCTAACTGATTGACAAGTCCTCTTAAGCTAAGGGCCTAACTATGTATAGAGATGACTAGTAATTGTAATAACCACTGGTCAAGGATCAAAAGGATTATGAGAGTAAAGGTGAGCAAGGTCCAAGGTGGATGGTGCTCTAGATATGGTATTGAGTTCTAGTATAGCAACTTAGCCTAAGACAACTTAATCATACTACAAGTCTAAGTTGACAAGAAAAACTCGATAGAGTTTCCTTTTGATTCTATACACTACTTATACAACTACTACATAGTCTGTGCACTACTTTCCCACATTTATCATGTGATGTGACTGTGACATGTGATATTGTTATATGACACTTTCCCACACTTCTTTCTTGTGTAGTAAGTTCAACTAAGAAAAGAAAAGAAAAAGAAAGTAAAATAAAATAATAACTTAGCTATTTTGCCAAGTTATGATAGTATAAGGACAACTGGAGTGGACTCCAGGAGAAATCTCAATATATAAATAAGCTCTGGGATGTATTACAACTCATTTTTAGGAAAAACCTCAAAGAATAGGATAAGGCTCCTGGAGGGTGATCTATACTATATATACCAATTCCCTAGTTATGGACATCTTGGCTGTCAGGGATAGGAGTTCAGGAGGAGACAACTAATTAAACCTGGAGTAATGCTTATTTAATTAGTTGTCAGAGTTACTCCAGCTTGTTGTTACTGGTGTGTTAGGAGTGGAGTTTGGTGCAGTCCTCTTACAGACTGCAATCAAGCACCATGTAATAAACTGTTGATTCAAAAAAAAATAGGTCCTATTCAATGTCTAGTGGCATAGCTGGAAGAGTGTGTAATGACAATAGTGACAGGTCACTTGACATCAGAGTGTGCACTTTTTTTTTTTTTTAAATCAATGATTTATTACATGGAGCATGTTGGCAGGCCGTAGGATCAGAGTGTGCACTGTGTATCTCAGTAATTCATAATATAGATTGACAACTACTACCTTTTACAAGTTAATCTGTGGTAATATATCAGTTACATGACATTAGATACTCTCTCAGATGAGCCTCACCTCAGTAGTCAATAATATAGATTGACAACTGAGGTGGTAATGAAGGGAAGAACATGTATATAGGATAACATGACTACTTTGACCGGTGAGGTACTCATGATGTCATTTTTAGTTCCATGGTAAGTCTGCGGCGGTCCTCTTCAATACAACTCCTTTTCCCAAGCAACATTTTCAGGTCGCATCCTGCCTGGAGTGCGATATTCTCAGCAACGCCCTGCTTCTACCCTCAGATAACACTCTCATGCCACAGTCGTTGAAGCTTTTTTAGTTGGACAGCATCCGTTCGTGTCCTGCAGTATTCTCATTTTTCAGATAATGGGCCTGGCACAAGAGATTGAGTGAGAGAATCATCCGGAGGAGAAAGATCAAATATGGGAAGAATTTGCTGCTGTAGGATAGTTTGTGCCTGGTGTTCACACATTAACATGGATTTAACAGCCTCCTGTTCTCATCGTCTATCTGTCTTACTACCACCATGTCCGTATTTCCCAACGCCAGTGACTTCATAGTTCAGGATAGTAGCTTCCATGCGCGATCGACTACCAATATCACGAACATCACAAACCAACACGGCCAATCTGGTGAGCAGCTTCATATTCTGCTAATGACATGTTAGTCAGTCCAGTACTAGGTATCGATATCCTTTATGAAGCCTCCGATCCAGAAGCTGCATTCGATTCTAAACACCACTACGATCGCCGCTGCTTCCCCGGTACTCGGGAACAATATATTGCTGACATCACAAACTGGGTAACCGAATCTGTCCACCAACCCTCGTCGATGTACTGGATGAGGGGACCGGCTGGTGTTGGAAAATCGGCCATCGCTCAGACATGTGCCGAGAAACTCAAAGAAACTGGACACCTTGGTGCTGCATTTTTCTTCACTGTCAACAAACACTCTGATCCCTCACGCTTGTTCACTTCCATCGCTTACCAACTCACTACTGCGCTTCCTGATTATCATGCCGCTGTCGATGAGAGGATCTCCAAGGATAAGAGTCTTA
>Ga0153941_1000741_pt1 | contig 13753 bp, 12 predicted proteins | sample TSNJ025MetaG_FD_104733 | JGI IMG/M metagenome (GOLD analysis project Ga0153941, IMG submission 104733) | Attine ant fungus gardens microbial communities from New Jersey, USA - TSNJ025 MetaG | ecosystem: Host-associated > Fungi > Mycelium > Unclassified | place: USA: New Jersey, Brendan T. Byrne...
ACAGAAGCATATGCGTTGATGAATGTACATATGGATGATATTCAGAGGAAGCTGGTTAGTGTTTTGAAGTGATTTTAATTTGAAAAGAATGCTTATAAAGTAAAAACAGAGAGTCACTCCCAATCATGAAAGATTTGAGAGCGGCTCTCTGCTTGCATATATTTAATCAGAGACCTTCTTTGATGACATCTTCAATTGTATTTATCAGGAGCTCTGCGGCCTTGGAAATCTTTTGCCCCTTTTTGCGAACAATGCAATAATGGGAAGAGATCTCCGGTGAAAATGGACGAAAACAAAGTCCTGTGCCTGTCGCAAGCTTTAGATCTTGATCAGAGCAGATTGCACAGCCGAAGCCTTCGGAAACGAAGATCAGTGCGCCGTACATCAAGTCAAAAGTCGCAATAATATTAAGCTTCTTAAAATCTGTATGGAGCCATTTGGACAGTTTGTCCGATACATAAGTCTGCCCGGTGAAGATGATGCGCGCGTTAAGAATATCTTCGGGTTCGGCGATGTCTTTTGCTACGACAGGACAATCGTTCCGCACCAGTAACCCCCAGGTCGCTTTTATCGGCAGTACTTTATAGTCGTACTTTTCATCATCCGGTAAATCTGTGAGCGCAAAATCAAGCAAGCCTTCACTGACCCTGTCCAAAATATTTTTCATTTCACCATTAAAAAAATGATAGCGGATCTTCGGATACTGTTCGTAGATCCGTTCCGCTGCCCGCGAAATCACCTGAATGGCGGACGGATATCCGGCACCGACATAGACATTTGCTTCCATGGGGTTTTTACTGTTCACAAATTCCGTTTCCAATTGTTCTGCAATCGTTATAAGTCCCTGTACACGTTCGCGGAACAGAACACCACGTTCTGTCAATGATACGCTTCTTGCTTCACGGAGAAAAAGATTTTCTCCGATTTCGCTTTCGAGTGACATGATGTATTTAGAAAGTGAAGGCTGCGAGATATGCAGCTTTGCTGCTGCACGAGAAATGTTCCCCTCTTCAGCCACGGCAAGAAAGTAACTTAACATCCTCAGTTCCATCGTATGAATGATCCTCCTTGTATCGCTGGTATTCAAAGCCTGAATATTCGGTATTCAGAATTGCTATTTGTCTTTGCTTTGGTAATAATATATAATTCGTCTTAACAAAACAAGTATTTTTCATTGATTATAGCACAGTCTGATATACAGTGCAAGCAGCTAATCCAATAGGCAATAGCGGCAATAGCGGTGATGCGATGAATCAATGGCTGATACGCTGAAAAAGGAGGAAAGTATGACAGATCAGGAATTTGTAAGCAGTATGGTGGAAAAAGCAAGAGCAGCGCAGCGGGTATTTGAGACCTTCTCGCAGGAACAGTGCGACGCGATGGCACGCGCAGCAGCGCTGATTATTTATGAACATGCAGAAGAACTTGCCAGAATGGACATTGAAGAGTCCCAGATGGGAAACCTGGAAGACAAGATAGTAAAGAATGCATCGGCGGCAGAAAAATTCTGGTGGCACATGAAGAATAAAAAGAGCCGCGGTGTTCTGAGACGGTTGGATGAGATCGGTATCGTTGAAGTTGCAAAGCCAATGGGGGTTATTGGAACGATCACACCGGTTACCAGTGCTGTTGTGTCGCCACTGCACGGTATTATGTGCTGCCTGAAAGACGGTAATGCGCTCATCATCGCACCACATCCCCGTGCAAAGAAGACAGGGAAGCGCACGGTAGAACTGGTGAATGAAGCAATCAGACCACTGGGTGCACCGGAAAATCTGATCCAGGTCGTGGAAGAGCCGACGATTGATATTTCGAAGCTTGTTATGTCAACAGTTGATGTCTGCATATCGACCGGTGGTCTGGGTCTTGTGAAGACAGCCTATCAGAGCGGCAAACCCGCTTACGGTGTAGGACAGGGCAATGTGCAGTGTCTGGTGGATCGCGGCCAGGAACTCGACGAGGTTGCCGAAATGGTTATCCAAGCAAGGGAATTCGAGAATGGCCTTCCGTGCTCCTGCGAACAGTTCATTCACGTGCCGGAAGAAGAGTTGAAGGATTTTACGGAAAAGCTCATTGCACATAACGCATACTATATCACCGATCCGGTTGAGGTCGGCAAGATCCGAAAGATTTCCTTCCCGGACGGTACGCTCAATAAAGATATTGTTGGCAAGAAGCCCTATGAGATCGCGAAAGCAGCCGGTGTTACAATTCCGGATGATACGCGTGCGCTGTATGTACTGGTTGAGAAGTATGGGAAGGACGAGCTTCTTGCGAAAGAAAAGCTCTTCCCGGTTGCTGCAGTCCGCGCGTATAAAACATGGGAGGAGGCAGTCGATGCTGCAGAAGAGAATCTTTGCATGGAAGGCGCAGGCCACAGCACAGCGATCCACTCAAATGACAAAGAGCGGATCGAATATGCGGCAGAACATATCAGCGTTTCCCGTTTTGCCATAAATGCACCGGCTACAAAATGTGTAGGAGGGACGCTCACAAACGGTATGGCGCCGACCGGAACGCTTGGCTGCGGTTCCTGGGGAAATAATTCAATCAGTGACAATCTCGATTATAAACATCTCTACAATGTGGCACGAATCATCTACGAACCAGAAAACGCCGTAATGCCAACCCATGAGGAAATCTGGGCATAGAAAAAAGAAGGGATGAACCTCTGATGAAGCTAGAACAGTTTTTAGAAAGAAAAAACGAAACAAAACGGATTGCTGTGGCCGCAGCAGCCGATAAGGAAGTACTTATTGCCATTGATGCGACGATAAGGCGTGGTATTGCAGAGGTAATTCTGGTCGGTGACCGTAAAAAGATTCTTGCGATCAGCGAGGAAAACAATCTTTTGACCAGTGAGTGTGAAATCGTAGATCAGCCGGATCATGAGGCTTGCGCTAAGACGGCGGTAGAACTTGTGCGAAACAAAGAAGCGCAGGTACTAATGAAGGGAAACCTTCATACGGCGCTTCTTATGCATGCGATCCTGAACAAGGAGACAGGGATCCGTGAGAGTGAGCTTCTCAATTCGGTCTGTGCGATTGAATCACCTGCGTTCCACCGCCTGATCTTCCTCTCGGATCCGGGGATTGTTCCTTATCCGGATATGAAGCAAAAAGTAGCAATTATCAACAATACCGTAAAGATCGTGCGTTCGCTTGGTATTGAGAATCCGAAGGTTGCTGCAATTTGTGCGGTCGAAAACGTTAACCCGGTCATGCCTCCAACGATGGAGGCAGCGGCACTTGCCATGATGAGCCAACGCGGACAGATCAAGCACTGCGAGGTTGACGGTCCTCTGGCCCTTGACAATGCCATCAGCATGGATGTCGCTAAGACCAAGGGTGTAACTTCCTCCTCTTCCGTTGTGGGCCGGGCGGACATCCTTCTTGTTCCGAACATTGAAGCAGGAAATGTCATACTCAAATCTGTTCGGTTCCTCGGCGGCTGCAAAACAGCAGGACTTCTTGCGGGCGCAAGTGTGCCTGTCGTCATGACAAGTCGCGCGGATACAGCGGAGGGAAAACTGAATTCGATTGGGATGGCGCTTGCAGCGGCACGATGAAGAAAAAATACAGTGTTTGCTGAAAAAGGAGAGATGAGAATATGAACAATAGATACAAGCATTCGTTTACACCTTATAAGATTGGCAATGTGGAAATCAAAAACCGGTATACGGTCGGGCCGATGGGGGGGATTCCGTTCACCGCAAAAGGAACTTATAGTGAGGATGCGCATCACTTCTTTATTGAATGTGCGAAGGGCGGATTTGGCTTGCTTTTCACAAATTCGCTGGCCAGCGATTTTACGATTGATTCCTATGGACCGCTGGATCGTCTGATTCCGCGCTATAACGCACAGGGTTTTATCACCGACTGCACATTTATGAATGAGCGAATCCATTCGCATGGCACAAAGATCTTTTGCGAAATCACGATGGGACCGGGACGCAATGCGACCGGGAAAACCGCGCCATCGGAAATCCCGTATTTCTTTGCACCGGACAGGAAAGCGCATGCATTGACGAAAGAAGAAATTAAACAGAAGATCGGTTATCTGATCGAAACGGCGGTTATTGCAAAAAAAGCCGGTTTTGACGGTGTCGATGTTCATGCGATGCATTGGGGATATCTTTTGGATAGCTTCGGAATGACGATCACTAACTTGCGGGACGACGAATATGGCGGAAGTCTGGAGAACCGCCTTCGTGTCGCAAAGGAAATTGTGGAAGGCATTAAAGCATCATGCGGAAAAGATTTTCCGGTTTCGATCCGTCTTTCACTGAAGAGTTATTTGATAAGTTTTAACAAAGGATCTTTTACCGGTGAAGAAGAGAACGGCAGGACGCTGGAAGAGGCGCTGGATATCTGCAAGCTGCTGGAATCCTATGGTTATGACGCCTTGAGTACGGATGTAGGAACCTATGAGTCCTTCTATCATGCATGTCCGCCGAGTTACCTTCCAAAAGGAAATTATATTCCGCTTGCGGCAGAAGCAAAGAAAGTGGTCAGCATTCCGATTCTTCTTGCAGGGCGTATGAATGATCCGGATATCTGTGAACAGGCGATTGCAGACGGAAAGATTGATGCAGTTGTGCTGGCAAGAGCGGCACTTGCGGATCCGTATTACGCGCTGAAGGTTGAGAAAAACGAGATTGAGAAGATCCGCCCATGTCTCTCCTGCAATCTGGGATGCATCGGACGGACTTTCACCAACGGTGCGGTCAGCTGTGCAGTTAATCCGCAGGCGATGCGGGGGGCAAGCTATGGGCTTGACTGGACAATCGAACCGAAAAAGGTCATGATCGTCGGCGGCGGTGTTGCGGGTATGGAAGCTGCCAGAACGGCGGCGCAGCGTGGACACGATGTTTCGCTTTATGAGACATCAGATCATTTGGGCGGCAATCTTCTGCCTGCGGGCGCACATACTTTCAAACAGCCTATTCTGGAGCTTAATGACTGGTACAAGCGGGAGCTGGAAGAGTTGAAGATTGCAGTGCATCTGGAAACAAAAGTAACCCCGGAGCTTGTACGGCAGGTAAAACCGGATGCAGTTATTCTTGCTACCGGATCAAGGCCTTTTATGCCGGCGATCCCAGGTGTTGAGAAGTCGCTCTCAAGCATCGACGCACTGAACAAAAGTACGAAGATCGGTAAAAAAGTGCTCGTTATAGGCGGCGGTCTTGTCGGATGTGAAATAGCCATGGACGAAGCGATGAAGGGGCGTGAAGTGACTGTTGTAGAGGTGTTGGACAGTATTCTTTCGGCAGGTGAACCAATCCCGTTCATGAACAAGATGTGCATTGAGGAAATGATTGATTATTATCATATCAAGGTCATGACTGCAACAAAAGTGAAGGAGATTACGGACTCCGGTGCAAGGTTGGAAACCGTAGACGGTGAGATGGAACTTGAGGCAGATACGGTTATCACCGCAGCTGGGTTTTGTCCGGTTCCGTCGATGGCCGAAGAGCTTGACGACAATGGCGTGGCGGTTTACGCAGTCGGTGACGGACGGAAGGTCGGCAGTATTATGACCGCTGTCTGGGATTCTTATGAAATTGCCAGAGGTGTTTAAGATGAAATCACAACATGAATTGTATGAGGAAAAACATATGGACAATACCAAAAAAAACTTTCGTATCCTTGCCATAAACCCTGGTTCTACTTCCACCAAGGTTGGTATTTTCGACAGGGAAACCTGTATTGTTGAAAAGGTGGTCCGCCACGACCGGGAGGAGCTTGACCGCTGTGGCGGTGAGGGCGTATATGGCCAGAAGGAGCTGAGACGTCGACTTGTTCTTGAAACGCTGGCGGGAAACAATATTCCGCTTGAAAGCCTCGATGCTACCGTAGGCCGCGCTGCGTTGCTGCCTCCCATGACCAGTGGCACCTACCGCATCAATCAGACATTGCTTGATGCGGTTCCCGACCCGCTTCCCCGGCCTGCCCTTCTTGGTATGATAATGGCAAAGGAGATTGGTGATCAGCTTGGCATTCCCAGCTTTATCGTTGACCCTGCCAATGTTGATGAGTTCTGGGAGCTTTCCCGTGTTACCGGAATACCCGGTGTTCAGCGTTTCAGCTCCTTGCACGCACTCAACCATAAGGCTTCCGCAAGACGTGCAGCAAAGGAGCTTGGCAAAGCATATGAGGACTGCAGGATGGTGATTGCGCATATGGGCGGCGGTATCAGCGTCGCCGCCCATCTCAATGGTTTTGTTGTGGATGCCACTAGCGGAGGGGATGGCGAAGGACCTTTTTCGCCTGAACGTGCAGGCTACATCCCTGGCAGAACGTTAGTCAATCTCTGCTGCAGTGGCAAATATACCGCCAGGCAGCTTGAGGGATTTTTCATTCGGGAGGGCGGTATCCAGGCGTACCTTGGCACCTCCGATCTGCGTGAGGTTGAAAAAATGATGCAGGAAGGAAACGAGCAGGCAAAGCTGCTCTTTGATGCGATGGCCTATAACGTAGGAAAAACCATTGGCTCAATGTATGCCGTGCTTGATGCCGAGGCCGACGCTATCGTCCTCACGGGCGGTCTCGCCTATTCAAAGCTGTTCTGCGAAAAGCTTACAAAGATGGTAGGCAAAATGGCAAAGGTCATCGTCTATCCCGGCGAAGCTGAACTCCTCAGCATGGTTCAGGGTTCTCTGCGTGTTCTGAATGGGGAAATCGAAGCAAAAATATTTGGGGTTTAACGGTATAGTTAGACCAGAAAGGGTTATCTAATGGAAAATAACACTATTGGAGAAAAAAATAAAAAGTTACATTATGGGTTTGTTATGGTTGCGGCTCTATTTGTCATGCAAGCCGCAGGATGTCTAATCATGGGTGTGGCAAGTATTTTCTATACCCCTATCAGCGAGGAATTCGGCATACCAATCTCTACATATGCGCTGAATATGACCATTCTGATGTTTACAATGGTGGCAATACTGCCACTGCTTGCCAGAGTATGTAAAAAATTTGATATGCGATATGTTATGGCGGCAGCTCTCTTGTTAGAAGCTTTGGCCTATGCGATGAGAGCAATGGCGACCAATATGTGGATGATTTACATATCTGCTGTTATGCTGGCACCGTGCATGGCAATATTATTTCTTCTATCTATTCCCCTTCTCATGAATTCCTGGTTTCCGTTTAATACAGGAACGATGCTCGGAATAGTAGGTGCTGCTCAAGGCCTTGCGGGTCTTTTACTCAACTCGCTGGGTGGATTGATTATTCAAAATTATGGTTGGAGAGCATGCTTTTGGGCGTGGGTTATTCTATGTCTTGCACTCACACCCGTAGCGCTGTTTTTCATTCGCTCAACCCCCGCAGCGAAAGGATTGGAGCCATATGGAATTGAAAAAGCCAAGCTTGACGGTGTCAGTAGTGCTGCTAATGTTGAAGAAAGCGGCGTTGACGCAAAAACGGCATTTCGCTCGCTGCCCTTCTTGTTGATCATGATTGCTATGCCGCTGTCATGCTTTGTCTCTACGTATCACTTCTATCTCAACTCATATTTTCGCACCATTGGTTTTTCTATTGCAGTGGCTGGGGTTATTACCGGTGTCCTTCAGGGCGGCAATATGCTCTTTAAACTTGTCATCGGCCGCATATGCGACAAGAGTGTGAGAGCAGGCGGTATCTTCTATGTGGTGTGTACGATTATTTGTTTCATCTTGTTGCTTTCTGGTGCTACCGGGGCAGTGCCGATGGCGATTGCTGCCCTATTGTTTGGCAACATTTATGCCGCAACCAATTTGTATGGCCCTTCTATTACCAAAAATGCATTTGGTATAAAAGATTTGGCCAAGCTTTGGGCAACTGTCTCTATGGGTATTCAGTTGATTGGCGGTTTTGGTGCGACAATTTGGGGGATTATTGTTGAAAGAACCAGTTATCAGACCAGCTTTGTCATCGCGATAGTCTTATGTGTAATTATCCTTATCTTATTTAATGCAGCCATCACAGCTTCCGCAAAAATGAAAGATAAGTAAAGCAAGTTATTAAAATAATAAAAGGAGATGGGAAAAGGATATGGCAAATGAAAAAACATTTAAAAAAACTCGATTAAGTCAAAGAGGTAAAGCATTCTTAGCGTTCTTCTGCGGCATACTTTGTCTTGTTTCTTATGCTGCTGCCTACTACGGCGCTCTGAATGTTTCACAGGCATCAATAGCAGAATATTTTGGTGTTGCAACAAGCCAGGTGACTCTTTATTACACATTCCAGTGTCTCAGCGCCGTCTGCTGTGGGTTACTCGGCGCTTGGCTGCTGAAAAAATTCAACCTGCATGGCGGTGCATGCATTGGTGGTATTGTTGGTTTCTGTGGTTCAATGATTTGTGCGTTTGCGAATGGAATCTGGATGATTTACCTTGGTGCCTGCTGTTTCGGATTTTGTGTTAATATGTGCGGACCTGCAATGCTGCAGACGATTACTTCTACGTGGTTTTATAAAGGAAGGGCAACGCTATTGGGAATTGGGGGTATGACCGAAGCGCTTGGTACCACCAGTCTGTCTTTGCTTACTGCGTGGTTTATCTCAAACCAAGGTGTTGGTGGATATAGATATGGCCTCATAATAGGCGGCTGCTGTATGCTTGCTACAGGTATCCTTTGTTACTTCCTGATTGGCGGTACTCCTGCAGACTTTGGCTTCTCTCCGTTGGGAGCGGAGGGAACTGCCGCTGCTACCAAAGAAGATGGTGAGGCTTCGGGAATTGACGCTAAAACCGCTAAGCGTATGCCCTGTTTTTGGATTCTTATGAGTAGCGCATTGGTATTTAACATCGGTTATGCCTGTTTTCAACCGCAGCTTTCGGGGCGGATTCAGTCCCTCGGTTACACTGCTGTTCAGGCAGCTGTTGCTGTTTCTATCTGGTCTTGGAGTAAGGGAACTTCAAAGATTCTCTATGGCTATGTAGCTGACAGATGGGGCCTTCAAATTTCGCTTATGAGTTTCTCGGCTTTTGCTACCGTATTGGTTGTAATTTATGCGCTTACAACTTCTTTGCCTGTTATTTATGCCTGTGCAATTGGAATAGGTATTATTGGCGGTATTACCGGGGCTTTCACGCTTGCCGTTTCCCGTATGGTTGGCCCCAAAGGTTTTCTTGGCCTGGCCACGATTCCACATGCATTTGGCTCTTTGGGTGCTGCTACGGGTCCTATTTTCTACCGGACATTTTTTACTGCTGATACTGCCGGTTATAGGTTGGGTACTCTTGTTGGTGCAGTTTTCCTTGTTGGTTTTCTTGTGCTTATATATATTGCCCTGCAGCCAAAGAATATGTTTGAGAAGGATCGTGCAATCTGATGATGGCATTCCCTTTATTTTTGATATTGCCCCTAATTATAAACAGATAAACTTTTAATACGAGGAGATAATCTAATGAGTAAAGAAAAGAATACGGATATCCTGGCAAAATATTGTGCGGATCTGCAATACGAAGATATTCCTGCAGATGTTCTTGAGAAAACAAAACAGGTGTTTTTTGATTGTGTCGGTATGATGCTTGGTTCTGCGGAGCTCGATAAGGGACTTTTTGGTATTGGACTGGCTGAGCAAATGGGAAAGTCCGATGAGTGTACGATTATTGGAACGAAGAAAAAGGTATCTGCCATGGCAGCCGCTTATGCAAACGGCGAACTTTCTCACAGTATGGATCATTGTATAATAATGCCGCCCGCGCATATGAGCTCTTTTATGATCCCTGCTGTCCTTTCCGTTGCGGAATTGACTCATGCAACAGGTAAAGACCTGCTGTTGGCACTTGTTCTTGCCATTGACGTAGCTTCCCGCGTCGGTCTTTCTCAAGGAGGATTCCGCATTGAGGTCACGGAAGAGCAGAAAAAGCTTCCGCGCGCAGAACAGCTTGCACTTCTACGTTCTTATGGCCTTGGCTGTATCTGCTTCGGTGGTGCAGCAGGTGTTACACGGCTTCTTGGCGGCGGCGAGGATCAAATCAAGGACTCTCTGGGTCTTGCCGGTTTTATGCTGCCCGAACCGTCCCACAACCGCTCACTTTTCGGACCGGCACGTCAGTCAATTTTGAAGTATAGTCCGGCTGGCTGGCAGAATCTGGTTTCTGTTGCAGCCGGACTGATGGCCAAATCCGGAGCCAGGGGTGACCGTGAGATTTTCGATGGGGATCATGGGTTCTGGGCGATGCAGGGGACTCATGCACGCCTGGAAGAAAAGCTCACAGAGAATCTTGGCAAATTCTATGCGATTCGTGATGTTCGTTATAAGTATTACCCCTGCAATGGTACTTTCCAGGCAGCGTGCAATGTAACAGAAGCGCTTGTAAATCAGTACAACATTAAACCGGAGGATATCAAACATTTGTCTTTCACAAATGAATACTTATGCAGTGGCTATCTGGGTGATGTGATAGAATATGTCAGTGATATCTCCAATTCCTATGCTTATTGTGTGTCCTGCGCAGCACATTTGGTTCCGGTTGGTCCGAAGTGGCATATGCGTGAAACAATGAAGAATCAAAGCATTCTTGATTTGATGGAGAGAATTGAATGCGTAGAATCTCTCGAAGCGGAGGTGGCTCGTCAGAAGGATAATAAAGAAGGGATGGGGTATATTAACCGTCGTCCGACAACAGTTACGATCACGCTTAAAGATGGCACAGTTTATACGCAGTCTCAGGAATTTATGCGGTTCATGTCGTGCGGTGTTCCCGAGTACGCTATTACAAATGATCAACTGGAGGGGAAATTCCGCAGAAACAGCGAGTTTACCTTAGCTCCTGAGCAACAGCAGAAAGCCATTGAAGCGATCTGGAACTTGGAAAATATCAATGATGTCGCAACCGGACTTATGCCGTTGCTTGTTCCGTAATCAGTGTCTTTAGGCGCATAACTCCCCCAGCCCGGTCTGGGGGGAGTTATAAGAATTTAGAAAGTGTCTGTTGCATATGGAAAAAATCATTCCGAATGGGGGATAATGATGTTTGGACTTCCGGTAAGCACATTTTTTTTGGTTTTTGTTTTTCCTCTGATCTGCGTGGGATTTGCGGTAATCTACGGCATTACCTTTAAGGAAGGCGATAAATGGTGGACTGTGGATCAGTTTTTTGAGTCCCCTAAAACCAAGACAGAGGAGGAGGATGTAAATGGCAAATAACACTACTGTCATTCTTGTACTGGCATATTTTGTCGTTATCCTAATAGTAGGTTATATGGCAGGTAAGAAGACTAAGAGCATGAATGAGTTTATGATAGCCGGTCAATCTCTTGGCGTCTGGGTTACTTCTTTTGGGATAATGGCGGCGGTAATGAGCGGCTGGACTTGGCTTGGAAATCCTGGCGCAAGCTATACCGTAGGCTATTCCGCAGGTGTTAAAATGGTTGCTTTATCGCCTTTTGGCTTGGTACTCAGCTACTTTATTCTGGCAAAACCCGTGCGCATTATCAGCTCTAAATTTAAATGCTACACGCTGCCCGATATTCTGGCGGCACGCTGGGGTGATAACCGTACTATCAGACTTCTTTCAAGCCTTATTATCCTTGTGGGCAGTCTGACATATCTTGTCTCACAATGGTCATCCATGGGTACCGCACTGGAGGCGGCTATGGGCGTATCCTACAAAACCGGCGTCATCATTGGTGCGATCATCATCATTGCTTATGTTGCGGCTGGCGGTATGCTTGCCTCTATGTGGACAAACTTTATCCAGATGATAATCATGTTCTTCGTGGCAATCGTTCTGGTAATAAAGAGCATAAATGCCGCAGGCGGCTTTGTTGCAATGAACCTCGCCGCCGCAGCAATCAATCCCGGTTATGTGGCTCCCTTGTCGGAAAATATCACCTACGGTTTTGTGAGCATCATGACCTACTCGCTGCTAATAGTGGGTCTGTCTTATGGAGGCCAGCCTTCACTTAACACCAAGTTTATGATGATCAGACACTGCGATCAGCTTCGATGGTCACCGCTTATCAGTATCGTTGCTCTTGTTGTGGGTACCTCTACCTACATTGTGGGTATCGCAGGTATTGTTCTGGTGGATCAGGGGGTGATTCTCGCCCCCGCGAGGGCGGACCTTATATTAATGAACGTGATAAGCGGCGTTTTCTCCCCGGCAGTGAACGCCTTTGTAATGGTAGCGGTAATGGCGGCAGTAATGTCCACCGCGGAATCCTATCTTTTCAGCAGCGCTGCCACTATCGTAACAGACCTTGGCAAGCATTTGTTTGGTGTTAATCTGGATGAGAAGAAGACCCTTAAATTAACCAGGCTGGCAATAGTGGCAGTCTCTATTGTCACGGTTATTATGGCACTTGACCCTCCCGGTATGATCTCTGTCATAGGCGGTCAGGCTTTTGGTACTTTCTGCGCAGGCTTTGGTCCTGTGCTGTATCTTGGCTTGCGTTGGAAACGCGTCAACACCAAAGCCGCTATCGCAGGCATGACCGCAGGTCTTGTTATCGGAGGCGTTATCCCCATTATTGATATGGCCTTACTTGACAGTACTCTTGCCCCCGGTGTCACCATCGCGGGAATCGGTATGCTGGTTGCCACGACAGTTATCATCATCGTATCATTGGCAACAAAACCCGAACACTCTGCGGTATTTGATTAGACAACACCTATATTTGAAGGAACGAATATGAGCTTCAATTATGTATGTTCCCAGCATCGTCAAAGAGGACCTGGAGTTGATAACTTCCAAGTCCTCTTTCTTTTTGTGAATATCAAGTTCTTTGTTGAAAACATCTAGGCAGGCACAGTATTATGAAAAACCATAGGAAGACAGCTTTACATTGTATTAAAATAATGATATAATTATATCATAATATATATATATATAAGAGGAGGACGATATGATTATAAAACCATCCGCAGCTTTAAGAAATGATTATGCATCGATTTCTAATCTTGCCAAAGAGACTAAGGAACCCATTTACATTACGAAAAATGGAGAGGGTGATATGGTCTTAATGAGTATTGAAGCTTTCGAAAAAAGGGAGCAGATCCTGACACTTCGGGAAAGAGTTCTGCAGGCAGAGCAGGAGCGCCTGAATGGAGCAAAATCAATGAGTGTATCAGAAGCCAGAAGAGCATTACGGGAGCGTTTGAGTGATGCACAAAGTTGAAATTCTCCCATCTGCCTGGGAGGATTTGAAAAAAATTGAAGATTATTATGCAATACAGTTTGATGCAGATATTGCAATCAAGGTTAGTAATCATATTCTTGATGTAATTGAGCGATTGGAGCAATTTCCGAATTCTGGCTCGATGACACCAGACAAATGGTTAAATGAAAAGGGATATCGGATTGTTATATGTAAAAAACATGTGGTGATTTATAAAACAATCGAAGCATCTGTCTATGTTTATCACATTGCCGACACACAAACAGAGTATACAAAATTATTTTATTGACAATTCATTCCTTTATTCGACAAATTGTATAATTCCAAAATATTGATTGAGTTTACGTAATATCTCGTACGCTTTCACCATATGAGATACCTGGTGTATATAAAGCCTCACGATTAACCAGCTGATTGCCGGACTGGATGCGTTCCATCAGCATTTGTCCGCAGCGCTGCCCAAGCACCCAGGTATCTGGCTGCGCATAAGTGGGTTCGATATATAAAATATCAGCCAGCTGTACATCACAGGGACTGACAAAAGAAATATCTTCAGGAATTCGGATGTTATGTTCCTTGCAATAGCGCAGTACCCCAATCGTGGTATGGCTGTGAGAGATGACCAGTGCCGTCGGCGGCTGG
>Ga0153941_1000742_pt1 | contig 13748 bp, 8 predicted proteins | sample TSNJ025MetaG_FD_104733 | JGI IMG/M metagenome (GOLD analysis project Ga0153941, IMG submission 104733) | Attine ant fungus gardens microbial communities from New Jersey, USA - TSNJ025 MetaG | ecosystem: Host-associated > Fungi > Mycelium > Unclassified | place: USA: New Jersey, Brendan T. Byrne...
CCTCTTTTATTAATTATCAAAAAATAAAATTAAAAATTTAATCATTATCTTTATAAAAATTTATCAAATGTAAAGTTGATGGGGTTGTATTAAAATTATCTTTTTTAAATTGTAAAGATTTTCTAAGTTTCAAATTGGTTGTTGATAATTCAATAATTAAAAACCTTTATTACCCACTTGACACTTCAAAATATAAATATATAGGAAGATTATACTTTATTTTGTTTTTTTTAAAGAATTTGTTCTACTCTACACAAGTTTATTATATAGGAAGATTATACTATATTTACTTAAAAGTAAGCAAAACCTTTAATTTACTTAAATTGTATAAGTATTTTACTAAAATAGAATATCCAAAGTATAAAGATTATTTCGCAGGTACTCGTATCACTCGTTTCACTCGATCCGATTGTATCCGATTTTATTCGATTTTATTCGATTGTATGTTGAGGAGTGACTCGCTACGATTGTGTTATTTTGGTTATTCGTGTTAATCTGGTCTGGTTATTTGGATGTAAAAGGAACTTGTTGTGGTATCTTACAATATTAAGGGTGTAATTAAAGTTAACTAAAACTTAATGATATTTTTACACAATTCAACTTAATTGAACAGAAAATATATAATAATTCAATTTTAGGCAGTTTCTATAAAGATAATTAATTGTGTGTGTGTGTTAAATTAATAATCTAAGATACTTACTCCACTTAATAGTCTTGAGATCACTAACTAGAATTATATCAAATAACAAATGAGATAGTTATATAATCGGATTTAGATCTATATAGTTAAGAAAGAAATTAAAATATGATTCGAATATTGATAGTTAAGATATACTGAGATAAAATATTTTTCAATTTCAAAAAGATTCTTTACAGACTAATACTATCACTTACTACTATTATCTTAAAATAAATGAGATATAATACTTAATTAATAGTAATAGAAAGATTTACAATTTGTGTGTAGATTTAGTGTTAGAGTGACAAAAGTTATATTTGATATTTTTAGTAGTACTGAAACGAAGACTTTTAAAATACTATTATTATAACTAGTTACTAGTAAAACCCTTCTTCCAAACTAATTAACACAATTTTATTTTATTTCTACAAGAGAGAAACAAGGTGTAGGTAAAATAAGAAAATAGCTAGCTATTAATCTAAGTTATATCTAACTTTCTGTGTAAATATTCTATTGTTCAAAATCAAAGATTGCAAACCCCTCCATTTTTATTCCATCTTATACGATTATACGATTATATGATTCTACGATTTTACGATTTTACAAATCAGCCGATTATTGAAAAGAATTTTTATAACTATTATAGAAGAGAATATTAATTATAGTCAGAATAGAATTAGATTGAATTATACTTTTTTACTACCAAAACACTAACCACTACCTTCGGGTGACATAATTTGATATGCTATCACTTTGATCGCTTAGTAAATATTACTGAGTATAATCTAATATACACACTTTGATTAAATCACGATTCACTTTTCGTTGAAATAAAAATAGGATATAACTAAACAAATTCTTCTCTTCTATTTTACCTTTTCTATTTAGAGTTTTAGGATTATATTGCATATTGTCTTTTGCTTTATTATGATCTAATAATATAAAAAAAATAACATCAAATATACCTAGATTTTTTACAGACAATGTATACAAATTCAACCCTAATTAAATTATAGCATCAATACATTTAAAAACTAATTTATTAGCAATTGTATTATCAAAATGATATGTAAAATAGTAAATTCTTCGAAAGGTTGTACAAGTTTATATATTTAAACCTAAAGCATAAACTCTTCTTTTGCAAATATTTCTCCATTAGGTAATGTTTCATTAATTGTCTTTAGAACCTAGCTACATATACTTGCTTATTTAGATATATAAATTATAGAGTGAATAATCTTTCATTTTTCTATTTTTATTTTTATTTTCTTGATCTTTATAAACAATAGAAGATAGTTAATCGTTTTATTTAATTATTCTATTTCATTCTCTTTATTCAAAAACTTAAACTTAATTTTCCAATAGATAAAACAAAGTGTTTACTTGACTTGTATTTTTAATTAAAGTAATAAATATTTTAGTATCAAAATTCTCTTTAGCACATAATAATAATTTACCATTTAAAACTATTCGATAGTTATTATATTCATTACTTAATTATGTTATTTATAATTTGTTTTTGATAGATAAACTTTACATTGTTATTAACTAGTTTCTAGTACTTGTTTAAAGTAATCTAATTGTAATTTGTCATTATTTATTATAATTGTAATATATCAGATCTGATTCTTTATTTAAGTCCATTGTTTTTATTCCACTTTTATTACTGAAAGTTTTTTAAACTAAAACTACTAAACCTAAACATAACCATTACCTTTTTCATTTCCTACCCTACGTAAATTATCATTCTGAATTTCCAAATCCAATAATAAAATATTTTTTCTAGTAGATTAATTAAGTCTATTAAATTAATTATTTCTTAATTGATCTTGTATTAACGTACCATATTTTGGTTTTATAAACTAAGAGGTAAGATATTATTATTAAAATTAGTTTCCTTTATTGGAATTAAATTTGTTGGGGCAGTTTACCTAATTTGGTATATCTTCGTCTTTTATTTCAATAAGAGTGATAAAATCATGAATACCAACAATATACAAAAACAATCCACATTTCTCCCTTACTACCACTATAGACAATATTCTCAAACCTCATATATCCTCATTTCGTCATCCTTATCTATAAGAATCTCCATTCAACTATCCGATCCCTTTTGGATTTAAACTCTATCTAGACCTCTCATTCATCACCTAATAAAATTCCTTTTAATCACATATTTATTATATAGCTCTTCTACACCTCAATTTAGTATATTATCTTAACCTCCTTCAAACCAACCTTTATAAATCATTCATCCTTGATTAAAATTCCTTTTCATTCACTCTTTATAGTCTAATTCTAGATTTTCCTATTTCACATAACATCACAATTTAATTTTATTACCTTATACCTATTCACTAATTTATTTTGACCTAAATCCTTTTTAAAAACGAATCATAATCCGCATCCTGTTTTATACGCAAATCATCAGCTTTTTTTAAAAAAATACCTCCTTTTATAGAGGTTAACCCTCATCCTATCAATTATTCATTAGTTTTATGTATAGTACAAAACTTACTCTTTATTTTTAGAAATATGAGATAGTGGACATAGTTGAGAGATATGATATAGTCGATATAGATGAGATAGTTATACCTTCATACCATATGTTTTATAACAGGTTAAAGGTATTATTCCTTATAAGGCGATAGTCTAATACAACTCATTCTTATTTATTATAGAAGAGAGATAGATTTATTTATATACTAATAAAAGACTTATTCCATACATATTTAATTAAAAAGGTACTGTTGTTGCTAAATTTAGTAATATTAGTCTTATTTAACACTTTAACAGTTGTAACAATTTTAACATTTAAACACTTTAACTTATAAAGTATAATAAGGTTCTGTAGATTATATTCAAATATAAAATTATTTTAATTATTTAACTCCTTTCACTAGTCGACTTATTTATCCAGACTAGATTTAATTTATTTTCATATCAATTTTTTTATTAAAAATAAATTTTTTAAATTCATGACTAATCATAAAACTTAAGTAATATCTTAAAGTAAGTTTGGAGATTCATTAAATCAACATCTCTAATCAAATCTAATCAAATCTAATCAAATCTAATCTATAATTATTGAATCCTTTCCTGCTCGAATCCTTCTCTTATCTTGTGATAGGTTACTCTTATTATTAAGCTACTCCTTCATCATGACTTGAGTCTTAAACAGATTATCTTCGTTATTTTTTTGTTAAAGTTATTTATAAGTAATATTGATAACGAGTTAATTGAAATTAGTAAATTAAACTACTATATAGGGGTAAAAAAGAAAGAAAAGAATTACTACTTCTAAATATAAAGGTTACTTCATTACAGCTATTATTTCTTAAATTTTAAATTATAAACAATTTATTATCGATTCATTTTTAAAGAATAAGAAATTTATGGATATTTTAAAGAATTTAAACTTACTTTTTAACTATTTAAATAAACACCACACTATGAACATCAAAAATTTAATAAAGATAACTTTCCTTTAAACTATAAAAATCTATGAAAAACATTGTTCCTATTAGAACAAATATTGAAATAAATAGGAATGCTTTAAGTAATCTAAAAAACTAGAGGATTTAATTAACTTTATGGAAATAAGTAAAGATAACATTTTAAAAATTGTTAATAAAAATAAAATATATATATAAAATTAACCTATAGCTATTGGTATTATCGATGTTTTATCTAATGTTGATTTAGAATTAAAAAATATACATATGGATCACTTTCATATTTGTAAATATCACCTTAAAAATAATTAGGATTACCTACTGGCATATCGAAACTATGCAAAAGGATATAAAGAATTAACATCATATCTATATACTTTACCTGTATTTAAAATAGGATGATAAACATCAACTGCTTCTCCATAATATTTATTTAAATATATTTATATATTTCACCATGTAATTTAGGTATGTTATAATCATTTTCTAAAAAATTAGATCTATAAATAGCTAATGCTAATGACGGTAAAGTTTGATATTTTATATCATTGACACCTGTAAGTCTAAATATTAATAAATTAAATTTTTGTATTAATGAATGTAAACTAATTACATCTCTTTCACAATATTTTTTATTTATAGACTCCATTTTTGTTTGTAATTTTGCATTAATTTTACATTTTAAATAAAAAGTTTTATTAATTTATAGTATTTTATTTTTATTATTTATAACACTAGTAGGTTAAAGTAGTTGAACCTTTATATCGCTTTCATCGGAAGCACATTCTACCAATGAATTAAGGGCACTAAAATATAGTTTACCTATATAAAGGTATTAATTGTATTAATATATTAAATAAAACTAACTTAATTTTTAATCATTTATTTATTTTTTAAAAATACTCATACCTCATTTATTTATTTTAAGGGAAATAGAAATTAGTTATTATTGACTATCAACTCAAGATAGAAATTCTTCTGAACTTACACATTCAATTGGTGCTGGTATGAAACCAGGATATACTCCACAGATTTCCGATCCGATCCGATCTTTTTACATAAAATACACCTTTTCTTAGAACTGATGCCTCATTTAGCTGTCCAGTAATATAACCGCTATTAATGTGGCTTTCCTACTGAGAGAATAGCAAAGGAATGAATAACATCTGTACCTGTAAAAATAAATCGAATATGTGTATCAATAGGTAGTACAATTCGATTATCTACATCAAGTAGTCGAACTTGACCTATTTCAAGATCTGATTCAGGGATTCTGTATGAATCGAACTCAATTGATTCTCCAACCTCATTAATAAATTTGGAATATTCAACTGATCAATATCAGTTATGATCTATAACTTTAACAGTTAGTGAAGGTGATAAAATTTCGTTTATAAGATAAAGTAGTTTAAAACTAGGAAAAGCAATTGCAATTAGTACTAGTGCAGGTGTAATTGTTCAAACTAGTTCAATTAGTGTACCATGATTAGCATATTTATAAACAATTGCAGATTTTTTACTATTTAAATTTACAATAACAGATGAAAGAACTCATAGTACACCAAATAGAATAACTAATAAATAAAAATTTTCATCATGTAGTTGAACAATACCTTCATATGTAGATGAAGCACTATAATTTTATTTAATTTAAAGTTTATATTTAGCATTAGCATAAGCAGTGGATTAATAAAAACAGCAATATTATTTATGTTTATTACTTATTATTAATAAGATTTAAGTAATTTAATAAGAATTAAAGGAATCGAACCTTTATTTTCGATGTGTTAAATCGGTATTCTAACCATTGAATTAAATTCTTTAAATTTTAGTTTCTTAATTTATTATTCTATTTTTGCTATTTTTTACAAAAGAAATAATTACTATTTAGTGTATATATACAAATATAACAACACACACCTATATTATATAATAACTAATACAATGCAATAGTTTAATATAGAATAATTAATACAATGCAATAGTTAAAAGGGAAAAAAAGTACAATTTAAATTATTGTAGATTAATTGCATCCTTAATGTAAGTTGCTGTTAGTACTACAAATACATAACTTTTATTAAATAATACTTTTATTGCCGTAAAACCAATAAATAGAGTAAATGGAATTAGAGTAATTACAGCAATTAGTTTTGAACCTGTAAACATTGGTGATAGGAAACTAACTAGAATTTTCATTAGTACATGACCAGAACTAATACTTGCAAATAGTCGAACACCCAGTGAAAAAGCTCAAGCTGAATAAGAAACAATTAGTTAATTTGGTACTAGTAGAGGTACTAGTGCTAGTGGTGTCCCAGATGAAACAAAGAATGAAAAGAAATGAATTCGGTTAAATTTAAGTCCAAGTAGTGTTACACCAATGAAAATAGATACACTTAGTCCTAGACTAATAATAACACTAGTTACAATAGCAAAACCATAAGAAAATTTAGCTACACTAATTAGAATAAAAAAATAGTGTATACATAAATGGTAGATATACTTCACCTTTTTAACCAATTTGAGATTTAACTATTGAATGAATTGATGAAAAACTACTTTCAATTGCAATACTAAATCGATATTAAATTAGATTCAGACCTTCTTTATCCTATATAGTAACAATATGCATTGATACAATTAGATATGTAACAAGTGCTATATAAAATTTTTTAGTAAAAACTATCAGTAATAATAGGTGCTTTTACATTAATTAGACCTTTAACATGAAATTGTTCAAGAGGAGAAAAATATACAAACATAACAATAGTTATTTATTTTTAATAGCTCTCGCTTCCATACTTTTTCTATTTGCAGATTTTTAACTAATAAAGCCGGATCAAAGGTATCCCAAAATCGGAACTCTAACTCTCGAATAAGTCATTCATTTTAGTTACTTTATTAACTCCTACTATTTTTAGTTTATACTTTAATGAATTTATAATTCTTTTTAAAATTAAGCTTTCAACCAATTTGTTTTCTATTTATTTCAAGTATAAGTCATTTTTAAACTTTTTTTAAATAAATTTAAATGGTATTTGAATAATAAGAGTTATTCCATAAGTAATTTGTTTTTAACTTTAATTTTAGTTTACTTAGTTTATATTTTATATATTTGACGGTTAATCCATAATTTTTATTAATATTGACTTTGTTTTATAGTCATTTAGTATTATTGTTTCTAGTTTTAGTTTAGAGAATTTGAACAATTAGATTTATAATTACAATATTCCAACATTTTTAAAAACTTTACCAGTAAGTTTATCTAGTAAACACAGTTTTATACAGAAGATAAAGTATTTTTAACTATTGTTGATTTAATGTTACGAGGAATATTCATCAAGTAATTGTTTTTAATTTACTTTGACTGTTTAATTTTATTAAATAAAAACTTAGCCGCATATTGACAAATAATTTTATAAATCTTTTTATCATTGCCTAGATTAGCGGGCAAACCTTGTGGTTATGTACTTTTTAGTTTTGATGTTCTTTGTTCATCCATTTTAATTCTTCGTACGTTAGTTAAAACTTTTGCTCAATCGCTTCGGTATCGGATGATACATTGTACAATCGCGACATTACGTAACCATGGTAACGACTGCTGAATCATTAAATGATCGGACTCCCTTTTTGGTTGTAATATTTATAGAGGATTTATCCATCTTTTAGTAGTTAGAGGTTAGCATTAACAAGTCCTGATCTTTTCATTGGAACGGCTATATACTTATGGTGTGGTTTAATAGTTATCCGCCTGGACTGAATCAGATCGCTCATTGTTCTACTTCGGGCTGCACTCACTGAACAAGCTTTAAATTCGATCCATAGAAATTTTAAATATTTTTAAATCAATTTTCTTAAATCTTATTCCTAAGTTACGGTTATTATATCTTTTATTTTATTAAGATGCCATAATTAGCTCTTATTAAATACTATTATAGTTTTGTTTGGAATAAAGCCACTGGAAATAAAATTTTTAGCTTACAGTATTTATTTGTAATTTACTTAAAACATTTACCATAAGTAATTAAGTGATATATTATTATTTTACCTATTTAATTTTTTAAATTTCAATGTATATTTTTAGTTACTATTTTTTATACTTTTTATTTTAGAATTAGCTATCTTAAGTTAGGTTCATAATTGAAATAATTTATTTTTATAACTTTACCTTTTATACCTACTTAATGGTGATTATTTAGTACATTTAGTTCATTTTATTTATTTTTAATTGTTACATTTAGTAACTTTTACTGTGTTTTCTTTATGTGGTTAATTGTGTAATCTGTTTTACTTTATTAATTTTATTATCCCTTACATACAAAACTCTTTTAATATAAATTTATTGGCTTTGGGACTTTCAAGTCTTGTCAACATTGTGTGATAGTTTTTAATTGAAACATTTCCATTTGATTATATATTGTACCTTTGGGTTATCTTAGCATACTATTGTTTATTTTAGACTTGTTTGCCTTACTATTTTATAGTACTGACCCTATTTAACTGTATGAATGTTTTTATTAATTGTGGTAAATTATGACTGTTATTTATTTGGTATTTTAACGTATTATATTGATTAGATTATCTGTTATTTATTTTAGGTATTCTTGTTGTTTAGTAGTTTTATTGTTACTTATTAAGTATTTTTTAGTATTTAGTGATATTTGTATTATTTAAACTTTTTTAAACTTTTGGAATATTAATTATATTTAGTTAGTAAGTAAATTAGTAAATAAGTAAGATTAAAAAGAGGTGTAATTTCATCTATATTACCTAGTTATTTTATATAGAAAATTTAATTCGCAATGAAAAAAAAAGAATTGAAAATGTTAATTTGAAATGGTATAATTTCTCCAATGAATCATAAAGACTTGTTAAAAATTTCTTTAGAAGTATATTTATTTATGATAATTATTATTATGTTTTGTAGACCTTTTACTTGTTTTTCGTAGCTATTTTCATACTTTGTATGACACTTTTAGTAAGGTTTAATTGGAAAACGCTATTCATCTAATTTCTTTATTTTATTCATTATTTATATTTTTATATTATTTTTAATCTATTTTATTAATTTTTATTTATATTTAGTTTTATAAGTTAATTTAGAAAGTCTTTAGATATTTTGTTGCATAATTTGTAGATTTTTCCTTGTTAAAAAGTTTAGTTGATATAGTATTTGTATTAACTTATAATTTATAGTAATATTTTTATATTAGATAATTAATTTTTATTAAAAGTTCAATAATACCTTATGACATTTACAAAATTATTTTTGAATAAATCAACCCCTAAATATAATTATACACAATGAAAATAAGTTAAAGAAAATGTACGTAAGAATATGCCATTAATATACAGTAATTAAATATAATGGGATAAGTAAATAAAATTATTAATTTAATAAAATCTTATTACATAACTTAAAAGCACATGAATTGTTTCATTAACTTATATAAATTTGTATCTATACAAAATAATAAAATTATAGAATAAATCATAAAAATGATGACATTAACAAATATGTTACATTGGTAAAAGGTTGATCAAGATAAAGTTGCAATCTACTTAAATAGTAATAATTAAAATATTTAATCCCATATTTTATATCAAATTATTAGATAATTTCTTAAATACTTAAATACTTAATTAGTTAATTACTAAAATTGTTTTTCATATAAAACTAGTGTAAAATCTTAAAAATATAATTATTATAATCAGTGTCAAAATGTGCTATAAACCATGCTGTAAATTAAAGTAATACAAGATATAAAACCAAATAAAAGTTTAAAATACTACAATCTATAATAATATAAGACATCATTAACATAATTATTAATTTCCCTATTCAGAAATATGTAATTCATGTGTACTAATTAAATAAAATATTTAAGTAAAATCAATATTAGTAAATATCCTACAATCCTATAAAACAATCTTAAATAGCTAAAAAATCTAATAAAAATATTAAGCTAAACGCAATATAACTCGCTAAATATACAGTATCCTTAAACTTATTCAATACAACACTACTATAAAACTATAATACTAAATCACGTATAATATAAATAAATATCATTATCTAAGTACAAAATAATTAATTAAGTAATTATAATAATAAATAGAAGTAACCCATCTTAACACTACAGATAGATCAACTGTCACCTAATAAATTTTGATTACCTACATATTAAAAACTCTATACTTATAAATAAAATAGAAAAAGTTATTTGTTTATTTGTTTATTTGTTTATTTGTAACAAAATATAATCAGATCTGATGATTAAAAATAAATATGTTGTCTAATCTCCTGTCCCCCGGCCACTTTTAAAATAAAATCTTTGTTTTCTAAAAATAAATGGATGCAAAGCTTAGCCTAACATAAAAGAAGTGCCAATAAAAAAAACTTTGTAGTATTTTATATTGATTTATTTATGAAACTTATTTTTGGGTTTATTATTTTGGTTTGGCTTTTAGGAAATTAATTATTGTAAATTTAACATAGTAAGGTAGTACCAGTATTTATTTTTATATTAGATATGGGGGTTAATTTTATGCCTGTGTACTCAATGTTATGTTATTTATATATAAATTATAGGAATTTATTTTATGCTATTTTGTTAATTTTATAAAAGGGTTGCACTGAGTTTTTCTATTTTTAACTTGACTCTGTATAGCTTAAGTTTGGAGTTATCGTTATAATGTTTTGCTTCATACTTGACATAGGGACGTTAAGTCTTTATATTAGGTTATACTGTTAGGTTCGTATCGTAGCAAATTAACAAAAGTTGTATCTCTGTTGTCATATTTTAGTTCAAATTACTGTTGATTTTTTTGTTTTTTACTCTAGACAAATTTATTCTTAAAATTGTAAGTTCTTTTGTTAAAATGAAAAATTCATTGCTATATAAGATTCAAACGTAGAATATTGTATGATCAAGATAGTGCCTGTTTGGTGTTGTAGTAACGCTTAATTTAAGAATATTATGGTTGTTTAACCTGGTAGTAGAACGAGTATACTCGACATAAAAATGAATACCTTGTTTTAGATGTGTTTAGCAAAAAACTCAAAAATTAATTTCGCTCCGCTTCTTTGATAAGATTAAAATTGAATAGGTATAAATACCATAACTTTATGTGATTGAAAAGTAAAATTTAGAAAATAACTTCGACCCTCTTGATCAAAAGGATCAGTATAAGGCCTAAAAACCAAAGAGTGACAACTGGCAGACCTAAAAAAGGAGCTCCCGCAATATAAAGCTTGAGTTACCAGTGTAATCAAAGTTAAAATATTCCCGGTAATAATTAAATATATTAGAAGAATTAGCTATATAAAGATATAAATATTTAGACATAACCCAGTAGGGCACAAAGTAAGAAAACCTCGTTTATTTATTAAAAACAAAAAGGGTAAAATAGATAGGCTTCAACCGCTGCGCTACATATAAAAATAGTATGAACCACACATACGCTAAACCTCTATGTATATCTGCGTTCGTTCACTACATTTTTTGAGAAAGAGAAAACGGTAACTTCAACTTTTTCTAAAAACGCTATTAATACAGTGGGGATTTAAGTAATTTCATTAAAATTAAAATAGCTATTAAAAAATAATACCTTCTAACATAACAAAGAATAGTTCACTATTTTCAAAATAGTTAATAATTTTTATTAGTTTTTACTGGTAAACTATTTACATTAATAAATAATTTATATAATATTATTCCTAATAAAAAAAGCTTTAAATGCACTATACTAGGACTAAGTCATTTATACATTTCAATTTTATATTTAATTAATGAAACAATTATTTTTAATTTATTTAACATAAACTATATTTATTATTTCTTTTTACTGTTTATAATTAATTTAGTTATATTATTATATTAGTTTTTTTGACTCAATTTAGTAATATATAATCTTATTACTTGTGTAAATGTAAATGAAGGTAATATATATTTTGAGAAAAGGAAGATTATAGAAAATAATACAACAAATGCAAATACTAATTGATTAAAGAAATAAAATGGTATTAATTGTGGCATTAGAAACTGTTTTTAATTTAAGGGTTCTAGATAATTTTGTATTTTTATAATGTAAGAACTATCTCTGCTAATTCATGCTTATATAGAAAAAGCATATATAGAAAATGAACTATATTTTGTAATTTTGATAATATAACTATATATATATTGAGATATTAAGGCTATCTGGTTATTTTATATAATAATTAAGAGTTTTTTATTTTAAGACTTGAAAACATCAAAAAATGAGTTGAAGATTTAGCCAACAGCTTCATATTTTATTATGCTTATTTTTTATTTCTTAGTAAATCTTTTTATATTTTTGAAAAAGGTAGCTGTATAAACATATTACTTGAAATGTTTTGTGAGCTATTTGATTTCAAGAAAAAAGATAGAACAATAGAATAATTTTAAGGATCTATAAGATTAGCATTGAGTATTATTTTATAGAAAACCCCAAACCAAACCTATTTTTTTACGTTAAATAAAAATTAAATTTTAGCTAATTTTATTGATAATAGCAGATTAATTATGGATGATTTTCTACACATTTCTAATTTAACAAAATTTTGTTTTCTTTTTCTAGATCTAGAATAATACCAAAAATTACTTTGATTTAAATTGAATATATTTGATTAGATTTGCAGCTAGACTCAAAAGCTATTTTTATTAAAAACTAATTGCAATCAAATTTTACACAGTAGTAATTTACGAGTAGCCAGGCTCGAACTGACAATATCAACTTGGAAGGCAGAGATTATACCAATTTAACTATACTCGCGTTTAAGCTAAGGGAGAACCTTTTGTTATTACTATATTTATGTTTTTAGCTGTTTATCAACAATAGCCTTAACTTTATTTTTAAATTATTTTTATATTCTTGTTCTCTTTTAATATAATCATTATTTATGTATATATAAATAAAATAATTATTTACTTTCAGATAAGTTTAATTTTAAATAGCTTTGTTTAAGCTAAAAAAGCAGCATTAATGATAACTCTACAAGTAAGTTACAACAAATTTACCTCCCATAATAACTAATATAACTTATAGCTTAAATATATATATAAATTATATTTATCTTTATCTATTAATCCAATACCAATAAATAGCTGTTGTAAACAAAGTAACATTATTCTATACTCAAATAATCCTTATCTCAGATTTTATCTTAAAAACTCTAAATCTCTAATTATTTTATTATCTTTTTCAATAAGAATAGAATTAAAATAGAAAACCCTATGCATAATTATTCAACAGTTAACTGATTACCCCTTTTCATTTTCACTACAATTTATGTGAACAAAAATAAATTAAAATAAATAAAATTAATAAATAAAGAATAAAAAACTATTCCGTTTTCATACCACTCTTTGGACTACCTTAATAGTTAAAATAAATCTTACTCTCCTATTTTATAAAATTGTAGCTCTTTGGCAAGGGATGGGGACTGAAGTCCCCCGCGTCTCTCTTTTTTAGCCCTTTTAGCCCTTTTAGCACACAGGGGCAGTCTCTTAACTAAGTTTTTAATAAAATTAATTATCTAAAGAGTATAAGCATGAATAGCTTTAAATTACTTCTGTTAAATATTATTA
>Ga0153941_1000744_pt1 | contig 13702 bp, 15 predicted proteins | sample TSNJ025MetaG_FD_104733 | JGI IMG/M metagenome (GOLD analysis project Ga0153941, IMG submission 104733) | Attine ant fungus gardens microbial communities from New Jersey, USA - TSNJ025 MetaG | ecosystem: Host-associated > Fungi > Mycelium > Unclassified | place: USA: New Jersey, Brendan T. Byrne...
GATGACATAGCCAAAAGATACGAGGCACTGCACTTAAACTATTGAACCGCCGTATACCGAACGGTACGTACGGTGGTGTGAGAGGTCGGCTACTCAACTAATGGGTAGCCTCCTACTCGATTTTTTGCAAGGCTGGGCGGCAGAGCCTTGCGTCGGCAATTGAGGCGAGGAAGATGGTATTATCATAACTTTTAGCATCCTTGGTAATTAAGATATGTAAAATAAACTTGACATATAGTCGATTAAATTATACAATTATAACAAAAAAATTGAATGGTGGCAATATATGGCTAAATTAGCAGCACAGCTAAAAATCATTAACCGTTTGCATATATTTCGGGCTGAACACCGAATAACTCAGGAGCAACTTGCCAAAGAAATCGGAGTAACCCGCGCAACTATTGTTGCGATTGAAGGAGGCGGATACAATCCATCGCTAGAACTTGCATTTCGTCTGGCTCGTTATTTTAAGGCAGATATCAATGATCTTTTTTCAGTCGAGGAGGAAAGCAAATGAGAAAACTGGATTCACTTTTATTAAGAGTTTTTCTTTATGGGTTGCCGATTGTTATTGCTTTCGCTGTTTTTGTCTATCCATATGACTTAGAAACCTCTGATCGGGCTGGAGGCTATATAAAAGCATTGTATAACTTCGGCGGATTTGTCTTTGGGGCATGGATGATACTTTCAATTTACTTAAGTGTCCGATTGATAGTTTCCGGACTATTTCGCGAAAAAGTATTAGCTAAAATTACATTTATTAAAGAGAGAGACGAGCGTGAAGAAATATTAACAGGGAAGGCGGCCAAATCAACTATGCTGACTTCACTTGCTATTTTGCTGTTTCTACTCTGCCTTTCCTGTTTCCAAGTCTCAGTATATAGTGAGCGACCAGAAAAAGCGATTGATGGAAAAACGACGATTGTGTCATTGAATGTAAACTTTAATGCATTACAAAGCAATCAGCAGGGAGAATTAGAAGAATTGCTACAAAAGGAAAATATGGTGTCATATTCCGGTTTGCCGGTCTCTAGTTCAGCAGTAATTTTAGGATTAATCATTTGGCAAATTATATCTTATAATTTTTCGATGCGCCGCTTATTGAAATGAATTAGGACTGGGAGAAATATTGAATAAAAATCTTTCAAAAAAGAAAGCTTACTTTATTTTTACTTGTAATTGAAAACAGTACTACAATTTTGCAATTGGACAAGGGGTGTAAGAATGATGAAACGAAGGCTATTATTTATATTGCTGGCTGCCCTAATTGTGCATTTGTGTCCTAATACCACTTTTGCGGCAAAGCATGACTATGGAGTGGAAACGAAGACTATTCAGCTACAGGAGAATTTTATTAATTATTACCTGATTCATAAGCAAGATAATGATGGAAAAGATGACAGTTTGATCATTTACCTGAATGGCAGCGACCTTGCTTGTGCATTAGGCCCAAACAATGCTTATTTAGAGCAGTTTGTTAACATCATAGTCAAGCTCAACGAGAATACTTCTTCGGAGTTCGCCATGCTGATTCCTGACAAAATCAATATGGGAATCGGACAAAGTAACGCTCGCAGGGATGAGAAAGTCATGAGCCATTATACTTTACAAGAGCGAGTTTTCGGAGCGGTTAAGGTTATTGATGAATGTTTAAGTGCAAATAATTATAAGTCTGTTTTGCTGGTGGGAGCCTCCGAAGGAGGGGGGATTTTGCCGAAGGTTTATAACAGTTTGAAATATAAAGAGAAGGTCTCTAAAATAGTTATATTGGCTGGCGGCGGCTTATCGCAGTATGAAGAATTTAAGTATTTACAAAAAAGCGACCTGCCAATGCCTGCGGCATATCGAGGGGAGTTGCAAAAAATCGATACTATAATGGATAAGATCAAGGCATCACCAGATAGCATGGACAATACATACCTGGGATGGCCGTATAAAAGATGGTCTGGTTTCCTGTCTTACCGCCCGCTAAATGAATTAGTAAAAATCGATATTCCCATATTGGTGATGCATGGTGGAAAAGATATAAACACGCCGGTAGAAAGCTCAAGAATGATTCAGGAAGAATTTAATAACCTGGGAAAGACAAACCTTGTGTATATAGAGTACAAAAACTTGAATCATTACTTTGGTAAAAAACTGGATACCATTCTTAATGAGATAGCTAACTGGCTAATTAACAGTCCTGTCGAAGTGAAATTTTGACAAATTGTAAAAACAAGATCCAATAAAAGGGGATGTCGCCTTAACGCGACATCCCCTTTCGGATTTTTAAGGTAAAGTTTGCTCATTAGGGAACATTTAGATTGATTGGCTGAATAAGCGTAGCGGCCCAATTTTTAAAGAAGTTCACATTTTAGCATTATTAGGAATGTTGTGCAGCCAAACTATTTTTGGTAGTCGTTGCGAAAGCTAATAATTTTATGAAGTTATTCCATATCGGGCAAGCCGTTCATCTAAAGTACCGGTATGCAATTCTAACAGGTGGTTGTCGTAATCGTAAAAATAGATTGAACGGCCTACGCCATCAACGCGAGGCCTTGGAGGGCGCAGTTCCAGTCCTAATTCTTTAATTGTTTCAATATATCTATCATATTCACTCTTAGCGATTTTAAAAGCAATATGATTGTATGTGCGTTCGCTGAAGGCATTACCCTCCATAATACATACCCAAACATCATCAATTAGGAAAAACTTTTCTTTTGACAAGGAAAATGTCCTGTCACAACTAGAATAAACTTCTTTAGCATTCAATATTTTAGTTAGCATAGTTGCAGTCTTATCCAAATCATGGACAATCATTGTAATATGGCTAAGCCCCAAATAAGTACCTCCTTTTTAAATTGGCGCTGGTCAAGAAAATTACGCGTATTCTATACGATACTGAAATCCTGCGTCGGTTATCACTTTAATAGTATCTTCAATACTTTGCCCGCCGGCGGTCAAATAACCGGAAGCAAAGATGGAATCAACCGCATAAAACATCCATTTCTCCTTCCCCTTTAGATATACCTCCCTCCCCGCAGCACAGCGTATATCCGATTTAGGGGTTAAAAGTCGTGCGAGACACAATACTTTGAGACAATATTCAGCAGACAAATGGGAAGTATTTGTATCTGCTAAAGCCGTACCTTCTATGGGAATCAGAAAATTAATTGGTACTGCCTGGGGATTGATGGCCTGAATTTCTAGCAGCATATCCGCAACATCAGCCTTATCCTCTCCGAGACCGATAATGCCACCGCAACAAATCTCAAATCCGATGCCCTGTAACATCTTTATGTTGGATATTCGCTCTTCATAAGTGTGCGTAGTGCAGATATTTGGGTAAAAGCTTCTGCTTGTATTTAAATTGTGGTTTATCCGGTTCACTCCCGCCTGTTTCAGCTCTTGGGCCTGCTCGGGCGTTAACAGCCCGATGGAGCAGCAGATCGGTGTTTGCGTTTCTTTTTTTAGTTGCCTGATGGTATTGGCGAACTCGTGTATCTCATGGTCGCTAAATCGGATACCACTTAATCCGATACAATGTCGAGCAAGATTTTTCTCCCGTACAACATCGCCGTCGCGCAATAATTTGTCATAGGATATAAAATCGTATTTGTCAATCCCTGCTTCGGAATCTTGGGACTGGGCACAATAGGCACAATTTTGCGTACAGTTGCCGCTGCGGGCATTTGTAAGAAGTTGTATATCGACGATATTGCCTTTATACTTTTTTCTGATCTCATACACGGCTTTTAGCAATTCAGGAAGCTCCTCATCAGGAAGATTGAGAATAGATAATGCCTCCTGGCGGGAGAGGTTACTACCATTAAAAGTCATATTTGATTTCCTCCATAGTATATATTTTCAAAAGCTCAACTGATCGGTTGTTTCCCTAAGCAATGCAACCATTTTAATCTCATTCTGATTTCTCTAGTTTACCGTATTTGACATGAATAATACCATGAGAACATTTGTATTGTCAACCTAATATTTAAAAGCGGTTAACGACAAGGAGCGATCTTTCGATGGGAGGAATTATCAGGGGTAAAACAGAGCGTGGGAGCGTTGAGTATTCTGGGCTTACATGCGATGGCGTCCCATCCTGATCGGCACATTGATCAATCAATGGGGAGCCTGCAAATTGGCAATGTTGCAGGCTCCTTGCTTTCCAATAATTGTATCAAAATTAACGTCATTAGATATTAATTGCTGTTACTTAAGATAAGATGTCTGATATAATAGTATGTATACTCAATTTTACACGGAGTCCATTAGTTGTTTACTGTGATTTACTGTTATAGGGATAGAATTTAAACCTCATGGCAGCAATTTACGTATCCGATAACTAAAACCGCGTCTTAACTCCGCTTCTGTAAGCGGGAGTTTGGATCGGCTAAGTCCCTGGATAAGGTTGATTCCTCAGATGGGGTAAAACCCCGTCTGAAGCGTGTCTCACTTTATTTTAAAAAGGGGGAGGGAAGTGCCAAATGAAAATAGCTTATTTCCAATTAGCTATGTCGATGTCAATTGTGGGAGCTAACGTTCCGATAGGAAAAATTATTGTTAGCGAATTACCCATCTTCTTATTTTCTGAGATCCGTTTTCTCATTGCTTTACTGTTTTTAATCCCAATGTTGTTTTGTGATAATAAGGGAATCGTTTTTGTCAAGAAAAACAATTTACTTTATTTATTCTTACAAGCATTCTTTGGTGTTTTTCTGTTTAGTATTTTCATGCTTTATGGTGTAAAGTTTACTACAGGCACTTCGGCAGGAATTATAACAAGTACAGTGCCGGCAGCTATCGCTTTGTTATCCTTTTTCATTCTAGGCGAAAAGCCGTCTAGAAGGCAGATTGCGTCAGTCGGCCTTGCTGTTTTAGGGATTTCAGTGATTAGCTTTCAAGGCTCCTCCACTGTAAAGGACAATGCCTTATTGGGAAACTTGCTGATAATAGGCGCTGTAGTTTCCGAAGCCTTATTCACCATCTACGCTAAGAAGCTTTCTGATGCTTTAAGCCCTCTGCAGATGGCGGTGGGAATAAATATAATTGGACTGCTTTTGTTTTCTCCTTTTGCCATTAATGAAGCGCTCGCTTTTAATTTCTCCAAGATTAATATGTCAATGTGGCTTATAATTGGGTATTATTCTGTAACGGCCAGCGTGCTTTCGTTTATATTGTGGTATCGTGGAGTAAAAAATGTCTCTGCAAGCATAGCAGGGCTTTATACTGGCTTTATGCCAATTGCAGCAACACTTGTTAGTGTGATTATTTTGAATGAGAAATTTGGGTTTAACCACTTAAGCGGAATGATATGTGTGCTTTGCGCTATCTATTTGGGATCTAAAAGTGTATGTAAGCCTACACGAAGCACCTAGATTTATGCCAATTGAATAATTGCCAAATAAGGCGGTATTATAACGGCCTAAGCTTGTATTTTTTAACGCAATGATATAACCGTAGATGATTTATCACTTCTGATAAATCATCTACGGTTATTGATAATAAACAGTGTGTTATCGAGCAGCGTTAGCGGCGATATTCAGGACGTCCCAAGGCCGGGAGAAGGGCGGAGCATACAACAGATCCATTAGTCCCAGTTGCTCAACCGTCATCCCATTCCAAATGGCTGTTGCCAGTATATTGGCGCGCAGGGCGGCACCGTTGCCTCCCACCACCTGACCGCCAAGCAATTTTTTCGTTTGCGAATGATAAATGAGTTTTACCCATATATCGGCCTGTTCAGGCAAGAAATTGCTATGATTCTTATCCTTAACGAGTACTGTTTTATAGGGAATGTTTGACTTTGCGGCTTCAGCCTCCGTAATGCCCGTCCGTCCGGCCTCAAGCGAATTTACCTTAATAGCCGCCGTTCCCAATGTGCCAGGAAATACCCTTGCTTGACCCGCCATATTTTCTCCGGCGATTCTGCCAATTTTATTAGCGGTAGTTGCCAAGGGAATATAGGCAGGGGCTTTCTTTAGCAAGTGAGAAACAGTAGCGCAGTCTCCAGCAGCAAAAATACCGTCAACATTCGTTCGACCGTGCGCGTCGATGATAATAGCGCCATTAGGCAGCATAGCAATGTCTGTGTCTTGCAAAAACTGCGTGTTGGGTCTGACGCCGGTGCAAATCACTACCAAATCGCTGCTGTATTCGCTTTTATCGGTGACTACGCCTGTTACGCGGGTATCGCCGCGCAGTGCCTTAAGCGTTTCTGCCAGATGTATCTGGACTCCTGCCTCAGTCAATTCCTTTTCAAGTATGTGAGCAATATCCTGGTCAAATGACTCGGCAAGTACTCTTTGGTCTAGTTGAATGATTCGCACGTTTTTTCCTAGTCTGAGCATAACATCGGCTACTTCTAAGCCGATATAGCCCCCGCCGATAACCGTGACCTCCTGAATTTCGCTCATGTGGGCCACCGGTTTTAAGGCCAGGCCGTCAGCCATTGTTTTTAGGGTGAAGACATGAGTAAGGTCGGCATTATCAATAGGAGGTATTATCGGCGAGGCTCCGGTAGCAATCAATAAATAGTCGTATCGGTCTTCACCTATTTCTCCGGTTGCTAAATTTTTGACAGTCACCCTTTTAGCCGCGCTGTTGACAGCAATGACTTCATGGTTAGTTTTTATGGCAATATCGTTGTTGGCAAACTGCTCTACCGTTCGGGAAACCATGAAATTTGGATCACTAAAAAAATCACCGACAAAATAAGGTAACCCACAGGCGCCGAATGTGATTGTATCAGTTTTTTCATAAACAACTACATCGGCCTTGGGGGCAACTCGCTTGAGCTTGGCTGCCGCGCTCGCGCCCGCCGCTTCTGCACCGATAATGACGATTTTCATAAAATCCTCTCCAAGATATTAATTTTTACGGTTGTCCCACTCATTCGCAATCTAAACCTGCTGTCTTGCCAGTAGGCGGCATATTGTGCTAACTGATTGTTTCTCCTTCAGGCAACGGCTCGTCCATTGTTGATATAACAATTAAGCAGAGGATCGAGCAGGCGGCCAAAAACATAAAAACGTTGTTCCAGCTATACGAATCTAAGATCATGCCGGCAAGTGTGGGGAAGATTGTAGAACCGAGCGAACCGCCGGTATTGACAACACTGATAGCTACCGGGAAAGTTTCTTTGGACGCCAGCCCCATGGGATAGACAGTAAAGGCAGAATAGCCGAGACTGAGCATAAAACCGGCCAGGAATAACATGATTGCCAGATACAGAGGATTATTAGGAGCGTAGATGAGGCTATACATCATGATAGAGGTCGACAAAGCGCTGACCATCATTAATGGCTTGCGGCGCATTTTAAAGACGCGGTCAGATAACCAGCCGCCTACCATATTGCCCAGCACTGCCCCGATAAACGGAGCTGTTGACACCGAACCCATTTTAACAGTGGTAAAATGCTTTTCGTTCAGCAGATAAGTTGGGATCCAGGCCATGATGACATTGACGATACCGACCATGCAGAGCCAGGAAAAAGCGTTGGCCATTATGTTCCATGAAGTAAACACTTTGCGGGTAGTATCTAACGGAGCCAGTTTCTTGATACGGATGATTTTGTCCAGCCAGGCGGGATAGTAGCTTATGGTAGAAGCCGCTGCCGCTATTACTTTCGCATCCGGTGCTTTCTTATTTTGGATATATGCCAATTCCTCTTTCGATATTAAAGGGCTTTCTTCCGGATAGTTTCTGACAAGAAAGAACCACAAGATTGAGAAGATAATGCCGGGAGCGGCAAAGAAAAAGAAGATTTCGCGCCAGCCGCCTGTCAATTGGATGATGAGCACGCAAATAGGCGGACAAATAACTGGGCCAAACTTGGAAGCGGCCCAGTATATACCGGTCGCCGTCCCTTTTTCCTTGGGCGGAAACCAACGGTCAATGATCGTACTGCAGCCAATAGGGAGTGGCGCTTCTGAAACACCGAGCAGGGCGCGGAATATTTTGACATGCAGTATAGAGGACGAGGTGCCGATGCACCATGTCGCTACCGATGTAAAAAGCATCGATGCAGACATGAGGGTACGGGCGCCAACCTTTTTATAAAGAAAGCTTACCGGGATTTGCATAATTGCGTAGAAGGCAAAAAACAGACTGATTAGCATGCCCGCTTCCGTGTTGGTCATTGGAAACTCTTTTCTGATAAACGGTAAAGCGACGCCTAAATTGGCTCTGTCGGCGTTGGCAATGGTGTACAGTAAGAAAACAAGCGTTAGGATTACCCAGCGGAACCGTGAGGCTTTAGGTGAAGGGACGGCCTTGTCAACAGTTGCAGAAGTATCTTTCATTATACTCTGTCCTTTCGTTCTGCAAGGCAGCAGAATTAATTGTCAATATAGCGCGTATTATTCTAACTTAGGGGGAAGTGGGGCAGTGCTACTTGCTCGCTGCCCCTTAATGTGCGGCAGAACCGGCTATTTACGGCTATATTTTTCGATTACGCCCAGATCGGTCATAATAGTACGCAATTGCTCCAGCTTGTCTCCTTCCAGTTCAGGATACGGGCGGCGGATTCCGCCGGCCGGAAGACCGAGTATTCTAAGTGCGGCCTTGATGACAATCGGGTTGGAGAACCAGTATAAGGCAATGAGTAGTGGATAGTATTTGAAATATAGAGTTCGGCATTCTTCCATTATTTGCATGCTGTCCCAGGGACGGGAAATGAGCGCCATCTCTCCCGGAATAATGTTGCCGCCGATATTGGCAGTACCATTACCGCCAAGGGCTAGTGTGGGTACAACGATTGAATATTTCGGATAATCGCAGCATAAAATATGTATCTTGTCACCAATTCTTCTTTTAACTTCAACTAATTGAGCGACACTAGGCATAGCTTCTTTGTCGACGATGAAATTGGGTATTTCGTTAGCCAATGTGACAAGAGTGTCTGGCTCAAGGTTAACACCCAGGCGGCTGGGGTTGTTATACACGCCGACGGGGATCGATACCGATTTCATGCAGTCACGCATGTGCTCAAGCGCGGCACTTTGCGGGGGAAGCAGATAGGGAGGGATTGTGAAAATGAGACCGTCTGCGCCTTCCGCTTCTGCAAACTGGGCGAATTTTACCGAGTCTTCCGTAGAGGGGTGTGAAGCGTTAAAAAAGACAGGAATGCGTCCTTTGCTGATTTTAATAACTTCTTTAACAATTGACTTCTTTTCCTCATGGGTCAACAGCGTTGTTTCACCTGCCGAACCCATCACGAACAGCTCGGAAGTTCCATGGGCAATATGATGATCGATAAGCTCTCTAAAGCCGCCAAAATCGACATTGCCGTTTTGGTCATAGGGAGTGGGGATAGCTACCCAGGAACCAGTTGGCTTAAACATAAAATCACCTCATGTTTAATTTTTAGTACGTGACCTTATAAATATTATACGTAAGTATTATACCAGGCGCAATACCATAAGCTAAGCCTCTCTTTATGAATGAGTGGACTCCTGGAGATGGAAGTGGAATTCACATTTCATAAAATGCCCAGCGAATCTTGCCTTAATTTAATACGCCGGTGTTTGGGAAATATGCTATAATTAAGTAACTGTCAAACAAAAACCGCTGTTTCCCACAGGCACCGTCAGTTCAACATAGACTTAACCCTCTTTCCAAGCATATTTCTCACTCCTCGGCTTCGGACAGAAGCCTTGATTCGGAACAGTTTCCACCATCCGGCAGCAAATCATCCGTATCTTCGAGAGACAGTGAGAGGTAGCAAGTGTTTTTGTTAGTCTCTCGTTTGAAAAAAGGCCTCGGAAAGGTGTGGATGGGTTTGACGGTTACGTAATTAAAGCGAGCTACCATTAAGCATTGGAGGGGGATAATTTATGAAGCGATCTACTTTTATTAGAATTTTATCCGGAATAAAACTGGTTTCAAATAATGTAAGTATTGTGGAGAATTTTCAGAATAAGGCGCTTGTTATTATTAGAGTCCCCGAAATTACAGGACAATCTCCCAAGCAATTTAGATCTTTTCAGAAAGTTCTTTCATCCTGTTCTTACTATAGTATTAAGCCGGACGGAGATCAACTAACGGTTACCTTGACGTTTGAGTGGGATTAATTTATGTATAGGAAAAATCGCTAGCGAGATGTCTGATGGAACGGAAGTTAGCTTCTATTTATCCGATGACTAAACCGCTCTTAACTCCCGCTTATGTAAGCGGGAGTTAAGAGCGGCTAAGTCGTTCGGATAAGGTCGAGGTAAGCTTCAGACGGGGTAAAAAAACCACCTAAAGTGTGGTCTCTCTTTATTCTAATCCTGAGGTGTTTTTATGAATTATTATTTTGTTGGAGCCCTAGTGGCTATTTATTTAGTTCTATTTGTGTTGTGGCTTAAAGAAGAGTATTAAATGCAAGAGCGGATTGTGCTAAGGGATTTATGGCAGTAATACAATAGCTTAAATATATGGAAAGGGTGTTGCATTTTTTTATGCGCAGAGTCACCGTCCCATTGACTTGACGGAAAGCGGGATATATACTAAAACTGATGTAAAATTAAAGGGAGTTTTGGAGCAACAATATAGAAATATTTTATCTTAAAACTTGAGTCAAGACTCCTGCCTCTACAGGCGGCTTCAGTTCAGGTGGAGTAGAATCTCCACCTGAACCCCCGATGTTTCAGCATTGCTGAAACAAGTTCACCTAACGAGATATTTTATCGAAAATGGAGGAATTGTCATGATTGTTCAAGGAGTTAAAGTAGTAGCCGAGCAAGGAATTACCGCAGAGGAGATTCAGGCTATCGTTGATGAAGAACTTCAGTTGTGGAACAATAAAGGTAAAACGCTGGCTCAAGTTCAGTTATCAATAGATGATCAGGAGATTGTCGTCAAAGCAATTGAACGTTCTCCGATCAAACGTGTGCGCCGAATTACTGGCTATCTTAGTACCGAGGATCGGTTTAATAACGCTAAGCAGTCAGAACTGTTTGACCGGCGAGCACATCTTTAATATAAAGAGAGACTTAGCTTCAGGTGGGGTTTCTGCCCCATCGAAGTTTAGTTGACCTTATCCAGGGCTTAGCCGCTCTTAACTTCCGCCGCAGAAACAGGAGTTAAGACGCCGGTTTAGTCATCGAATGAGCGCGTTATCAGTTGCATTGGAACTATCTGCAGATGGTTTAGCCAGGCATCATTGGCGGACAGCTTTGATTGCCAGCCGGATCGCCGAGCATATTGGGCTTGAGGAAGGGCCGCGCCAGGTATTGGTATATTCCGCACTGCTGCACGATATTGGCGCAGCATCTAGCTGGTCGGAGAAAAAGAAACTGCAAAGCTTTAAAGTAGTCGGTGATGTGTATCATCATGCCGAGGCCGGTTACGAACGGTTAAAGATTCCCGGAAACTTGGTATGATTGCCGAAACGATTCGTTATCACCACGATAAATGGATGGCTCCAGTCCACATGGTCTTACTGGCAGGGATATTCCCTTTGCCCGGGAGCGGTAACATAATGACATGACGGTGTTCTTGACATTATGGTGGCAGTAAGCTAAAATAATATTGTTAAATTGCCGGTATAGCTCAGCTGGTAGAGCAACGCTTTCGTAAAGCGTAGGCCGTCAGTTCGAATCTGACTATCGGCTCCAGTAAATACGCGGGTCGGCGGGCATGGTGCAAATAAAAGCGTGGGTTTAAATGGTGCAGTTTTGGTGCAGTTGACCTAAAAATTGAGAGACAAGCGAGTTATTCGCATGTCTCTTTTTGATTTTCTTGAACATTGGCAGTATCTGTTTTCGGCTTAAATATTTCCGAAATGGCAGCGGCTGCTTTTTTAGTTGCGTCTTTACGCGAGTGGACATATGTCCGGTAAGTAAAGGCTTGATCTGAATGACCAAGTAACGCCGATACTTCCGGTATGGGAACATCATTATCAATCAGTAAAGAGGCTAGAGCGTGGCGCAGGGCATGCCTAGTAACGTTATTCATACCGATCTCATTACGCACTCTATCAAACTCTCGGGCGAAGCGGCGTGGCTCTAATGGTTTGGCTAATCGATTACAAACTACTGTACTGGATTTTTTCAGGTCTACGTCTGCTTGCTGTCTCTGGTATTCTGCAGATAGCACTGCCAAAACTTCATCAGTAACATATATGGACCGAAAGCTACTTTCTGTTTTTGGTAGTTCTTTCGCTAGTCCTTTTGTTTTACTTCGTTGCAGGTTTTGTGATATGGAAATAATTCCTTCGTCAAAGTCGATGTCTTTCCAACGCAATCCAAGCACCTCGCCAACTCGCATGCCGGTATTGGCCATCAGAAATACGCCTGCATATATCCTAGTCCCTTCCAGCGCTTTTAGGAGCTTTAGTATTTCATCTTCATCAAGCTTGACCATTTCCTTTTTCTTAGGTGACGGTCGCTTCACATCATCCATAGGATTATTAATGATGATCTTGTCAATTCTCGCTTGGTTAAACATATCGTTTAATATATTATGCAACTTTAAAATTGTGGCTTCGGATATCTTCTTTTTTCTCATGGCGTTATAAGTTTTTGTGATATGGAAACCGACTAATTTTTGTATTTCGATATTATCTATATCTTTAAGGTATCGCTCGCAATATCCTTCGTATTCTTCCCATGTACGCGGCTTTGTGTTGGGCTTTTTATATATTTCTAGCCAATCTTCGCGCCATTGCCGAAGTGTAACCTTTTGGGGCGCAACGTATAGTTTTTTGCTAAATTCGGACAACTTATTATTTTTCCATGTTACAGCCTCTTCGGGGTCTTTAAACCGCTTACTAATGCGGCTACCATCTGGTGCAGTTAATTGTACCCGGTAGCCGCCTTTTTCTTTATCCTCATAAATAGTACCTTCGTTGTTAGCGCGGCGTTTAGTCAATAGAATCCACCTCTTTGACCACTTTAAGATGCTTTTTGTTATTTTCGGGAAGATGCCTGTCCATAATTATCTTAGCATGCTCTCGATTGCCCATTTCGTATATAGGGAGACCGTCCAAGCGCGGAATGGCAGCCTTATATTTTAAATAGTCCTGCAGCATGGTCTGAACATCATCTAACTCTGACTCCGGAAGCTGGTCTATTAATTTATGAAGCTGTTTGCGGCGTAGCATGGTGTGCCTCCTACACATTAAAGTGGTTCAACTGGGCTTGTCGAAATTTCGCGAAAAAAATGTATTTGCAAATATTGTGTATTATTTTAGATGAGTGTATAATAACAAATAGAACATATGTTCTATTTGTTATCTAGCGTAAATCGGGAGGAGTTTTGGTGGAAATGGATGTAGCAGAGAGAGAAAAACAACGTACCGTTATCATATGTGATTTGCAGGGGTTGGCGAAATCCATAGAAACTGACGAAGGTATAATATTAGTTGATAGCAACTACATAGAAGAAGATACAGATTAAGCAGGAATCAATTTCCTGCTTTGTCTTTGAGGATTGTATTTTTTAGTTCAATTAACTTACGAATCTCATCGATGGACAAATCTCGAACAAGCGAGATTTTCTTTATGTTGTTGTCGGCAAGCAACTCGGCAATCTCAGGATTAGGATGATTTGGTGTTAGCTTATCGTCTCTTCCTAAAAGGTAGTCAGTTGATACACTAAAATAGTCAGCAAATTTTTCTAAAGTTTCAATTGGGGGCGATGAGTCTCCTTTTTCATACCCGGATATAGTTTGTTTAGACAAACGAAATAAACTGCCAAATTCAGTTTGCGTTAGTCCACGGTTTTTTCTTA
>Ga0153941_1000751_pt1 | contig 13644 bp, 8 predicted proteins | sample TSNJ025MetaG_FD_104733 | JGI IMG/M metagenome (GOLD analysis project Ga0153941, IMG submission 104733) | Attine ant fungus gardens microbial communities from New Jersey, USA - TSNJ025 MetaG | ecosystem: Host-associated > Fungi > Mycelium > Unclassified | place: USA: New Jersey, Brendan T. Byrne...
CAATTGGAATAATAAATTCCAACTCAATCTTCACATCATTACCATTCTCATCCAGTCCCCATGTCCGGGAAGTAAGATACTCAATGGCGGGATTCTTATCATATGTAGCATAATATGAAGAATCTTCACCTTGCCTGAGCCAGACAGTGAACTTCTCTGTAACGGTCTCTCCGGTTCTGGTAACCTCAGATGATTGATCCGTATTATCCTGCTGTGTCTGCTGGTCTGTCTGATTTGTCTGGTTTGTCTGGCTTTGCTCACCGCCGCATCCTGCCAATAATCCACTTGCAGTGATTAGTGCCAAACATAGAGATAATGCTCTTTTCTTTCTCATATTCATTCCTCCATTTTTAATTAAAGATTTATACACCAGCGCATAAAGTATAAAATACCGATAAAGTTCGTTCAGGAAACCGCAACTCGACATTTTCCACTATAAGCGCATAGCTTCGATACATTAATATCATAATATTATTCCATATCACTATGGATTGCTTAGCAGCATTATAGCAATTATGCAGTATAAAGGTTAGAACAAAAGCGGTATGGTTAGTAATATTGCGTATTTTTTTATAGACTTTAAATCGTTGATAAATGAATTTCAGAGGACGGCACTCCCGGTTCATCTATCCGGACAGTAAGAACTACATTTCCTGCTTCATAACCTGAACGAATAATAGCAAGCATTCTTCCTTTATATGCGTTAAATTCTCCTTTTGTATAATTTTCTTCTGTAACTGGGTTTCCTGTACCAAATGCAGCCAGGGTTGCCGGACCTTCGATTTTTGCAGTTGCATTTTGTTCTACATACGGAACTCGAATACCATCTTTATCTACAACTTCTATAACAGCAAAACTCAATGACTGCCCGTCTGCTATAAGTTCTGATTTATCTGTACGTATCTGAAGGGCAGTCGGCTTTCTGGCTGTAATTACTTTATCAGTTGATACTATTTTTTCGTCTTTGTAGCTAATGGCCTCTAAGATACCTGGTGCATAAGTTAATTCAAAAATCCCTTTGTAATGGTTGTCAGCGCCCGCTTTTGCTCTGCCCAGACTTTCTCCGTTTAAAAGCAGCTCTACCTCATCGGCAGCAGAGTATACTTCTACTTTTACTGCCTGTCCTTCACATTCTTGCCATGTCCAGTGATTTTTCACATCCGGCCATCCCCATCTTCCCAATATTTCAACCAGATCATGGTTTTTCGGATTATGAGAAGCAATAAAGGTCTCATTTGAACCCCAAATAATTCTTCTGTAGGCAGACTGCGGGCGTTCAAAACCACATAAATCAAAATCCGCATCATTTGAAGTACGCCATGGAAAAGGGTGTACATGCAGCATTCTGGCGTCTTTCTCTGCCTTTTCGGGTTCCAGATATAATTGCTTTCCAATTCCTGCTTCTCCTAAATAGTCATGACTGGTCCAGTTAAAATCGCCAATGACATGTGAAAACCTTTCTACATCAGCCCAGTAGCTTTCCATTTCCTGGGGTTTACTTTCGGTACAGCAGATTACTCGATTGGGGAACAACTCCTTAGCAGCTCCATAATGATAATTCAGATAGTTATATCCTACAATATCTAAAGGTGCAGCATAGCTTTCTGTATAGGAATTCCAAACTGATTTGCCAAACTGATTATCTAAATTCACTGCATTTCCCACACCACTCTGAGATTCCTGATGTAAGGACTGCCAAAATTTCTCCTTATCCATATCATCCAGTCCGTTAAAAAAGGAACAAAGCGCACTGGTTACATATCTGCCGGAATCATATTTACGAACAAAATCTGCAAGCTTTGCTGCCCAGGTATAACCATTTGACAAACCGCCCCGCTCCGGGATTTCATTACCTATGGACCACATGATTACAGATGGATGGTTACGGTCTCTTAATAGAAACGCTTCCAAGTCCTGCTCCCAGTCCTGTTCAAAATACAAGGCATAATCATGGATATTTTTCTCCATTGTCCATACATCAAAAGCCTCGTCCATCACCAGGAGTCCCAGCCTGTCGCATGCGTCCAGCAAATCCCTGGACATAGGATTATGGGCAAAACGGATCGCATTATATCCGTTATCCTTATGTATTTTCATTTTTCTATATTCACTGTCTTTTAAAGAAATCGCACCCAGGATACCATTATCATGATGTATGCATCCGCCTTTTAATTTTATACTTCTTCCATTCAGCCGAAACCCATTTTTTACATCCAGGGAAATAGAGCGGATTCCAAAAGTAGTGTTGTCCGTGTCAAGCACACCTTCCTCTTCCTCCAGCCTGGCCTCTATTCTATATAAATCTGGAGAATCAATATCCCAGCATTTCGCATTTTCTACCATTACCTGGACACGACCAACTGTTTTTTGGTTTGCTAAGGCATGAACCTTTACTTTCCCTATTCCGGTTGTATTGCCTGCTTCCTCTTCAAACTGCACAAATACCCATACACCCTTGGCTTCATGGGTTTCGTTTTCTACGGTTACTTCTACTGTTACAAATGCAGTGCCGTCAACAATATGGGAAGTAATTGCATAGATTCCCCAAGGTGCTATATGAATCCTTGGTGAAACCAGCATATCTACATGCCGATAAAGTCCGGAACCTGTGTACCATCGTGCATTTGGTTGTGCTTCATTATTTACCGTAACCATTAAGCGGTTTTTTTCTCCTGCTTTCATATAGGGCGTCAGATCCGCATGAAATGGGGTATAACCATAATGATGTCTGGTGACCATATGACCATTCAACGAAACGGTCGTATTCATATAGCTGCCGTCAAACTCTATGATTACTTTTTTATCTGTATAGTCTTCCGGTATATCCAGATATTTTGTATATGTTCCCACTCCGCCGTCATAGTACCCCGTTAATGGCCCGCCGGCTGCATCCTGATACGTATCTGTTTCTATCATAAAATCATGAGGCAGATTTACAAGTCTTTCCGGCGCTGCCATACCGGGAATATCGGATGGTTTTCCATCCATAAAATACCATTCTCTGTCAATATTCGTTCTTAACATATTTCTCCTCCTTCTAAATATGCGTAACAGTTCAGCCTGGCGGCTGAACTGTTACAAATGTGCACTCCCCGGTTTTTAATGCACCACTTCAATAACCTCTCCCTCAATGATTCCTGTTTCATTGAAAGCGTCAACCCGCAGATAGAGCGGCTCACCTTTTATTAAGGCTCCGATTTTCTGTCTGGATTTACCAAATACCATATAATTATGATAGAGTTTGTCAGGTGCAAAGCCCCATAGGATATTAATACCTGCTGCTTCTTTTGCTGTCCAGCTTACATACAAATCAAGTTCACTGGTTTGCTCTGTCCTGACATCACTTACTTCCGGGAGCACTCCTTTCCCTTTTCCAAAGATACGAAGACCGGAAACATGCGCCGGCTGTCCATAGGGAAGTTCCATAATCGTAAGCTTTATAAATCGATAGTTCACCCCGTCTTCTTTTACAATCAGATCATGAGATAAATCTGTCTCTGTCTCTGATTTATCTTCCAGAACAGAATAATGAATGCCGTCTGCGGAACCTTCCAGCTTCCACCTTGTCACCTGATGAACTTCATCAATAAAGCGTTTATTGCTGTATTTCCCCTTTAGCTCAGCACCTTCCGGCAGTACGCCCTCCAGATGATCATCTGCGAAGTTGATTTGGACAGCCCGGATATCATATACTTTTCCAAGATCTATTTCCACCCACTCACCCAACTTTGCAGAACCGGCACTCCACCAGGTTCTGATATTTTCATCCACTATATGTTCTGCTCCGATTCCCGAAGAAGTCTTCACGTCCTTTCCATAGGATAAAAGCATCCAGTCCGGCTGTTCCCATGGCTTCTGTTCAATGCGGGCCGGCCAGTCTCCAAAACGCTGGTCACAGAATAGCTCTCCGTCTGCATCAAATCCCGCCGGCCATAAGCCGATACGTCTCTCAAACTGGTGATTTATACTGATTACCATGGTAGAAGTGTGCCACCAGCGTCCGTCCCTGTCCTCCATCGTAGAACCGTGACCTGCTCCGGTTATAAAACCTCCCGGTTTATAAGAAAACGGGTTGTTTTTAGCCAGCGTAAATGGACCCAACGGGCTTTCTCCCTGGTATACGCCGTCGGCATATACATTATATAGCGTTCCCGGTGCCGCATACTGAAGATAATAAACTCCCTGATGTTTTGTCATCCATGGTCCTTCCATATAAGGATTATTTCCGGCAAGGATCATGGTTTTCACTCTCTCCGGCAACTCATCCACCGTTGTAATACCTGGAATCATCTTCACCATTTTCCGGAGTGATTCTTCCATCATCTCGGGAGTCTTAGGCGGCACATGCTCTTCTCCGTTTCTTTCGTATCCTATTTCTTGATCCCTTGCGGCAATTAATCCTAAGGGTTCTCCTATTGGTTTCATCGTCTCCGGATTCAGTTCCACTCCATAAATAGGCATCGTATTGGAACATCCCCAATATAAATAAAGCCTTTTGTCATCGTCTTCAAACAGATTGGGATCCCAGAATGGAAAGGGACCTTCGATTTCTTCAAATGGGACGTTGATTGGATCCGTTGTCCGATAAAAGGAGCATGCCTTTTCACCTCCGGCTCCAGATGCACAAAAGTACAGATACGAGCCTATCACTCTCACATCCGGTGCATAATCATAAACAGGCATCTCCTGATGAAACGTATGAAATTCCCATTCCACCAAATCCATACTCGTATAAAACCCAACTGTCATGGACAGAAATAGATAATACCTGCCCTGAAACAATACCATCGATGGATCTGCCGCTTCTCGTGAAGCAATGATTTTCTCTTCTATCTCATAGAATTGATATTTGTATGGCAGATTGAGCGGATTACAATAATAGTTCATTTAATTTCTCCCTTCTATACCGATTTTACCGTACTGTTCTCCCAGAAACTGAAGGCTGGCTTTTGGTGTCCGTTTTTGATTACTGCGGTCTACGGAGATTAACCCGAACTTCATGGTAAACCCTTTCTGCCATTCAAAATTATCCATCAGGCTCCAGTACATATACCCTTTTACCGGGATCCCATCCTCTATGCAGCTTTTCACACCTTTTAATGCTGTTTCAATAAATGACATGCGGCATGCATCATCTTCTGCAGCAATCCCATTTTCTGTAACGAGGATATCGCCTTTAAATTCTTCTGCCACCTTGCGGATGACATGTTCCAGACCCTGCGGATAGTATTCATAATTCATCTGTGTAAGTACGGCTCCCTCCGGTGCCTTTTGCACGCCATCGGGACCTATGATTTCTCTGGTATAATTTTGCAGGCCAATAAAATCATCTTTTACAATATATGGCAGATAATGAAGAAATTCTTCTTCCCATTCTTTCCTTACTTTTTCCGATGTTTCAGCACTCTCATCTGCAGGCTGGTAATCATGCAGGCTTAATGTCAAACCTATCTTCAAATGCGGGCATACATCTTTCATTGCATCCCTTGCTGCTTCATGAGCCAGAATAATCAGCAAATCGCCCTGAGGAGTACGCTGAGATAAAAAGGTATGAATCCCTTTTGATGCATCCACGCCAAATACTTTTGCGCTTTCCTCCCTAATTGCTTTTTGCTTCTCCTGCATAGGCAGGTTTACCCCCACCTGGATATTAATCCCCATCTGTTTCATGAAGCGCCTGGAAATGGCAGCCATCTGCAGCCCCATGTTTGCCTCATTGATGGTACATACATAAGTAAGCAAATCCCCCAGCTTCTCAGCTATGTATCTGCAATACCCTGTAAAATACCGGACAGTGCTCTCTGATTCCCATCCGCCTTCTGTGATCAGCCATTTCGGACTGGAAAAATGATGCAGTGTAACAATGGGTTCAACACCATTCTTACGGCAAAATTTTATTACATCACGATAATGCTGTATCTCTTTGTCATCAAACCGCCCTTTTTCAGGTTCAATTCGTGCCCACTCAATGGAGAAACGGTAAGCATTCAAGCCTGCTTCTTTCAGAAGTAAAATATCCTCCTCATAGCGGTTATAGTGATCACAGGCATCACGGGATGGCTCAGCAAAATTTGAGTTCTCCATTTGTTCCTGCGCCCAGAAATCACTGTAAATATTGTTCCCTTCCACTTGATGTGCTGCTGTAGCCGCACCTAATAAAAATGTTTGATTTAATCCGTTCATCTATTTCCTCCTTGTGTTCTATATTAGAGTTCAGTTTTTATCAATAGACTTTGACCTTGCAGCTGCTTCGTATGAACCCGTAACCGGAGAGGATTACAGCTTATGACTTCAACTTGTTTAGGTACTTGCCTGACAATCTTTATCCCAAAATCAAATGAAATATTAATTACTGCATCTGATTTCGCAGGATCCGCTATGGATATCTCTGCCTCACTTGCTCCTCTGCGCAGCATTATGCTGGCTTGTGTATCACAGCTGATTCCTCCACAGGTATAAGGTTTTTCTTCCCAGAAATGAATCCCAAGAATATTTAGCCTGTTATTACGTACCGCATGTGCCGATGGCGTGCATTCCAGTATCTCCACTTCCCCGCTGTCTCCATACTGTCTTGTCTCTTCTGCCGACTTTCCCGGCAGTATCACATAGGCATAGCCTGCATCCCGGGGGGATTTTCCATGTGCAATCCAATATGCGGCAAATGGATTATCACATGTATGATCTGGATTAACTTCTGCGCTGTTCCATGTTCCCTCCCTTCTCTCACACAGCACATGGACACGTTCCATATTCGGAAAATAATAACCTATATCTGATGCCGCTCCTGCATTTCCGGTAAGATGCAAGGTTTGCAGCTCACAGACTAATTCCTCTGATACTGCTGCACACGGAACTGCCAATATGTTCATGGAGTTAGTTATGTCCATGGCGTTAGTTATGTTCATGGAATTAGTTATGTTCATGGAGTTAGATATGTCCATGGAATTAATAATGTCCATAGAATTAGTTATGTCCATAGTTATACGATTGGACATATCATTTAAAAGCCGTTTATTATCAATTATGGTTTCAATGGGATTCCCTGTAGTAGATGTAATACCACTTCCCAGGCATACCACTGCATCATCATACATAAACCAGGATTTCTTTACTTCCAGATCTCGTTTCTTGCCATTTCCCTGTCCCCTGTACTGCATTCCTGTGATTCCGTATGCATCCAGTGAAGTACCGCCGGCAAATGCATATACATTCTTACTTTCCGGCAAGTACCAGCAATAATATGGATCTGTATAGCGTCCCGGGCTTCGGTCCACAGTTGTCCCGGGAAGCCGCTGCATATCCGCACATCCATAGTAATTACCATTATACTGATCCGCATCCGCTGTATATAAATAGGTCACACCATCTGAAACATGCCAGCATTTATGACTTTCCCCATTCAGATATTCATAGCAGGCAATGGTAGGACTGTACATGGAAACAGCCATTCCGAATCCTTTGCCCAGATGCACTGCTTTGCACATTGGTCCAAATTGGTAATTGGCAATCAATTCCCCTCTTGGTAAAACACTGTCCTGTTCAATTTCTTTCAGCACTTCCACTAAGGATGGTTGTACAAAATATTCTGCATATATGCTCTCGTCCTGAAACAGTGTCTCTCCTGTACCATTCGCCTTAAGCCATTCTTTTAGCATGCTTCTGGTTCGTTTCTGTTCCTCACCCTTCATAACTTTTGAAAGATAACAGATTGCCCTGATGCAATGCCGCCCTGCAATATAGTCTTGATAATAATAGCGTGATATTTCCCTCCCCCTTGCTATATCCATAAATCGTCCATTGTAAATCAAAGGCTCATAAGCTTTATGTATCATAGTAAAGAAAAACTCTCTTTTCTCTTCCGGCAGCTTCAGACATTCCTCTCCATCAAAGGCATACATAAGGCCGGACAGGATACAAAGAAGATTCTTGCCGTATCCTCCCGTATAGGAGAAGTAATAGTGCTGTATAAAGGAACCGTCGGGATAATAACCGTCATCAAAATGACTATTCGGCGCACCTGGTATTTGTACCTTGTTGGAATATTGCAGAATAAGAGGCAGATGCTCATTTGCCCAGTCAATCCAGTGCATCTCTCCGCGCAGAATACCGGTCAGCAAATGTACATGGCATTTCCACATCAGGTTAGCACCCGTCTCTTCCCTTCCTCTGGAAGTCAGTTCGTACGCATTTTGAAAGTGTAAAATAATATCTGTAAAATGCCTGATATACTCCTCCCGTCCTTGCAATTCCTCGTACATCAGTATCAGGATATCCAATACCCGGAGGGGAATCCCCACTTCCATTGCCCACCAGTTCTCCGGAGATGCGTCCATATTATATTCTTCCTGATTGAGACGTTCCATCCCTTCCAATATTTCTGTTTTGACTGCTTCCCTGCCATAATACTTTGTTCCTGGTGTTGCATACGCCATTGCCAGAGCCCGTAGTCTGTAGCTTGCCGAAGTAAAAATGATTTCATTTTTATTATTTTTTTTAAGTTCCAAAATATTAACATCTGCAATCTTCTCCAGAGAAGAAATTACAGCCTTTGCTTCCTTAAAGTTCTCATTCCATGCTTCCCCTAATAGATAATTCCGCCACTTTAGACGCCATCTGTCAAAGCGATCTGTTTTATTCATTATATTACCACCTTTCTTACATACTGCTCTATTCCAATTGTCTAATCATCATAGCAAAAGCAAACAGAACATGTTAGAATAGAAACGCTGAAATTAGTAGTTTTACCAATAAAAAATAAGCCAGTAAGAGTTGAAAAAGCCATTAATTCAATGCTCGTTGAATTAATGGCTTTTTTATAAACAGAATAACTATCATTCCTTTCCCGACAATTCCACAAAGCCTATTTCATTTAACCAGCCAATAACAGTTTCCTTTGCTTCCTCTTCTGACTCTTGTGCCGTCTTTCCCCGAATAGCGAGACCATCCAAAATCTCTGTGTCTGAACAGGTATTAGAAATACTTTTCACGGTATCGGATAGTCCGCTGCCTTCATGCGTACAGAAAGGCACTATGGTCTTACCCGAAAAGTCATAGCTTTCAAGGAAGGTGTAAACGGCCATCGGCATGTCTCCCCACCAATTGGGGTAACCAAGAAATATCACGTCATAATCAGCCATATTATCAATGCTTCCTGCAAGTTCAGGCCGGGCATTTTCATTTTGTTCTTTTTGTGCCACATCCGTACACTCTTTATAACTTTCAGGGTAAGGGATTACCGTTTGTATATGAAAAAGCGTCCCTCCGGTCTGTTGCTCTATCATATCTGCAATAATCTGAGTGTTCCCCTTTTCAATATAGCCCACATTATAATTCTCGTCTGCACGGGAGAAATAAGCAATGAGGATATTACCGACTTCCTCCTCTTCTTTATCTTCATTAGAAATATCAGATGAAAGCGGTGACTCCGACAAGTCGGCAGATGTTTCATTTTGTACAGATTTCAAAGGTGATGAAGTATCAGTCTGATCGTTGTCTGACGGTATGTCTGCGCTATCTCCACAAGCAGTTAATATAAGCATCATTATGGGAAATAGGAATACGGTTTTCTTCATTTAACAATCCTTTCTGATTTATTCTCCCACCGGGAAGTCGGTGGAAGCTGCAAGCTCCGTTTGGGTTTCATAATCCGCAATACGTGCTTTCAGTGTTGTAATAGTACTGGCAAGCGCCTGAGAACCAAGCACCATACGAAGCGGAGCAGGCTCCTTATCAACACTTTCAATGATGCGTGTCGCCATTCGAATGGGATCACCAGGAGCCAGCCCTTTTGAGGGATCAAGCATATTCAAAAAGTTGTGCGCCGGATTACCGTCGTATTCAGGCATGAGCGTTGCGACCCTAGCACTGCCATAACGGAACTCTGTCCGCGCACCACCCGGTTCAACAATAGTTATGCCGATATGAAACTGCTTAACTTCTTGAGCGACGGCTTCACAGAAACCCTCAATACCCCACTTTGCAGCGTGGTACATTGAGTTGCCGGGGAAAGCCACTTGTCCGCCGTAAGAGGAAAGCTGAATAATGCGCCCACCGCCCTGCTTGCGCATATGAGGTAACGTTGATTTGATAAGCTGGATAGAGCCGGTCAGATTGGTGGCGATGATGTGGTCAATTTCGGCGTCAGATAATTCTTCGGCGGCTCCAAACAAGCCATAACCTGCGTTACTCACAACAACATCAATCCTGCTAAATTGACCAAAGGAATTATCAACAAGTTTGTGTATAGCAGTTATATCTGTCATATCTAAAATTTCACATTTGAAAGTTTCAGGATATTCTTTGATAAGATCTGTGATCTTATCACGATTGCGTACCGTACCAATCACCCAATCTCCTTTTTTTAAAAGCTGCCGTGTCATTTCGTAACCAAAGCCACTGCTGACGCCTGTAATCAACCAAGTACGACTCTTCATTTTGCACCTCTATCATTCTCATAAATTTTATTTACTCCCGCCGAATACAATAAAATCCATGCGGTCAAGTTTTTCGTCAATAGAAGAAATTTCAGCTTCTGTGAGCATTATCTCTGCGGCGCTCAGATTTTCTTTTAACCGGTCAAGTTTTCTGCTGCCCGGTATGGGAATAATCCAAGGCTTCCTGCACAGCATCCATGCCAATGAAATCTGCGCCGGAGCAGCGTTTTTGGAATTAGCGATGCTGGTCAGCAATTCCAAAATCTCCTTACCTTTTTCCATGCCTTCGGCAGTGAACTGCGGCATAAAACTACGATAATCTATACCGGGCTCAAATATGGAATTTTGGTCGTAGCGTCCCGTAAGGAAACCATTCGCCATCGGAGAAAAGGCTACAAGCCCAATGCCCAACTCTTCCAGGGCGGGAAACAGGCTCTCATTCCAGCGAGCCATCATTGAATATCGATTTTGCACAGCGGTTACCGGACAGACCGCATGAGCGCTGCGCAAATACTCCTCTGTGGTTTCAGATATCCCCCAATGAAGAATCTTTCCTTCTTTAATCAGGTCAGCCATAGTGCCGGCTGTTTCCTCGGCGGTAACCTTCGGATCAATGCGATGCTGGTAGTAGAGGTCAATGCAATCAACCCCAAGGCGTTTCAGGCTGCCCTCAACTGATTTACGGATAGTTTCCGGTCTGCTGTCTAAGATGAGATGATTACCGCCATGCTGTACACCACATTTTGTGGCAATAGTCACTTTATTCCTGATGGGGCGCAGCGCCTCGCCGACCAACTCTTCATTATAAGATGTGGAGCCATCCTTGTTTATGCCTGTATAACATTCTGCCGTATCAAAAAAGGTGTAACCCATCTCAAAAGCCTGCCGGATAATGTTAACAGCTTCCTTTCGTTCAGTAGGAACCCCGCTGGCGTGACTTAAACCCATACAGCCCATGCCAACTGCTGACACTTCCATCGTGCCTAGTTTTCTATTTTTCATACTTACATTTCCCTTCTTTATGCATGCTCGAATACTGCAGCAACTTCTCTGAGCAAATCCCTGACCTGCAGATGCTGAGGGCAGGAGCTTTCACATTTCCCGCATCCAATACAATCAGAGGCCTTTCCGCCCTTATCGGTATGTACCATGTAATAGAAATCGCTGTTCCAGTCTTTATATTGCTTCTTGCCGTTCATACAAGAAAACAGGTCGGGAATCGGTATCTGTTTCGGGCAGCTATCGGTGCAATAACGGCAGGCGGTACACGGGATAGTTTCCTGCTTCTTGAAAATGTCCCGTACTTTGGCGACTGCGTCAAGTTCCTCGTGGGTCAGCGGTATGAAGTCTTTCATATAGCTTACATTATCCGCTAATTGCTGGTAGTCGCTCATCCCTGAAAGCACCATCATTACACCTTCGAACCCAGCCGCATATCGTATCGCATAACTGGCATAGCTGCCTCCATGCAGATCATCAAAGATTTTCTTCGCTTCCTCCGGTAAGTTGACAAGTCCGCCGCCCTTGACAGGCTCCATGACAATTACATCTTTTTTATATTTTCGGCAGACCTCATAAACCGCTCCGCTCTCAATGCCGGGGTCATCATAATCCACGTAATTGAACTGTATCTGTACGACTTCGACCTCAGGGTGCTGCGCAAGGATTTCCTCCAGCACGGCAGCCTTATCATGGAATGAGATTCCGATATGCTTAATTTTCCCTTCCTTTTTTAGCTTCATTGCAGCTTCAAACGCATTACAGCGCATAAATTTCTTATAGTGTTCGATTGTCAGGGCATGCATCAGGTAATAGTCAAAATACTCGACGCCTGTCTTTTCAAGCTGGTCGGCAAACACAGGGTATATGTCCGCTTCTTTTTGAAAGAAGTTTTCCGTAAGCTTATCCGCCAGAATATATCTGTCACGAGGATACCGCTTTACTAAGCATTCACGTATAGCCGTCTCGCTTTTGCCTCCAATATAGCCGTGAGCGGTATCAAAATAAGTAAATCCATTTTCTAAAAATGTGTCCACCATGCGGGAAAACTGTTCTAAATCCACTTTTCCATTCATCCAGTCTGCTCCGGGTTCCATCGGCAGACGCATACATCCAAAACCAAAGTTTTTCATTTAGGTAAATCCTCCTTTTTCAAAACATTGTATCTGTAAAGATTATTCATGCTGCAAAGCCATTTCCTTATGTTGTTATAGCCCCTTACGCAATTTTACCTGGTGCCATAAAAATCAGCAATTTCAATTTTGAATAAAGTTGATAAGTAAAACTTATGCGAGTAATAAAAAAAACCGCGCAATCTCTTTTGGAAAGACGCGGTATGTTTGGTGCGTATACAAGCTTGATATCCCGCAGCATGTGCGAGGTCTTTGACTCTTACATTTAATGAAGCAAATTGCGTAATATCTCCGCAAATTCTTCAATATAATAGTTTGCTTTTTCTTTTTTCCAAAACACGCAATAATTACGCTGCACCTTATGTTCATTACGGTATAACGAAATCCTGCGTATGGAAGAACCGGGAGTTGGGAGCGTTCCTAAACCCTCAACCGGCATAAAACCCCGATTTCCCACGACCATCAGGCGGCCTTCCTCCAGATTTTCCGCAAACAGGAAGTTATCGCTGTAACCAAGCGTGTTCTGATAATATTCCTGTTCGATATCCTGCTGTTCCCTGGAGGATATCAATATACAGGGTGTCCGTTTCAAATCCTCCAATGTGACCCGCTCCAATGAACTGAGTTTGTTACGGCTGCATACTTCTACATAGCAATCGCATTCAAGCAGCTGGAAATTTTCATATTCAGTTGAAAAGGCCCGGCGCTGATCATTTAAAACCAAATCAACACCCCCAAAACGGAGCAGATCATATAACTCCTCATGCGTCCCGTTGACGATATGGATTGATACTTCCGGATAAATCTGAGAAAAATCTGCAATCGCCTGCTGCAGTTCCTGTCCGCTGCAGCATCTTAAATAGCCAATTCGCAGCTGTGATTCATCATCCTGCCCAATACGGATAGTTTCACGGCGCAGATTCGCAATTTCCTCCATCAGCTCACGACTGTGACGATAGAAATATTCACCTGCCGGCGTTAAGCTGAAGCGGCGGTTCTCCCTATGTATAAGCTCTGCCCCTAAATCCTTCTCCAATGCTTTGATTTGCTGCGATATAGCGGATTGCGAAATATAGCAC
>Ga0153941_1000755_pt1 | contig 13631 bp, 11 predicted proteins | sample TSNJ025MetaG_FD_104733 | JGI IMG/M metagenome (GOLD analysis project Ga0153941, IMG submission 104733) | Attine ant fungus gardens microbial communities from New Jersey, USA - TSNJ025 MetaG | ecosystem: Host-associated > Fungi > Mycelium > Unclassified | place: USA: New Jersey, Brendan T. Byrne...
ATATTGCGGCTGCCAGGATTGTGTTTGCGTGTGGGGTGCCATTGGTGCAGCTTCCGTGCATGGGGGTGGTTTCTGCATTTACTACAACAGGTCCCGAGTTGGAATATTGGCTTCGCGGGAAAAATAAACTCTGCGACTATCTGGTAGATGTTACTATGAAAGAAGCCATGAAATTTAACCAAAGTAAATGCTGGAGCCGGACAATCTGGGATGTAACTGCAGTTGCATGGCTTTTGGATGAAGAGTTTATGTTTGAAAGATATGAGCATAGCCCTATTCCGGAATATGATCATCATTATTCCGTAGATAAATCAAGACATTTCATAAAATATGTATATGGAATTAGAAGAGATAAACTATTTCAAGATTTATTTACTAAATTGTCAAGATAATGATAGAATATCTTCGTTCAATGAGCAGTAGTATGTAAATGTGAGAAAAGGTAAATTATGGACAAGAAGAGAAAAGGTACATATTCACTTAAAAAGCAGCTAATCTGGTTGGTCATGATTGGGTATTTTTCGCTGTTAGTTCTTCTTGTAGTTTTTGATTGCTATTCTTTATTAGTGTATTGGAATCAAAGGAAGCAGTCAACGCTGGAAGGATTCAATAAATGCATAACAGCTATAGATGAATCTATGGCAGCTGCTGAGGATTTAATCAGGGAGTCCTGCATAGAAAACCAGAATTTCGAAACGCTGGCTGCAAATCAGGACGAGTTTTCGATTTATTCATCTGCTTATTTCTTTAGTAAGCAAATGAACAGTAAGATGCTTTCAAGAACAAAACTGAAAGGAATTGTTTTATTCTATGAATATGGTGAGAGCTGCAGATACTCATTTCATAATATGCTTGATTTTGATAAAAAAATTTATCTTAAGGAGACAGTTTTGGAAAAAATGCAGGAACCGGGGTATGATAATGGATGGTTTCTGATACAGCTGGAAGAAGATTTTTTTGCAGCCAGGCTGTATGAAAAAAAGGGAGCTGCAGTTGTAGGTATTATCAGCCTGAACAAGTTTGATTTTGATATACAAGAGTATACACTGACTGAGACTGAGATCTCTATTATAGACACCCACCAGACAATTAAGGAAAAGAGTGATAACAGTTTGGTGTATCAGGAAACCATAGCGGGTCTGGATGTGATTTTTCAGATGAAAGTAAAAAATGATTTCTGGAGCCAACTTCCGGTGATGCAGGTATTACCTCTTTTGGTTACAGCTTTTTCCGTTGCTTTTGTTATCTTCTTACAGTTTTTCTTAAGAAAGCAGCTTCTTAAACCTTTATATGATCTGACAGATACTATGAACCAGATCGGAAATGGGCAGTGGGATATTAAGGTAAGGGGCGAGACAAAAATATTGGAATTCCAGGAAGTACAGGATACCTTATATACCATGGTAGAGGAGATAAAACGCCTGAAGGTTGAATCCTATGAAGAGAAACTGGATAAACAGAAGGCTCAGATGCAATACTTACAGTTGCAGCTGAAGCCGCATTTTTTTTTAAACTGTCTGAAATCATTAAATGCTCTGACGATTGAAAAGAGTTATGAGAAAATGCAGAATTTGATTTTTAGTATTTCAGCACATCTGCGCTATCTGCTTCAAAGTGACAATCAGGTAATAAAAGTCAGGGAGGAAGTGGTATATGTCCAGAATTATATGGATTTACAGAATACAATATCTTATCGGAAGGTAAGCTGTGAAATGCAGATTGCCCCGGAGGTCATGGAATGCACGATACCTGCTCTGGCTATTCAGACATTTGTGGAAAACTCTTTTAAATATGCAAAACTTAATGAGGGGGAGACCAAATTACGATTGACAATCAAAGCAATCTTTCTACATACAGAGCAGGAAGGATTTATTGATTTGACAGTATCGGATAATGGAGAGGGGTATTCGGATGAAATTTTGGAAATATTGAACAGCAGGCAGCTAAGGGATGTTCGGGGAATGGGAATCGGCATTATTAATCTAAAAAAAAGATGCTTCTTACTATATGGGGATAGTGCGGAGTGTTTTTTTCATAATCAAAAGGGTGCAGTGAGTGAACTGATTATCCCTTGTAATAAGGAGCAGGGATTATGAATGTAATGATTATTGACGATCAGAAGGACGTAGTTAAGAGTTTTAAGAATGGTATAAACTGGGAGAAGTTACATATTGATCAGGTATATACGGCATTCAGTGCCAGGGAGGCAAGGAAGCTGTTTGATCAATATCAGGTAGATATTATGCTGTCGGATATTGAGATGCCGGAGGAAAACGGACTGTCCTTATTACAGTGGGTACGAGAGAACAGAAAAGAAGTGGAATGTATATTTCTAACTTCCTATGCTGATTTTGGTTATGCGAAAGAAGCGATTCGTTTGGAAAGCTATGATTATATTCTGCAGCCGGCCAGATTCGAAGAGGTAGAAGCTGCCCTCCGGAAAGTATATGCCAGAATACGACAGAAACAGAAATTGACGCAGTTGGAACAGACCCAGGATTTTTTAAAGACTCATAAGGAAGTGGTTTTGGATAGTATATTTGAAAAAATGTTGGTTTCTGAAGATACTCAGGCAGATGATTTATTTCAAAAGTTCAGGGGGATATTTCAAAAGCAATTTCAAAATGGTTGTTATTTTTGTGCGGATTTTCAAATTGTAAGGTGGATAAAGAACCAGGAGGAATGGAATGATAAGCTGATAAAACTGGTGCTGTACAATGTGCTGGAAGAAATTTTTCAGGAGGTTTCCTGTGAGGTTTTGATTTCTCATATCAGTACGAATGACTTTTTTGCTCTATTTTATGGAGAATATACAGAATTTTCATACGAGATTTTCAGGAAAGGAATCTGCCGTGCACATGATTTTATTCGAAAGAATATGGAATTCGAAACAGCGGTATATATTAGTAATCTGAATGAGAAGGACTTGTATCAGAGTATACAGCGGTTGGCAGCAATCAGACAAGATAATGTTATGAAGCTGCCGGAGGTATTTGAGGAAATATCGAAGAGACCCGATAACGAGAAGATGTATGATTCTCTGCAAATTAATCAGTGGAGGAAACGTATTAATAATGGAGAAGGTGCATTGGTGAAAAATGCAATCAGCAGATTTTTAAAAGGAGCCCAGAGAGAGAAAGTTATCAATATAGAGATGATGAAGACCCTTCATTATGAGTTCAGCAAGGCAGTTTTTTCCATTTTTGAGAGGAAACAGTTAAACAGTCAGAGTATATTTACCATGGATTATTCCTATGAAAAATATATGTGTGCGTATCAGAGCTATGAGGCACTTATGGAAGCTATCGAGTACTGTCTGACCTGTCTGCATAATATTCCTCAGGAGCGAGAAGAAGTTGATCCGGTAGCAATTGCTCAAAAATATATTCTGGATAATATCAATAAAAATATATCCAGAAGCGAAGTTGCACAGCATGTATATTTGAATGAAGAATATTTTTCCAGGATGTTTAAAAATAAAACCGGATATGCGTATAAAGATTATGCAATTGAAGTGAAAATGAAATATATTAAAGAACTTCTTATAACTACGAATTTTTCAATTAGTATTATTGCTTCAAAAGCTGGATTTGATAATTTTTCGTATTTTTCAAGAATGTTTAAGAAAATGGAACATATGACGCCTCAAGAATATCGGCAGCTCCATAAGGGACAGTTGATATAGCGATTCTTTCGTCACAATAGGTACAAGTCGATAAAGTCACAAAAGGGATAGCCCCAGGTCATGAAAGTGACAGAATTAAGATATTTGGTAAGGTATAATCTAATTAATCGATTGAAGGTAGTTATGTAAAGTACCTTGGAAGTACATGGACAGTGTCTATATACAAAACAAAATGATTATGGAGGAAATATGCTATGAGCAAGATATTGAAAAAGTTGAGTGTTATGATGCTTTGTATTACGATGATTGTTATATCCGTTATAGGGTGCGGCAGCAATGCCGGTAGTACAGAGTCAGAAGTGAAAGCCAATGAAGGAACTAATAGCGGGAACGACGGAGCAGATACACAGGAAGGTGCTGGGGATACAGAAAAAATAGATGTTAAAGATATGGTTACTTTAAATTTCACATTGTTTAGTATTTATGACTTTTCAGATGCCGCTGCCGTACAGGAGAAGCTGAATGAAATATTAGCAGAGAAGTATCAAATTCAGGTGAAGTTGACCTTTATTAATTCCGGTTCATGGACACAGCAGACGAATCTGATGTTAACCAGTGATGAGGTTGATGTGCTGACCTTGTTCAAGACACCTCTGAGTACATATGTATCGAATGGCCAGCTGCTTCCCCTGGATGATTATTATGAGAATGCCAGTGATGCTTTTAAGAGTGTATGGTCGGAGGATGAGATTAACGGAACACGTGTGAATGGATCTTTATACAGTATTACAAATCTAAGAAATTTTGCCAATACCTATGATGTGATGATGTCGAAAGAGATTGCGGAAGAGATGAAGATAGATCCTGCCGGGATCAATAGTCTGGAGGCATTGGATGAGTTGCTTTATAAAGTAAAGGAAGCCTATCCTGATCTGTATGCCATGGTTCCGCAAACCGGTGCTAAGATGAGCGGCGGATGGACCTGGGATGGTTTGGGAGATCAATCTTATATTGGTGTTCTGGCTGATTGCGGACAGACAGACAAAGTTGAAAACTTGCTTGCTACAGATGATTTTAAAGATTATTGTGCCTATACTCATAAATGGTATCAGGATGGTTTGATTATGGCTGATGCTTTGAGTAATACGGAAACAGGATATCAATTGGTTAAGAACGGGAAAGCATTCTGTTACCTTTCCAATAACAGCAATGTTGTGCCTGCAGGAATAACGATGGCTAATGTAATTCCCGCATGGACAGAGAGCAACAGCTATGCATCCATCAGCTACGGAATCAATGCTGCCACAAAACATCCGGATGAAAGCTGGAAATTAATGGAGGCAATCTATACAGATGCTGAGGTAGCCACCTTGCTGATCGATGGTATTGAGGGGATACATTATGTGTTAAATGAGGATGGAACCATATCATATCCGGAAGGATATGATGTCTCTACCATTCCTTACGGCGGAGCTGATCAATACTGGTCCTTCCCGAATGCTGCCTTATCATTACCGCTGCAGGCAAATGGTGCTGATTTCTTTGAAGAGCTGACTGCATTTAATCAGAATTCATCCATATCAATAGCCAGTGGATTCAGTTTTGACTCAACTTCAGTTACAGATGAATATTCAGCCTGTATCAATGTGATGGATAAATATTATAATGCACTTATGTGTGGCACCATTGACCCTGAAACTTCCATTCCGATGGCAATCAACGAACTGGAAGATGCCGGAATCAGTAAAATAATTGAGGCAAAACAAGAGCAGCTGAACGCTTTCCTGGCAGGAAAGTAACGAATGGGGCAGGACATCTTTTGGCCTGCCCATTCTTTGAATAAAAATGAACAGAGGGATCACAATGGCAAAAAACAAATCATTAGAAGCCGGAAAGACTAAGAAAAAAAACAAGTCACTTAATAAATGTACGTTTGCGTTATATACAATGATGATTCCGGGTGTCTTATACCTGCTTATTAATAACTATATTCCAATGGCGGGATTATTGATAGCTTTTAAGAAGTTTGATTATTCCCTTGGTTTTTTTAAAAGTGGATGGGTAGGCTTAAAGAATTTTCAGTATTTATTTCAGACTAAGGATGCCATGATCATTACCAGAAATACACTGCTGTATAATGGTACGTTTATTCTCCTTGGAACGCTTCTGGCTGTAACAGTGGCAATTATGCTCAATGAACTCAGGAGCATGAAAGCAAAAAAGATCTTTCAGACATTCATTCTTGTGCCTTATTTAATATCTATGGTTGTAGTCAGTTATATTGTATATGCGTTTTTAAGTCAGGATAATGGGTTTATTAATAATACAATATTAAGCGGATTGGGGATAAGGATAAATTGGTATATTGAACCGAAGTATTGGCCTTTTATTCTGACGATTGTTTATCTGTGGAAGACTTTTGGATATAACAGTATTATTTACTTTGCTACTGTGATCGGCATTGATACAACCTTATATGAAGCAGCAGTTGTTGACGGCGCGAATAAATGGAAACAGATCTGGCATGTAACTTTACCTGGATTAAAGTCAACTATTATAACAATGGTACTTTTGGGTGTCGGTCGAATATTCTACTCTGATTTTGGCCTGTTTTATCAGGTACCGATGAATTCAGGACCGCTATCCAATGCTACCAGTACGATTGATACATATGTTTATAAAGGGCTTACTATATTAAATGATGTGGGAAGAGCATCAGCAGCCGGCTTCTATCAATCATTAGTTGGGTTTGCACTGGTATTGACAGCAAATATGATTGTCCGTAAAATAGATAACGAAAATGCATTATTCTGAGGAGGAGGGGTTTCATGAAAGAAGAAAGAAACACCATGGTAGCCAACCACAAAGCAGGGCAAATTATTCTCAATATTGTCCTGGCTTTCATGGCATTTTGCTGTGTAATGCCATTTGTACTTCTGGTTACATCATCATTTACGGATGAAAAGGTATTAATGAGGAATGGTTATGCTTTTCTGCCGGCAAAATTCAGTTTAGAATCTTATCTGTATCTGTTCCGCCAGGGTGCCCGAATATTGAATGGATATAAGATTACAATTATGGTTACGGTTATTGGAACGATTTGTAATATATTTATGACAACTTTGTTTGCATATCCCTTGTCTCGAAAAGAACTTCCTGGAAGATATCAAATGTCCTTTTTTGTCTTCTTTACGATGCTGTTTAACGGAGGACTGGTGCCCAGCTACATGATGTGGACGCAATTTTTCCATATTAAGAATACACTTGCAGCTTTAATCATTCCTTCATTGATGATGAATGCATTTTATATTATTATGATGCGGTCGTATTTTACGGCCAATATTCCGGATGCACTTGTAGAAGCAGCAAGAATTGATGGAGCGGGAGAATATAAAATACTATTCAGGGTGGTTCTGCCCTTGTCAAAACCAATGGTTTCCACTCTTGGATTGATGGTAGGACTGGGTTACTGGAATGACTGGCAAAACGGTCTGTATTATCTTACGGATACGAGTCTTTTCAGTATTCAGAATATATTAAATCGTATGATAGCAGATGTTCAGTTTATTACTACATCCAGCGGCTCAGTAGGGAATATGAGTACCAGCTCTATACCTAGTGTAGGCATTCGGATGGCAATTGCTGTGATTGGGGTGCTCCCTATCCTATGCATATATCCGCTCTTTCAGAAATCATTTGTGAAGGGAATTGTTGTGGGAGGAGTAAAAGGCTGAGTGCAATCAAGTAGAATTATGTCAACTCAAATCAAGTAAAATTATTGACAAAAACTGACAAGTAAGCTAAAATAGTCCCATGGTACCATAAAAAGAAGAGTTGGACTCTGTCAGTGTTTTTAAGACTTGTTGAGAGGTTTACCTCACATAATATATAAGGAGTGAACTGCCAGGAAGGAAAGGTATACCAGGTGTCAAGGAAAATAAGGTCTGCTATAATAAAATTAATTTTATTAAACTTATTGATATTTGGGCTTTCTTCATGTACTTCTGAAACCTCCATCAGCTCTTTTGAAAAATTATCTTCATTAGACGATATAATATATATAGAACCGGTTGAGGTTGATGCAGACTATTTGGATCGTATAGAAGAATCCCGCAGCAGTTTAAGGGATGAGTATGCCGCATATATTGAAAATTGGGACGATACTTCAGAGCTTATTGATGCGGAAGATATATTATGTTATAAAATACGTTATATAAGCGGCGACGCAGAGGTAATTGGCTATATAAGCGCACCGGCAGATTATCAGACAAATGAATATCCCATACTAATTGATAACCGGGGCGGTAATGGGGAGTATGGTGCGGTTGAAAGTGCATATGTGCAAAACAGCGCACGATATGGCTTTGTCGTACTTGCTTCACAATATAGAGGAGTAGACGGGGGTACGGGTATAGATGAGTTTGGAGGGGCGGACGTTGATGATGTAATCAAGCTCATTGATTTTGCTGAAATATTTCCGTTCACCAATGGGAAACTATATATGTTGGGATGGTCCCGCGGAGCGATGCAGACTTACATAGTGTTAAGCCGTGATGATCGGGTGGATGCCGCAGTAGCCGGAGCGGGTCCTACAGATTTGATAAAGTTTTATGAAGAGTCTGCGGCGCCTATGTGTAGAATGATGAGACAAAGGATTGGCGGCTCACCGACTACTGATGTCGAAGAATATATAGCACGTTCTGCAATGTATTGGTCTGAAATGATAAATACGCCGCTCTTTATTGCGCATGGAACCGCTGACGAGAGGGTGGAGACATATCATTCCCAGGACTTGTTTGATGCCATGTCTGCACTTGGTAAAGATGTGAAGCTGAATATATATCCTGATATGGATCATAGCAAGGCATATCAGGCATTTGAGAGAGATTATTTGCTATGGCTGAAACAGCAATAAAACAGACTGGCGGAATATTGTAGGAGACTGTTATTCATTATAGTTTTTTAATATCAAAAAAAGAATGATATGCATTTGAATTTGCAAGGTCGCTTTCGCTGAGAACCATAGCGAAAGCGGCTTTTGTAATTAAGTATTTTTTTACCAAATCCAAGGAAGAGACAAAATATTACATTTTGTATGGGAAACCGAATGAATATAACCTGAATAGAATTTACAAATAGAATTTACCGAAATAGAATTTCGAATCAGATTTTCGTTTCTTTACATATACAGTTCGTGATATAATCATAATACATATAGAAAAGGATGAAAAAGTATCCTACAGTAATAAGGCGGCGACACATTTGGTAAGAATTGCGACTAAGATGAAAGATGTTATGACTAAGATGAAAGATGATATGACTAAGATGAAAGATGATGTGACTAAGATGAAAGGTGTTATGACTGAGATGAAAGATGTAATGACTGAGATTGCAGTAAAACATTACTCAGACAAATCAGCTTAAATGGCAAAAGAGGGAAGGGATTGAATTATGAGCGACAGTAAAAATTCAGCTTTAGGAACAGAGAACGTAGGGCGGTTATTATTCCGATTGGCAATACCCGCGGTTACGGCACAGATAGTCAATGTACTTTACAACATGGTTGACAGGGTTTACGTCGGACGTATACCGGAGGTAGGAACCCAGGCACTCACAGGTCTGGGTGTGTGTATGCCGCTGATACTTATCATATCGGCGTTTGCCGCTTTGGTCGGCAGCGGAGGAGCGCCGCGTGCTTCTATAATGATGGGAAAAGGTGAACATGAAGAGGCTGAAAAGGTATTGGGGAACTGTACTACCGCTCTTATTATTGTCAGTATAATTTTAACCGCATTGTTTTTTGTATTTGCCGAACCTATGCTGCTAATGTTTGGTGCCAGTGAAAACACAATCCAATATGCTGTCGGTTATATACATATTTATACGCTGGGAACTGTTTTTGTGCAGCTGGCACTGGGTTTAAATGCTTTTATATCAGCGCAGGGATTTGCCAAGACAAGTATGATGTCAATCCTGATCGGTGCGGTGTGTAATATCATACTTGACCCGATTTTCATATTTGGGTTTAAAATGGGCGTACAGGGGGCGGCGCTCGCCACCATCATCTCACAGGGAATTTCTGCAGTATGGATATTACGTTTTCTGACAGGGACAAAATCACTTATTAAAATCCGCCGGAAAAATTTACGCCCTTCCATGAAAGTCATTTTGCCTTGTTTTGCCCTTGGGTTATCGCCGTTTATAATGCAGTCAACAGAGAGCGTTCTTTTTATCTGTTTTAATTCCTCGCTTCTTAAATATGGCGGAGACCTGGCTGTAGGCGCAATGACTATCCTGTCTACGGTCATGCAGTTTTCCATGCTCCCCTTAGCTGGTTTGACACAAGGTGCGCAGCCTATAATAGGTTATAATTTCGGAGCCAGATGCGCGGACAGGGTCAAAAAAGCGTTTAAGCTGGAATTAATTACTGCGCTGATATATACTACAGCACTGTGGATGCTTGTTATGCTTTTCCCGCAGATGTTCGCACGGATTTTTACAACGGACACTGAACTGATTTCCTATGCAGCGTGGGCGTTAAGAATATATATGGGTGTTTCTCTTCTTATGGGCATTCAAATTGTATGTCAGATGACTTTCATCGCTGTTGGAAATGCCAAAACATCTTTGTTTCTTGCTGTCCTGCGGAAAATCATTCTGCTCATTCCGTTGATTTATATTCTCCCCCGCTTCGTTTCCAATCATGTTATGGGTGTGTTCCTGGCGGAGCCTGTTGCGGATATTATTGCGGTTACTACAACTTTGATATTATTTATTAATCAATTTAAAAAAGCAATAAAATCGTTGGAGATGCCATCGTGACAAACTGAGAATAGGTAAGTCAACTGAAATATTTTGAATTTAAAAGTTTTTATGGTAAAAGTCTATGATTCTGTGATAAAATGTTTTTATGAATGAAATATTACAGTATTTGATGATAATTTTGATTATTGGTTTATGCATTGCCGGATTTTTAATTTTAAGAAAGCGGGGAAGGAGAAAACCGGACGATGTTGATGTCATGGAGGGGCATGACTTTGAGTTATTCTGTGCTGATCTGCTTCGCAGTAAGGGCTTTTTGGAGGTTGAGGTAACAAAGGGGAGCGGAGACTATGGAATAGATATTCTGGCTGAAAAGGATGGAATTACTTATGCCATACAATGTAAATGTTATGGGACTCCGGTTGGGGTGAAGGCTGTGCAGGAGGCTTATGCCGGCAGGGATTATTATGACTGTATGGTGGGTGCTGTCCTGACGAACCAGTATTTCACAAAGCCGGCGGTAGAAGCAGCTAAAAAGCTGAAAATCCTTTTATGGGACAGGGGATATCTGGATAGTATGCTGGACGAATCATAACAAGTAGTATCAGTATAAGAGAGATGGTTATAAGATGAGTGAGACAAGTATAACTGCAGCTTTAAATGAGGTATTGGTAGGGCTTTTCCGTAATATTACCTCAATTGAGGAAAAAGCTTTGAAAATGGGAGAATATAAGGATTTGTCAGTAAATGACATGCATGTCATAGAGGCAATCAATATCCATACCCCTAAAAATATGTCTTCCGTTGCCAAAATGCTGATGGTAACAACCGGAACACTTACCATATCGGTAAATGGGCTTGTGAAAAAAGGATATGTGGATAGGGCGAGAAGCGAAGAGGACCGGCGTGTGGTACTCATATCTCTGACGGAGAAAGGCTGTAAAGCCTTTGCCCAGCATAAGAAATTCCATCAGAGTATGATTGAATCTATAGTGAAGGATTTGGATGAGACAGAGCAGGTTATATTGGAGAAAGCACTGCGTAATCTGGGAGCCTTTTTCCGCGAGTGGGTAAAGCATTAAACTGATTCAATTACTATGAAGGAGGTACGACGAATAATAACTTAATTCCAGCCTGGTCTGCGTCCTTGGAGCGGCTGTATTGTAAAGCCTGTTGCTTAAAGCAGTAAAATCGGATGGTCCGCTTTCCAGATAAAATGTATGGAATTCCATATCTGAATATCCTTCTCCCCAATATTCTACGGCTTCCTGCCTGAGAGAAAGGATTTCCAGGTAACCAAGGTAATATTTCAGATAGTTAGCAGGCTCTTCCACAATATACTCGTAAATTGTACTTACTGTGGAAGCGTTTGTAATTCCAAGGGAAGAAAGGATTTGCGCAATCTGATCGTAGGAAGCATTTTCATAATGGATCAATATATCCAGCAACGAATAAAGGCATAACTGCAGACTGCGGTTGTGTTTTTCCAATTGTACGGCAAGTGCAAGCTCCGATTCCTCCTGCTCTGTCATGATATGGGAGGCATAATCATAGGAAATGAACTCCACATACAGTGCCCATCCTTCCAGATAACCGCCATGCCAGAGGAGCTGCCGCACATAGTTATCTTCTCTTGCATGCATGGCGCGGTTGCTGTATACGGTTTGGTACAGGTGACCGGGATAACCTTCATGAGCTAACGTGGTATACAACTCCAGGCCGGTTGGAGAATTTTTTTCATTTATGTAGATTACATTTTCCAGAGTGTTATCCAGGGGCGGGGTCAAATAATAAGCCGGCGCACAATAATCCTGCAGATTTTCAGAAACTGACTTGACTGTCACATTGGGCAGGACCTCATTGCTGTCGAAAGAGGGGAAGTCCTCCTGCATTCTTAATTGAAGATCAGTAAGCATATGTGTGATGCTTTGACAGGGAAAGGCGTCAGTAATGGCATCCTTATAAGAGTTGACTGCAAGCGCCGGATTTTGTGCGATAATTTCAGCGATAGTCTGATATTCTTCGTCAAATTTCTGTGTAAGCATATTTTTGATATCCGCCACTGACCTTGAGGAGCCTGTTTCAGAATATACAAGAAGCTGGTAATAATCAGCGCCTTTTGGTTTGGAGGACAGACCAGCGACTTTTATGCTATCGTCGCAGAGCAAAAAAAGACCGTCTGACAAGGCCTCATATGCAGGAGTCAATACTGTTCTGAGGAGCCGGTCATTTTGTGAAACATAGTAAACGGCTTCTTCCTGTGTGATTCTGCCTTGCTCATAAAGTGCGGACAGACGTTCCTTAAAGGTAGTCTGGAGAAAATGAGAACCCGCATCCAGAGATTCAATGGTAAGGATTGTATGGCATTGTTCACGGACTTTTTCCAGGGAAACTGCGGGCATGAGAAGCCCGGCTTCTGCCTTTTCCTGTTCAAAGACAAGAAGGGAAGCAAAATATTCATCAGTCTGATCCAATAATTCCAGATAGTCTTCCACATCCTGCTTACTGCGGAACGTATACTCTGCTAAAAGTATGGGCAGCTGGGACTGCATTCCGGAGGATGGGGACAACGGTTCGTCATAGTAAAGATAGCTGTTCATGGTAAGAGAATTTTCCAACGCGGAAACCAGCAGACTGTGCGTATAGCTGTCAGAATCATTCAGCTTTGATGGACTGATAGAATGAAGCAGCGAAAGAAGATTCTCGGTTTTGGCCTGATTTTTAAGCCTGCCTTCCGCAGAATACGTCGGCAGAACGGCATCATAGTTGTAAATGCCGAATTCTTCCGGGTTAGCCAATGTATAATGCATACTTAATACATTGCCGGACATTTCACTGCGGAACAGCTGACTGGTGATGTTGTCAAACTGCTGCTGATCCTTTCTGTATGTAAATAAAAAGACGGTTATCCCAACAAAAGCCAGCAGAAAGGTGCCGGCCAGGGAAAACTGCCGGAATGTGGGACGGGTACGTGTTTTCAAATAGGAAACCTCAAAATTAATACTGTTAGAAATATATATATGGGGACGAAGCCCAAACTATGCGGTTTCTGCCAGTCTTTTTGCTGATATGCTGATTCCGCAAAAATGGTAACAGTTCAGCCTTATATTGCTGTTTATCGCAATAATGGGGGGATGAAAAATCCGGACGAGACAACAGGCAGGTATTTTAAGGGAAGGGGCAGAAGGTACACGGGACAGGAAGAGGGCGCACACATATGCTTTACAGCTCAGTCAGGCTCGGG
>Ga0153941_1000756_pt1 | contig 13614 bp, 8 predicted proteins | sample TSNJ025MetaG_FD_104733 | JGI IMG/M metagenome (GOLD analysis project Ga0153941, IMG submission 104733) | Attine ant fungus gardens microbial communities from New Jersey, USA - TSNJ025 MetaG | ecosystem: Host-associated > Fungi > Mycelium > Unclassified | place: USA: New Jersey, Brendan T. Byrne...
AACCAGAACGGTCTGGGGATTATCCGTGGGGATCAGGGCGCATTCTGCCTCACGCCCCAGAGCAGGATTACGCAGACATGTGATATGCGGTGTGTCCGGATTCTCGAATCCATCATAACAGCCCTGATTGCAGCCGACACAGAAATTAATATCCTTTATATTACCATCTTTGCTCTTTTGGACAAAGTTGTTGTCAGCAAGCTGTGCACGACCCATTACCACCATATCGACCTTATCCTCTGCAAGCACTTGCTCCGCCAGACCAGGTTCGTTGATACGCCCTACGCCGATGGTAAGCATACCGGTCTCCCTGCGTATATGTGCGGCATTTTCAATGTTGAATGCTTTTGGCAAATCTACAGGCGGCACTTCATACTTCAATCCGGCAGAAATGATGTTGCCCCGTGAAACATCCAGCACATCAACGCCTGCCTCTCCTGCCAGCTTACAGAACCTGATGACTTCCTCGATCGTAAGTCCTCCTTCCAGATAATCGTCATGGGCGCCGATGCGTATAAACAAAGGCATGGAATCCGGCATATTGGCCCGGACAGCTGTTATGACTTCAAGAGGGAATCTGGCGCGGTTTTCAAAGCTTCCGCCATATTCGTCGGTACGGTGATTGATACCGCCGGACAGGAAGGAATGAGGCAGATAGTTATGTGCCATGTGGATTTCCACACAGTCGAATCCAGCCTCACAGGCACGTTTTGCTGCTTTACCATAGCAGTCTGTAATTTCGGCAATTTGCTCTTTTGTAATGCCCGGCAGTGTGATCTGGGGACTGACCGGCATATCGCTTGCCACAAGAATCATAGCAGCTTTGTCACCGCCAACGGCAAGGCTGCCCTGCCATAGCTGAATTCCTGCTGCCCCGCCTGCTTCGTGGATTGCATCAGCCAGCTTCTTAAGTCCCGGTATGTACTTGTCCTCACTGATGGACAGGAAGCCCCGGGGTGCGCTTAAGGTATGGACGCTTGATACCTCAACAATGCTCAGTGCTGTTCCGCTTTTGGCTATAGCTGTGTGGTAATCGATCAGCTGATTGGTGACCATACAATCTTTACCGGCGAATTTTGTTCCCATTGCCGGAAGGATGATACGGTTTTTCAGCTCCATTCCGCGAATGGTGACGGGAGAAAAAAGTCTGTCATACATATGCATATACCTCCAATCTATACTGCTTTATCAACCGCAGCAGTACTATGAGACAGCCGTTAGGCTGCCTGGTTTATGTGCTGTTATACCTCATATATAACTAAGCTTAACACGTAACGTAATTGTATGGTCAATACAGCATTTTTACAAAACAACTCTATTGATTTTTGCTGATTTAGCTAGTATAATTCAAGTAAATCAGAAAAATTTGATCAAAAACAATGATGTTTAGACAATAAAACCGTTCCTTACGTAACACTATATCTACAAAATTGTACATCCGGGTTTTCGTGAGGACTGTTTTTACAGTATCAGCATGTTTTGAATGTCTGCTAAAGCAGGCAGATGGGAGCAAGGTTGAACAAAGAGCATGTTCAACCTTCCTGATTATACGCCTGCTAAAGCAGGCAGATGGGAGTAGGTATGAGAATTCAACAGGTGATTAGAAAAAGCGGATTGTCAAAGAGGGCGATTCATCATTATATAAAGGAAAAGCTGATAACGCCGGCTGTAGATCCGGGAAACGGATATTATATCTTTTCCGATGAGGATATTAGAAGACTTACTGTAATACGTCTGTTAAGGGCACTTAATTTGTCGGTAGCAGATATCCGGAATATTCTGGATTATCCGAAGACGGCGAATTACTACCTGACGAAGGTTTTGCGGGAGACGGACAAGCTTAAAATACTTGCGGCATGGAAGGAAGAGTGTGCGGAAGGTATTCTGGAAGGGCTGGATCAGGAGTCCACATGGGAGCAGCTTTACCGACAGGTGGAGAAGGCGCCGTTACCGCCCGGCAAGGATATCTTAAAGGATGTTCCGGGTGCCATTGATGCCAGGATGCTGTCTCTGTATTTGCTGGGTAATTATGTATATGATCTGGAAATGACTGAGTACCGCCGCTATCTCTGGAGTAAGCTGCTAAAATATATTGCGACGCCGCAGAATAAACATCTTATTCCGATCTGTGAGTTTCTTTATTCCCTTGACTCCCAAAAAATCCAGGAGGTGTTTGTCCAGAGAAACAATCATATGGATTATATTGCGTCACTTACACCAAAGCTGTATGAAGAGTATGTTGACTATATGGCAGAAACCATACGCAGACATATCCGCGATCCCATATGGGTGAAGAGCTGGAAAAGAGCCTATGAACCATATCTGCTGCCAAGCATCATGTTTTATGTAAGTCCGGCAAGTGAGCTTATGAAAGAACTGTCCCCGCGTTTCTCTTCATATGTGAAGAACATCAATATTTGCTGTGCTAAGTTAAGGGGGTATCTTCTGAATATGCCGGAAGGTCAGCCGCTTTTGAAAGAGATGCAGCAGTGTATTGGCGGTTATATGGAGATGGATAAGTACAATTATGGAGTACTGGAAAGTATGATTTCGTTTGAGAAGGGTATGTTTTAGTATATACGGGCAGTTCTTTTTGGATTGTTAAAATACATGAGATATGCTAGACTAAAGTAAGATCGTAAAGCGGATACATTGATTTGATGGGAGGAGAAATGAAAAAAATATTACCTATTGGACGAGATGATTTTAGAAAAGTCAGGGAAAATAATAAATACTATTATGTAGATAAATCATTGATGATAAAAGATTTTGTTGAGCTGGATAATGAGGTCACCTTGATTACCCGTCCAAGACGTTTTGGCAAAACCTTGAATATGTCCATGATACGGGAGTTCTTTGACATTACAAAAGAAAGCAGGAATCTGTTTAAGGGACTTGCTATTATGGATACGGAGTATGCAGAGTGCATTAATTCAAGACCGGTGATTTATTTTACATTAAAAGGGTGTGTTGCTTCCGATTCAGAGAAGCTGAAAAGTCAATTTATCAGGGCGATATTCTCCGAATTTAGAAAATATTATGAAATATTTGGAGATTCAACAGACAGGGCAGACTATTATTATTCACAATATTACCGTTCACTGGAAGGAATGAATAATGCCACTTTAACATGGAATGAACTTGAGGGAAGCGTTTATTACCTTATGACTGCTGTTACGAGATTTTATGGAATCGCCCCTGTCTTACTGATAGATGAGTACGATCAGCCTGTCATCAGCAGCTATGAACATGGATATCGTAAGGAATTAGGGGATTTTTTTGAAGGTTTTTACGGACTGATATTGAAGGGCAATGAATTTCTTTCACAAGCGCTTCTGACAGGAATCCAACGAGTCGCAAAAGAAAGTATTTTTTCCAAAATTAATAATATAATTGTTTACACTGTACTGGATGAGGCTTATTCCCCTTATTTTGGGCTGAATAGGTCAGAAACAGAAGCCATGCTTCGTTATTATGGGCTTGAACTGAATGAAGAAGTGAAGAATCATTATGATGGATACCTGTTTGGGGGTATCCATATGTACAATCCATGGTCAATCCTTAACTACGCCGGTAAAAAGGTGCTGTCACCTTACTGGATTAATACCTCAACAAATTACTTCATAAAGAGAGCGCTTACAGATGCGGATTTATCGTTTACGGAAAAGTTTAACCAGTTAATTATGAACGAAAGCGTGAATGTAAGCATTGCACTGGAAACATCCTTTGTAGAGTTAAAAAATAATAGTACTCTATGGGGATTATTGGTAAATGCAGGATACATAACCAATGTAGAACGGATTGAGACAGAGTATATGAAGGTCAGGATCCCAAATGACGAGGTAAAATCAGAGTTTCAAAAAATTGTAGCAGAGCAGGCGAACATACAGAATGATGATCTGAAGGAAATGCAGACTAAATGCAACTTTCCTTAAGTAAATGTATATGGCTGTTTATAAACCCCACAGTCACGGACCTGGGTCCTATGACTGTGGGGTTTTATAGTGTAAATCGCTATATTTATTTCTCCGTCATCGTATCTTCATGTTCCAGAAGCGCATCCGCCGTAGTCCCCATTGCTGTCACAGCGGTATACGGCAGGCAGATTTCATATTCTGACGTATCTGTACGCATCATTAATCTGTCAATAATGCTATTGTTCTTGCTGTCATATTCACTGACCAATTCCAGACTTAAACCGGCCGCCTCCCTGAGCTCTTCAACGATTTCACCGGTTACGGCGAATATTTCCCCCATATCATCAACTGTCACAGGCTGAGGGAATTTCCGCCGATCCAGTTTCCCGAATTTATGATAATTGTATTTCTGCCATGTAAATATGACCACAAAGATAATAATCCCGATGACAGCCAATCTCACAAGCATTAGAAATGAATTGCTTCTGAAAAATGAATCCTCATATATTGTTATAACCATATATGTTATAGAAACAATCCAAACAATGCAGGTGAGAACCAACCAGATTGTTTTACGAAACCTCTCCAATATTTTCCTCATGCTGATACCTCCTTCCTTGTATTGTCAATTAATCCTCTCTCCGGACTTACCCATATAGCTGTCGCATTTTTTTCCCTGAAGAATCCTTTCGGAGTGCCAATTACAGCAGCAAATGACTGTATCAGCCAATAAATAACCGGATACCATATAATGTAAATACAGCTCTTGATAATCCCTTTATCCTGCTTCCTGTCCAGCCAAACGCTTATCGCAAACTGAAGCAGGCATACCATGGCAATCATACACCCTCTCCAGAATGGAAAGGGGTTCCCGATCTCTGTGCTTGTTATGTCGATTCCGGATATCACTTGAATCACCCAGAGAATCAGGCATGTTATAAATGTATACGCCCATGTGATACTTAACAAATTATCGATATATAAGGGCCACATTCTTCGCATTCTGTAATCTTTCCAGATTTCCCGGTGTTTCCTGAGAACCTGAGCGCCTCCGGCACACCATCTCAGACGCTGTTGGAATAATCCCCCGATCGTTTCCGGAGTAACGATCCAACACAAGGCTTTTTCCTCATATCTGATATCCCAAAAATGCTGCTCAAGCTTCCAGCTGACATCTATATCCTCCGTAAGCATATCCTCGCTCCACATGCCGATGTCTATCAGTGCCTTTCTGCGAAAAGCAGCAACCACGCCTGAAATCGTATGAAGTTTGCCAAGCATTCTTTGTGATCTTTTCGTAAGCCCGATGACATTTGAGTATTCCACCGCCTGCAGATGAGTCAACAGCCGGTTCGTATTCTTGAGTCTGGGATTGCCTGTTACAGCGCCGACTCTTGGAAACTTCTGAAAATGCCAGACCATCCACGATATGCAATCATCCTTCAGCAGACAATCCGCGTCAATCGTAACAATAATATCGCCTTTGCTGACCAGCATCGCATAATTAAGACCTGCTGCCTTCCCTCTGTTTTCCCGCAAATTCAGTATGCGGACTTTATCATTTTCCTTTGAAATATTTCTAACGATTTCCTCTGTTTTATCCATGCTTGCATCGTTTACCACGACTATCTCAAAATTCTTATAATCACTGTTCAGTACGCTTCTGATTGTATCCCCGATATGTACTTCCTCATTTCGGGCCGGAATAAGTACAGATACAAACGGCTGTTCATCCAGAACCGGATTTTCGTCCTCCCCGGATATGTTCTTTTTCATGCGGTTGTAATACATAATGCTGCCAATCATCCAAACTAAGCTCATTATAATTGGATAATAGAAAATAAATTCGCCCAATACGTTTCTTATAAATATTATCATTTGTAATTTCCTCATTCTTCTCTGTCTATTTTATAGCTTTAGATACATAAAGTATTATAAGACTTGTTGGAAAAAATGAAATCAGCCCGGTATGAGATATGTTAAAAAATTATCCAGAGGATTTATTGGAATAGTTCTTATAGTATGAGGTTTTTCTTTTGCATACACTACATTTTTATGGTAAAAACCCATACCGGGATGACATTTTAAGAAGCCAGGTTATATTATTTTGCAGGAGTCGTACTGAAGTCCTGCATGGAAAAACATGGTATATAGGAATGATGGCCTATGCACGGGGGCTTTTATTTAACGCGTTTATATAGTATAATAGTAATAGGAATGGTCTAAACTCATGGAGAAAGGGTGATAGGTATGAACGTTTCTCAATTACTAAACGGGAAATTTGCACCGACTAAGCTGCCCGACATCTGCGCGCCGCGCCGTGCGTTGGTTAATTTGTTTCATGAAGAAGAACACAGGCGGATTATTTACGTTTCTGCGTCGGCTGGATATGGCAAATCGGTTTCCACACAATTGTGGCTGGAAAGTACCAGGCGTGTGCCTCTTTGGATTGACCTGGATGAATACGACAACACAATCTACATATTTTATAAGCTGTTCTGCACCGGATTAATGTCTCTTCAGCCGGAAAACAAAGCGATGGCGGATATTATGGCAAGTCCGTTGTTTGCATCCTCTCCTGTGGAGCATACCATAAACCTGATATCCGTATTTCTGCCGGACGACAGGCAGTATGCAGTTATACTTGACGGTATGCATCTTGTGACAAATGAGGAGATTCGCAAATCAGGACTGTTGGTACAGAAAAGGCTGCCCACAAACTTTGTAGTGCTTATATTGTCCCGTAATGAGATTGATGAAAAATATATCGCCATTACGGGTGAAGATAATTGTGCGGTCATTACAGCTGATGATCTGGCTTTTTCAACAGAGGAAATTAAAAAATATTTTCATGGATACGGGCGATTAATCACTGCTGAAGAAGCCGGAGCGGTATATGACATTACGAACGGCTGGGCCATAGGTGTTAATGCCATGGTCATGAATGAACAGATGGAACTGGGACAAACCGGCAGCAGTGTTCTGGGTGAATACATCAATACCCAGATATGGGATAAATGGGATGATGATTTAAAAGAGTTTGCGTTGAAAACGTCTGTGGTGGATACGATGAACACGGAGCTTTGTGTAAATCTTACAAACTGTGAAAACGCAGGCGAGATTTTGGATGCTCTGTGTATGCAGAACGCTTTTGTAAGCAAGATCTCCGATCAGACATACAAGTTCAATCCTTTATTTCTGGATTTTTTACGTGATATGGCGAAACAGAGCAATATGTTTCCGGACAAGACCCTGTATAAAACGGCTTCAGATTATTATTTAAAAGAAGAAGAGTTCTTTTTGGCAAGGCGGTATGCAATTAATAGCGGTGATACGGAAGCTATTATTAATACCAACCTTGCCCTTTTTAATAGCGGAAAAACCATTTCTGCTGATCAATATGTAAGTTTTTACAGGAACATTTTAGAGGAGTTGATTCCCGAGTCTGTTTGCGACCGGTACCCGTACATATACACTGTATATGTCTGGTATTATCTGCTGACCGGCAACGCACCTAAAATGGAATATTATCTGACCATGCTTTATAAATATTTACCTGTCATTAATCGAATGCACCCGCAGTTTATCGAACATGCTGTTTTACTGGTTGCCACAGATCACCGCGTCAGTTTCTCAGAGCAGATTGTACAGCTTCGCTCGCTGCCTCTTACATACGATGAAAACAGCCAATTACAGGCAGCATCCATATCCATGCAAATGCCGTATGCACATCGTGCAGTTCGGGATTATCATGAACTTGCGGATGAAAAAGTCCTGGGTACGCTTTCAGGATACATTGCTCCTCTCCTCAAAATGCAGAGCGATTTCGTGATCCTTGTATTTCGTTCCGGTTTCCTGTACGAACGAAATCTGTTAAAAGAGGCGTTGGAAGTCGCACTGCAGACAAGAAACATAATAAGTGATAAGGCAAAAGACGAGATTGTTTTTTGCAGCTACACGCACCTTGCCAGTATCTATTTCGCAATGGGGAGAGAGGATTTGTACCTGGAGGCAGTCGGGCAGGCACAACGTTACATTGAAGCAGAATGCGCTCATTATTTCAATCATAATCTCGAGGCATTTAAAGCAAAATTCTTACTGTTTAACGGCGATAAGACAGTCGCCAGGGAATGGCTGGATAATTACTTTGTTATACCGGCCGAACATCTGGAGCTTTATAAAATCTTCCAGCATTTTACAACGGCAAGGGCGTATATGGTACTCGGGCAGTCGGATCATGCCATGAGCTATATCACAAAGCTGAAAGATCTGGCAAGGGATTTTCGCAGACCTATGGATATTGCTGAGGCAAACATCCTGCAGTCAGTTTTGGAATGGGCGCTGGGAAATAAAAATGAAGCGGTTATTACGCTGGAAACAGTGCTGACCGCCATGCAGGAATACGGTTTCGTACGCATATTTGCCGATGAAGGGGCGGCAATATTACCCATTTTGAAAAGACTTGCCGTAAATCTGAAAAAGGAAAATTATCAAGGTAATCTGAATGCCCGTTATCTGAGTGAAGTCACCGTTGCCGCTTATGAACAATCCAGGCGCTGCAAGGGGATTGCATCAAACATACGCACCGAAAAACCAATAAAGTTGTCAAGACAGCAGAAAAATATCCTCGTACTGATGTCGAAGGGATATAAAAATTCGGAAATCGTGGATTTAATCAGCATAACCAATCACACAGTAAAATCCCACCAGGCTGCGGCTTATGCAAAACTGTGTGTGAATAACGCTATGGATGCGGTGGTAAAAGCAAAGGAATTGGGTCTGATTGAATAAACAGCTGCAGCCCTAAAAATAGGGATAAAGTACCTTTCTTAAAGTGGGTCCAAAATCATATGAGTATGAGTTTGTTTTTAAAATTCAAACCAGAATCATTGCAATACTTTAAAAAAACTCATACTTTTCTGCGTTTATCAAATAAAAAAATTTTATTTTTTTTCAAAAACTTCATACCAGACTAATTTTGCTATAAATTGATATGCTTTATAATCATGAATGCGGCATGGGGAGTTTTATATATTTTCATTATCGTGATATCGAACCGGAAAAATCCGAATAAACCGGCAATAATAAAAGGAGATCTTTCAGATGACAACGTGACACGCGTTGAAAAAAAGTATCTTCTGGACGAGGCAGCTGTTTCCGGATTGCATTTCCGGCTGCAGGCGGCTGTTCCCACTGATCCAATGAGCGGTTCAGCGGGGTATATGGTACGGTCGTTGTATTTCGATACGCTCTATGACAACGATTATTATGACAAGCAGAACGGACTGGAAAGCCGCAAGAAAGTCCGTTTGCGAATACGCTGCAAATGACCAGTCAACAAAGTTGGAACTGAAGGCAAAACGGGGAGTTAACCAATGGAAGCGGTCGCTTTCGATTTCACGAGCGGATGCCGAACGCCTGATCCGAATGGATTACGGCGTTCTGATCCGCATGATCACGCCCTTCACCCGGGAAATGTACAACTACAAGTGAATCATCCTCATTCTTCCTTGTCTGTCTCTAAAAACTCCTCATTTTTATCTTAACTAGCAGGAGTACTTGTCCAAAAGATACGTATTTTATTATAATCCCTGTTGGAGATAATGAAAATAAGCCCGGTACGGGTTTTCAAGAAAAATCATGCAGTAGTTTTATTGGAAAAGTGCTATAGTATGAAGAATTCCTTTTGTGCACACTCATATTTTAGAATAAAACCTCATACCGGGATAATAAAATAGATCTAAACACACCTGGATATAAAGCCCCAACCTCAATAAAATTTCGCTTATATATAGGAATATATAGGAATGAAGGCCTATGTACCGGGGCTTTTATTTAACGCGTTTCTATAGTATAATAGTAACGGGGAAAGATCTATGCTCATGAAGAAAAGGAGATAAGTATGAATGTTTCTCAATTACTGAGCGGGAAATTTACGCCGACAAAGCTGCCCGATATCTGTGCGCCGCGCCGTGCGTTGATTAATTTGATACATGATGAAGAACCCAGGCGGATTATATATATTTCTGCGCCGGCTGGTTATGGCAAAACGGTTTCCACACAATTATGGCTGGAAAGTACAGGACGCATACCTCTTTGGATTGACCTGGATGAATACGACAACACGCTCTACATATTTTATAAGCTGTTCTGCACCGGCGTGTTGGCTCTCCAACCGGATAACAAAGCGATGGCGGATATTATGGCAAGTCCGTCGTTTGCATCCTCTCCGGTGGAGCATACCATAAGTCTGTTATCTGAATTTTTAGCTGACGACAAGCAGTATGCGGTAATCCTTGACGGCATGCATCTTGTGACAAATGAAGAGATCCGGAAATCAGGGCTGCTGGTACAGAAAAGGCTGCCAACATCCTTTGTGCTGCTTGTATTGACCCGTAATGAGATTGATGAGAGATTTATTGCCGTTACAGGGGAAGAAAACTGTGCAGTCATAACAGCTGATGACCTGGCTTTTTCAATGGATGAGATTCAAAAATATTTTCATGAATACGGGCGTTTTATCACTACTGAAGAAGCTGGGGCGGTATATGACATTACTGACGGCTGGGCGATAGGTGTAAATGCCATGGTCATGAACGAACATATGGAACTGGGACAAAGTGGGGGCTGTGTTCTGGGTGATTACATCAATGCGCAGATATGGGACAAGTGGGATGATGATTTAAAAGAGTTTACACTGAAAACATCAGTGGTGGATACGATGAACACGGAGCTTTGTGTAAGACTTGCCGACTGTGAATACGCGGGTGAGATTTTGGATGGTTTATGCGTACAGAATGCTTTTGTAAGTAAAATCTCTGATCATACATACAAATACCATCCTTTGTTTCTGGATTTTTTACGGGATATGCTGGAACAGAGTGATGTAATTCCGGATCATACCCTGTATAAAACGGCTTCGGATTACTATTTAAAAGAAGAAGAATACTTTTTAGCAAGGCGGTATGCTATTAAGAGCGGTGATACAGAAGCTATTATCAATACGAACCTTGCTCTTTTTAATAGAGGGAAAACCGTTTCTATAGATCAATATGTAGGTTTTTACAGAAACATTTTAGAGGATTTGATTCCTGAGCCTATTTGCAACCAACACCCATACATATATGCCACATATGTCTGGTATTATTTGCTTATAGGGAACTTACATAAAATGGAATATTATCTGACCCTGCTTTATAAGTATTTACCCGTTATTGTCCAAATGTACCCACAGTTTATAGAACATACGGTTTTACTGATTACGACAGATCCCCGCGTCAGCTTCATGGAGCAGATGAAACAGCTTCATTCGCTGCCGATCATATCTAATAAAAATGACCAATTACAGGCAACTTCCATATCCTTACAGCTGCCATATGCCCATCGTACAATTCGGGATTATCATGAATTTGCAGATGAAAAAGTTATGGATATGCTTGCAGATTCCATTACGCCCCTCCTTAAATCCCAGTGCGGCTTCGTGCTTCTGGAATTGCGTTCAGGTTTCTTATATGAACGAAATCGCTTAAAGGAGGCATTGGAAATCGCACTGCAGACAAGAAATGTTTTAAGTGAGAAAGCAAATGATGAAGTTGTTTTTTGCAGCTACACTCACCTTGCCGGTATTTATTCCGCAATGGGGAGAGAGGATTTGTACCTGGATGTAGTCGGGCAGGCACAGCGTTATATTGAAGCAAACGGCGCTCATCATTTCTCCCATAATCTCATGGCGTTTAAAACTAAATTTTTACTGTTTAAAGGTGATAAAACAGCCGCCAGGGAGTGGCTTGACAACTACTTTGTCATACCAACTGAACATTTGGAGCTCTATAAAATCTTCCAGCATTTTACAACGGCAAGAGCGTATATGGTGCTGGCGCAGCCAGATCATGCCATGAGCTATATCACAAAGCTGAAAGATCTGGCAGCGGATTTTCGCAGACCACTGGATATTGCTGAAGCAGACATCCTGCAGTCGGCTTTGGAATGGGCGCTGGGAAGAAAAAAAGAAGCGGCGGTTACGCTGGAAACGGCTCTGACAGCCATGCAGAAATATAGTTTCGTGCGTATATTTGCCGATGAGGGGGCGGCAGTATTACCCATTCTGAAAAAACTTGCTCTAAATCTGAAAAAAGAAAATTATCAAGGTAATCTGAATGCCCATTATCTGAATGAAGTTATCGTTGCTGCTTATGAACAGTCCAGGCGCTGCAAGGGGATTGTATCAAACATACGCATTGAAAAGCCTATAAAGTTGTCAAAACAGCAAAAACTTATCCTCATGCTGATGTCGAAGGGTTATAAAAACGCGGAAATCGTGGAATTAATCAACATAACCAAACACACTGTAAAATCCCACCAGGCTGCGGCTTATGTAAAACTGTGTGTGAATAACGCAATGGATGCGGTGGTAAAAGCAAAGGAATTGGGATTGATTGAATAAACTGCTGCAGATTATTCTGTACCATATCATAATTTTTACAATGCAAAAGGGAAGAACCCCCCGGTGTTATGCGGGATTTCTTCCCCTTTGCGTTGTAAAAGCTCCAAAAACGGTAAGAGGTACTCAGCACTCTGTAGGCAAAATATCATATGAGTACGAGTTTATTTTTAGATATTTTAGCAAAATTTGCAGCAGATATATTAAAAAACTTCATACTTATCTTCTTTTATCAAAAATTATACAGATAAATTTTTTTATAAATCTCATACCGGACTAATTTTGCAATAAATTGATATGCTTTATAATATTGTAAGCGGCATGGGGAATTTTACATATTTCATTATCGTGTTATCGGGTCGGAACACATATCCGACTAAACCGGCAATAACAAAAGGAGAACTTTCATATGAGAGAAGACAGCGTGACACGCGTTGAAAAAAAGTATCTTCTGGACGAGACGGCTGTTTCCGGATTGCATTTCCGGCTGCAGGCGGCTGTTCCCACTGATCCAATGAGCGGTACGGCAGGGTATATGGTACGTTCGTTGTATTTTGATACGCTTTATGACAACGATTACTATGATAAGCAGAACGGACTGGAAAGCCGCAAAAAAGTCCGTTTGCGGATATACGATGCAAATGACCAGTCAGCAAAGTTGGAATTAAAGGAAAAACGGGGCGTAAACCAATGGAAGCGGTCGCTTTCGATTTCACGGGCGGATGCCCAGCGTCTGATCCGAATGGATTACGGCGTTCTGGCCCGCATGGACACGCCCTTCGCCCAGGAAATGTACAATATCATGCAGACAGGATTGTATATTCCCAGGACGATTGTACAGTTTAACCGCACGGCTTACATGCTTACTACCAATGACATCCGGATTACACTGGATACGAAAATGATGGCGTCCGAATCAGATTTTAATCTTTTTTCTGATAAACTCTCATTTTACCCGATTCTGATCCCAACTATCCTGGAGGTGAAATACAATCATTTTTTACTTGGTTATTTAAGACAAATACTTTCTGGTACGGACCAGCTTGCGCTTTCTGTCAGCAAATATTGCCTGGCCCGCCAGATCAGCTTTTATTAAGGAGGTACGATCCATTGAACGAGTTTTTATATGATCTTATGCAAAATGCTACAGGTACACTTTCTGTTTCTGAAATACTGATGAATTTTACCGCATCGCTTATACTGGGCCTGATTATTTACCTGTCCTACCGGTTTTCCCATTCAGGAGCAGTCTACAGC
>Ga0153941_1000757_pt1 | contig 13609 bp, 9 predicted proteins | sample TSNJ025MetaG_FD_104733 | JGI IMG/M metagenome (GOLD analysis project Ga0153941, IMG submission 104733) | Attine ant fungus gardens microbial communities from New Jersey, USA - TSNJ025 MetaG | ecosystem: Host-associated > Fungi > Mycelium > Unclassified | place: USA: New Jersey, Brendan T. Byrne...
ATTACTACCTATTGTTCTACATATAGGAGTGCTATTGTTCTTGAAATAGAGATAACCTAACTATCTTAGGGCAGTCCTTTGTTCTATTCAAGAACAGATGATAATCTATGGGTAAAGATCAGTATTATGTGCAAATATTGAGGACCTTGTATCTCTATAGGATCTTATTGCCTCAGAGTCTATTAATAACTAAAAGAAGTGCATTGAAGAGAGCTTCACAATGGTTATTGAAGCAAACAATTATGTCAAATAGTTTCTGAGATATTAGCAATTTAGTGTCTGGTGACTTAGTAATTGCCAACTAATCTACTGATAGCTTGGTAAATACTAATTGCCTTGAGATATTTTTGATATTGTTTGAAAGGTCTTCTTAAGGACTTTTAGTGGTCATTTATATTGTTGAAATCAGTCAAGTATTCCCAGAGTTATGGTCCAAATAAAGTTTGTGACATTTATACTTATCTAAGTTCATTTTACATTCAAAGTATATAACATTCTAGAGTATAACCAAAGTTTCTGAGTCCTAGAGTATAAACTCTAAATAGTCTGCCTCCAATCAACCTGATGCTAGCCACTAATTGGTAAATAATAATTTGATTATTGTATAGTAGAAAAGGTCTTTCTAAAGATTCTCTTATATGGCTAAGAACTTGTAGGAGGCTTCTAGAGTAAACTTAATACTGAACTCAGAAGTATAAAGCATATCCTATATTATAAATCTGCAGAAAATTTATTGACAGCATAACATTTCCCCTTTACTATAAATAACTGCTCTCAGTCATACTCTCAAGACTAGTAAAGGTAATTTTTGGATCATTCTGTAAAGGTCTGTTTCTGCTTTTCAGGTATCTGGTGCTCTGGCTACTGACTTTTCTTCAAGAACTATTTCTGGACTAAATATTAATCTATATTTATAACCTCTGGTACTACTATAGTTCTTTAAAATCTTGGGATACAGGCAGTAGTGTGGTATTCCCAGAGTAAGTACTTTACTTATTGATCACTTATTAATACTGACTAATTATTACTGCTTAATGTGAAAATTTTTTTCTTTTCTAGACTTGTTCTTGTTTCTTTTATATGTTTGCCTGTCATTCTCTGGTTAGTACCTACACTTAGTTACTATTACCCTTCTGTTCTAATTCTACTTTTTAGAGATTGATGTCAAATTTCCTTGAGCAGTTATAAACATGGCTTATAGGAGTGACTGTTTATTTCTTCTCTAAAGCTCAACTTGACTGTCTTCTGGTCTTGTTGGGTAGCCAACCTTCTTCCAACCCTACTGTTTTAAATTCCTCTCATGTTGTCTCAACTATTCTTCATACTGTGCCTTCTGATATATAGCTAGCTACTATTGCTCTCACACTTCTATCAGCTTTCTCTACTAGTTCTCTACTATTGATACTACTATTCAAAATGCCTGGCCAAGATCTACTGTAATCTATACTAAGTCTCTATATTGATGTCCTGTCTCTTATCACTATATAGTGGTCTCTCCTACCTCTCTTGCTTTAATACCTGATGCTACTATTACAAATACTATCAATCTAGTTCTACTAGCTATATCTCTTCTAACTTCTAGTAGTGTTACTACTGGAGAGATCAATGTTGGTTTTTCTGAGATATCTATTTTGATACTTTTGTCTATGATTTTAGTCTTTCCAACTAGTACTCCTAGGTATAGTACCTCTACTAGTAGGTTTTTCTTATTTTTATTTTATATATATATTTATTTGTTTTTTATTCCACTTTAGCCTTGTTATTTTAGCTGTTCCTACTATTAGTCTTTGCTCTCAGGTATTCTCTTGTGATCATCTTCCCAAGCAAAAGCTCTGCCAATACTCCATTGCAATGCATATAGCCTCTTCTCACTGATGCCCCCATTCTTGTCATCACTTGCCTATTCTGCCTTCAGCTGTCAACTTAGATCTTACTTCTGAGATAGAGTCAAAGAGTACAGTTTGATCTTCTTTACTACCACTACCTTCTTCTAGAGCTCTTTGTCCAAAATAAGCTGCTAAACATCCTTTTTCTACTGATTTCTCTTCTACTATTGGTGTTTCTTCAAAAAAATCTAAGTTTTCTACTATTAGTTCAAGCTATCATTAGGTTTTTCTCCTAAACTAGCCACTACTAGTAAGTAGTCTCTGTTTGGTTTCTTTCTTTTTATACTTTACTAACCATATTTTGTTTCTAGATCATAATATTTTTTTATTTTATAGTCTTTCCACTGGTCATCCTTATCTTGATTTTATATCTATATTGTTTTCTTTTCCTTTACAAGAGAATCTTGTAAGTTTTCTTCTTTATTTGTGATAGTATTGTTCTTTATCCTTTTATGTTCTAGGGCCCTACTGGATATCTTGAGTGCTTGACTTGCCTTTCTTCTGGTTATCTTACTTGTTACCCTTAGCCTTTTGTCTCTCATACTGCTTGTTCTTCTTCTATTGCTTCTTAGTTCTATTTTGTTGATGGTTCCAAGCCTTGTAGGGAGTGCTCAGCCTTCCATACTGTGCACTATACTCATTAGCAGTCTGCAACCACTTGTCAGTTCTGGGCTGAACAAATGCATGCTTCCAGTTTCACTAGTACTTAGTGTATATCTTAGATTCTCTAATTTTTCTTGATTTTCTATCTAACATGTCTATTTCTACTATCTAGATATTAGTTCTTGTCTTCACAATCTTACTTCAGCCTAGAACTATGTTTCAGTCACTTATAACACTCTTGAGACAGTTTTATCATTCTATTATTGTTAGGTTTCTGAGTTTGCTAATAAACTACTTATTGCTTGTTTATATTTTGAAGATAATCCAGAGTATTGGGTTGAGAGTGACCTTGCCTTGTCTTTAACCCTACAGCTGAGAATCTTGTATTTGATACTGCTTAAGCTGCTTGTGATCTATTAGAAGATTTTTCTTCTTAAGCTGCTATCTCTTGTTTCTTTTAGTCTCATCTTTCTTTTCAATCCTCTAACTTTTGAGAAATATTATTAATGCATTCTTGCTGAGTCTGGCCTTAACTCTTCTGTTTATTTCTAGTCTTAGAGGTTGAGTAGAAGTAGAGGAAACATTAAAGACAAGAGTAAGGGAAAAGAGAAAGGTTGTAGTATTTAGTGTTTTCTATTCTCAGAATCTAAAAATTTAGACATCTATATTCTTGTTGTCATTTAGTTATACTCTTGTTTTCTCTATTTCTGTTTTTCTATTTCTAGACTGACTAAAAAAATTCATGTGTTCTATATTTTCTGGGTTTACTACTTATGTGACTAAGTCTGACTATTTGTCCAATATGCTCTATAAGATTTTCATCTGGGCCTCTGGCCCAACTTGAACCCTTTACTAATTCTAAGTAAAGTTGACATTATGTTGTCTGTTAGGTCACTGTACTCTCTTTCTCTAACAGTTTTAGTATTGTCTATAGTGTACTATACTTCTTTCCTCCAATATTTTGTCTACAACATATACAGTAAGTAAGTTGTCTCCAGTCTATTATACTATTTTCCTCCAATAGTTTTTAGTTTGCTATACTTCTTTCCTCTAATAATTGGCAGTAGTATTGTCTGCAGTCCACTATACTTCCTTCCTCTAATACTTTGCCTAATTTTCTGTACTTTTTTCTGATTTTTCCTGAATTTTTTCTAATTTTTAATGAATTTAGTAGAATTTTTAGAGGAAAAAAGAGAAAATGTACTGACAAATGCTTGTAAAGCATTGGCTAAGCATTGGCTCAGCAGGCATCATCCTATGTTCAGTCTCATATACTTAATAGATTCTATTTCTGGTTTGTTAAAATTTTTGTAAATTTTTGTAAGGTTTTTTTTTCTTTTTTTTGTTCTATCTTTGGACAAGAATACTACTATTTTCTCTTTGCTATTCAAAGTTGGTGTTCTCACCATTATTCTGTCCCTTTCCATGTGTTCTCTAGAATATTCTTTTACTCCACTGGTCATAGTTTTTTGCTTTACTAGTTGTTTTTATCATATATCTTGTTTTTATTTTTCTCTTTTTTATTAAGTTTTTTCTAGAAAAGGTTTAATGCCTCTTGTTCCAGTTCCAGTTCTTTTTCAAGAGTTTCATATGTGAGATAGGTTATATGTTTTCTATATAATTTACTTTAGTTTTTTCTCTTTTTCACTATCTTTCTCTCTATATCTATAGTTGTTTTTAGAACTACTCACAACACTTTTCTTGAGTTGTTTGATACTTATCCTTCTTTTTCTATAACTACCATTATGGTTAAACCAAATATTTGAAATAAATTGTCTACTACTAATGCTCGTCTTTCTGGTCTTTAGGTTATCTCTTCTAGTACTAGTGAGTCTTCAGACTCACTCAATGTTATCTTTTGTATCAGTTCTAGAACTAGCAAATACATTTATCCCAGAGGATGCTCATGTGCTTGTCATACTGTTAGACACTTCTCCAAGAGTGTCTCTGCTGCTGAGAACTCTAAAAAAACATCTTCTAAGCTCTTTTCTACCTCTGAAAAGGAGGAAAGTAATAAAGAAAAGGTTAGTTCTAGTTCCAGGACATTTACTGTCTCAAAAGTTACTATAGGCAAGCTCTTTCATAGAGTTGTCTCTCTCCAGCTCTTTGTTGCCTCCTTTTCCTTTACTTCTGAAGGAAGAACACATTTTATGAGTTGGAATAACCAGGTTGTGTCTGAAAAGAGCAGAGATATTATCTCTAGGGTAGTCTCTGCCCCCCAGATCTTTATGTCAACTAGTTTGATACTTCATGGCACAAATCATGGAATAGCTAAGTCATTGTTCCAATTGGAAGGTAGTAGTATAGGGTCAGACATCTGTAACATGATAGATGACCATAACATATTAGTCATCTATTACAGTAACAGCTTACCTTAGATATTACAACTAGAATAAGTGATATTGTTATATCTGATATTATATATGATAGTGACTTCTAGAATAGTAACTATTGTATTACATCTCTTTCTGGTCACTGTAGCTATCTAGAGACTAATACTAGAGTTCTCACTTTGTTTATTTTGTATATTGTATACTTTATTCAAAAGCATACTATTGAAAGCCATCCAATTGAACAGTTTTCTTCTATTATAGGAGCAGGTTCCCTTATATGGTACCTGTTCCAGGCTATATCTATAATAGAATAGGATCACTTCAAAATCTCATTTCAGACTGATGCTCTTTCTCTTGTAGAGACAATGAGGACCTTTTATAGTTCTAACTTATCTCAGGAGCCATCTCCAAATATAAAGATAGCAGTTGACAAACCACCAGTAGTAAAGAAAGCTCTCTTTACTACTATAACTAATAAAAAGAGCAAGAACAATAAAAGGCCCTCTTTCTTTACTAATATTCCTGTATCTTCTTAGAATATGTCCCTACCAGCAATAGTAGTCTTAAGGGTGCCTCTTCCTCCTCAACCAGTCAAGGCAGTTATTCAGGAAAAACTTGATAAAGTTTTCTGTTGAATTGCCCTAACTACTTATACAAATGTTTGTTGGTCTGTGCACTTGTCTCCCATGATCATATGACTTTTACTAATAACTATATATATCTTACATAATTCTTTCCATACTATTTATATCTTTTTCATATTATATTCCTAGATATTTCCCATTAGATTAATAAATGCACAAAAAATAGTTTTTTCTTTAGGAATTGTTTTATAACATAACCTTCTCTTCAAGTTTTCTTGTTCTGAGAAATTTTTCTATTGTCTTTAGTTTTCTTCTTATCTTTTTTCTCTTTATCTTTTGTATTTCTTATTTGATCACCCCTACAAGATTTTAACTATAAATCTCTCCAGTAATTCTCTTGAGAACACCTTTTTGTCTTTTTCTTTTTCTTGTTGCTATACTTCTTTAGCCTCTTCTCCATACTCTCTCTTAAACTCTTTAACCATTCTTTAGGTTTTCTTTACTTTTCCAAGTATCCTTTTCTACTGTATACCACTTTTATTATACTAAGAACTTTTTCTTTCTTCTAACTACTCTTTTATTTAGTATTTTTTCTACCTCAAATTTCTCTTTTTTCTCAATAATAACTTGTTTTGGTGGGATTTTCTTTTATCCTTCTACTTGGGGTTTGTACAACTATACTCAACTTACATTAACTATAGAATGTATCTTAATAGAACTAGATAGCTCTAATTCTATAGTATTGGTCAAGACAATTCTTTTGATCCTGTAAGGCCCCACAAACTACTTTGTCAACTTTTCTGACCTTTTTCCTACTATCTGCCATTTAAGATCCTTTGTACTTAATAGTATCAAGTCCCCAAATTTGTATTCTTCTACTTCTTCTTGTTTTCTGTTTATATATTTTTTTATCTTCTCTTGTGCTTTCTCCAGTACTGCTCTTGTTTCTCTTTAGATTTTTTTTTATTTTTTCTACAAACTTTTCTGCTATCTTAAATTTTCCTTTTTTTCTTTCTTTAAATCCCATTTCAGTAGTCCCCAGCCACTCTGGCCACTGCTCCTGCCTATAATCAATAAAGACCCTTAAATACTATTCTAGTTCCTAATTGATTCTCTCTATCTGTCTATCTGTTTGAGAGTAATAGGCTGTCGATGGCTTTATCTGGATTCTCAACAATTTGTTTAACTCTCTTATTATTTCTGTTGCAAATTGCACTCCTCTGTTTGATATGATGCTTTCTGGAAGTCTATACAACTTCTAGATGTAGTTCCTAAACAGTCTAGCAAGTTCTTCTACTGATGTTTTTTCTGTAGTTGGTATAAAGTAAGCTATTTTACTGAACCAATCACAAACTACTAAAATTGCATCATAGCCCTATGCCAAAGGTAGCTTGGTAATAAAATCTGCTAAAATATGACTCCATAGTTTTTCTGGAATTGCATTGGGCATTAGTTTTCCTACTAGGACCTCACTTCTATTCTTATATTGTTGGCAAGCATTGTATTCCTCCATATATCTTCCCACCTCCTTTGTCACTTCTAGCCATCAATAGTTTCTTGTAACCAACTCTATTGTCTTCTATCTTCCCCTATGTCCTCCTACTAGTGTATCATGATGTAAGTGTATTACTCTCCTTAGTTCTCCTTCTGGAACATATATTTGTTCTTCTTTCATGACTAGTCCTTCTTCAACCATTTATTTCTCATTTCTCAGTGTTTCATTTTTATTTTCTTTAGTTTTTCCACTGCTTTTACTATCTTCTTATGTTCTCTCTATACTTTTTTGATCTTTTTCCTTAGATTATTTTTTTCTACTAATGTTTCCATCCTTTTTATCTACCCTGGCTTGATTAGTATCTAGTCTTGGTTGTTGTTTTCCACCCCCTTCTACTAATCCAGTCTCTTGCTCAACCTATCTGTCTTTCTCATACTCTTCTCTGGGATGTGCTTAAGAGTGAAGTCAAACTGTGATAAATATAACACTTATTTAGTTTGTCTCCAGTTTAACTTTTGACTAGTTATAAAGTATTAGAGATTTTTATAGTTTGTCCAGATTTCAAATTTTACTTTCACTCTTTTTAAGTAGTGTTTCCATGATTCCAAATACTGAATTACTACTAGCATTTCTTTGTTATGGATTTTATAGTTTTATTTAGTCATATTTAATAACTTAGAGATGAAGACAACCAGCTTTTACTTTTTATTCCCACATTTTACCAATAGTATCTCTCTTGTCGTATAGTCTGAGGTATATACCTCTACTTTCATCTCCTTATCTAAATCTGGGATAGCTAAGACTAGCTCTATTGTAAACATCTCTTTTAATTTCTTAAATGCTTTTCTTTGTTTTTTTCTCTACCTCCACTTTTCTTTCTTTCTAATTAGTAGGTGCAAAAGAGCTGCAATTCTAGCAAAGTCCTTAATAAATTGCCTATAGTAGTTTGCAAGCCCTAGAAACTTTTGCATTTTCTTTATATTTTTTGGTACTGGCCAGCATAGAACTCCATTCACTTTCTTCTTTTGCATTTCCATACCCCAAGATCTAATTACCACACCTAGGAATTCTATCTCTTTTACTTTTCACCAACACTTTTCTGGTTTAACAAACAGATCATTTTCTTCTAGTTTCTTCAATATCTTCTCTATCAGCTTATCATGCCCTTTTTTAGTGTCCATAGCCACTATTATATCATCAATAAATGTTGCTGTATTTCCTTGATTGATTATATCTTGGAATAGATTATTCATTATGGTCTAGAAGGTAGCCAGGGAATTTGTCAGTCCAAAATACATAACTATTGGTTTATATACCCTAATATATGTTATGAATGCTACCTTCCATTCATTGTCTTCTTTGATCCTCACATTATTGTATCCCCATTTAAGATCAAGTTTTGTGAACACCTTTTTTCCTATTCTATCTAAAATATCTGTAATTAAAGGTAGAGGGTACCCATTCTTTACTATCTATTGATTTACATAGCAATAGTCTTGCACTATTTTTCTTTTTCTATCCTTCTTTGCTACAAAATGGACTGGTGAGGTTTGTGGCAATTTTGACAGCCAGATATATCCCTTTTGTAGTTGATCCTCTATGAATACTTGTATCTCCTCTCTTTTCTCTCTTGACAGTAAATACACTTTTCCCTTCCTTGGCACAAATCTCTTTTTCAACTCTATTGCATGGTTCTATGGCTTTCTAGTAGATATTTTTTCTGATTCTTCCTTCCTAAATACCTTTTTCTACTTCTAAAATCTCCTAGATACCAATTCCTCTACTGTTTTTTCTTTCTTTATCTTTCTCATTTGCCTTTTCTCCTGTATTTTTTGCTTCTTCTTTCCATATATCAATGAATACCATATCATTTTCACCTCTCTTTTCTCTTAGTTGATCTCTGGGTTATAGACAACTAACTATAGTATACCCAATATTACCTCTGTCTTTCTCAAATTGCATATATCTATTTATGTCCTCTCAACATATTCCTTAAAGAACATATTGCATTCTACCTGATAAGTGATTGCTTCTTTCATATTTATAGTCCCATTTACATTTTGTACCAGCAGAGGTTTTTTTAGTCTTTCTAGCTTAAATCTCTTCTCTTTTACAAACTTTATGTCTATGAATAGACAGGCCTGTTGTTCTACTATCCAATAGTACTTTTACTACTATCCCTTTATGATTTTCTAGTTTTTTCAGCCTTACTTTTATTTACACTTCTCTTAGTAGCTGTAGTATACACTGTATATCTCTTACTCTCTCAATGTTGTCTTGATAAAAAACTTTATTTTTCAGTTTTTCTAGGTGCAATATACTGTATATATTTGAGGAGACTAGCTAGAAGCTCCTTTATTGTCTTTTGCTGACTCTTGTAGTATTTCTACTACTCTCTCCTCTTTCTTTGCCAACAGTTTTTGGCTATATGGCCCCACTTTCTATATACATAGTATATTCTATCTCCCTCTCTTCCCCTATTGATATCTATTGCATTGGGGTCTTTTTCTAGCCCCTATCTCCCTTAATTGCTCTATACTCCTTCTTTAAAGTTCTAGTCTCTTTCTCTCTATACAATCTGTCCTCTTCTTTCTCTATATGATCCTCTACCAAAGCCTCCCCTAGGCTGCATATGTCTCTATAGGTGCACTATATTTTTCTCTAATATTCTCTCTTGTACTCTACTCTGCCTTTGGTTTCTATTTAATCTTTTCTACCATTCTTCTATTATACTAGAGGGGATTTCTACCTCTACTAGCTTCTTCCTTGTTAGATTTGGGACAACATTCCTCTAATACACAGGGAATGGTACCTAAGACAACATACTAAAGCTACCAATTACCATCTAGTACTACTACTTCAACCTTAATCACTTCTATCAACCACTACTGATCTCTACCTATATTTACCAACCAACCTCTTACTATACCTACTGTAGACCTAGCAATAACCACGCTACAGCAGATAGAGCTGGTAACTAGATTACTGAGCATTTAAAAAGAAAGGTATAAAAACCCTGATGGAAGGAATCTTAGCCATTAATCTACTAGTTGATATCTGAGACAATTAACTTACTTTTGTGTTATGGGCCCTGGCCTTAAGCACCAATAACTCCAAAAAAAACACTTAAACAAAATACTTTAGCACTATATCTACTCAGTAGGACCTATACCTACTTTTGCAGATGAAAACAAATTTGATAGAACTAATTAGCTATTTTGAAAACAAATAATCAAAGTAGCAGCAATTTCAAGGGATGTATATAGATACCTTAGTAGATCTATAAATAACTATTATCAGCATCCATATTAACAAAACTACCTGTAGAAATCCTATAGAATTCTGACTTATTGTCTTTAAAGAAATGGACTATCTATGATATCTGGACACTTGGACTACTCATGTTCAATACCAAAAACCCTGTAGGTCAAGGGATTAATATTGACAGCATTGCTGTACAAGCTTGAACATTATATATCAACAACTATAAAAAGGCATTAGATATAGCCAGATTAAATGCTAAGCAAAACCTATAAAATATGACATACACCAACAACTCTAACTTTGATACTACATCACTAGCATGTGGAACAAATGGTCAAGCACAAAAGTCCTAGAGGCTAATATTTCAGATGAGAATTTCAAGAACATTGTTATAAACTTACTACTGAGTTCATAGAACTCTGTTGTAGCTGTATTCTATGATGTCAACATAATATTTTCAGAAGCTATCTCTAGAGTTTAGATCTAGAACACAAGAGTCAAGAGAAACTGTCCCACTTACATAAGATAGAGTACTATGGCATTGCAAACAAAGATCCTAAAACAATGACCAAGGACCTCTCTTATCTGCTCAAACTCCAAATGCAAAAGATGAGGTCATATTATAGAGATGTGCTACTAGAAGGGAAATGAAAAGGAGGAGCAGTTCTTATCTAGTTTTGGCAAAAGAGAAGGAATTAGAGAAATGGCAATAGACACTAGACAGAGAGGTTTTAAATTTGGTACTACAGCTAATATAGCCACTATAGAAGAGGAGAAAGATAAACCAGTCTTTGCTTTAATAACAACAAATGACAATGAACTCAAGGTACTTACTGCTCTACCCTCTGAAGAAACCTCATTTCCTGACAAAAACTCAACCAACAGCTCTAGACAAAAAGTTGAGCAGGAACTTGACAAGATGAGGGTAAGAATAGATAGAAAAGCATTTGAAGAGTATATTATTTGTTGTACAGAATCAAATAGCAGAATAGAGACCCTTACCTTACTAGACTCTAGAGCAAGTGACCATTATTTTATCAACTATTCATTATTCATATCATATACTCCAGTGAGCCAACCTATTACTGGACTAACAGTTGGAAAAAGGGCTATTTTTGATATTATTGGTAGAGGAAATGTCATCTTTAATGCAATGGTAGAGGGTATCAATAGAAAAGTAACTCTAAAAGATACATTATACATACCTAGTCTGAGATCAAATCTCATTTTAATATCACTTCTAGAAGCAAAAGAAATTAGCATTAATTTTGACTAAGATAGAACAACTGTAAAGCTACTAAACAGAATCTATTAAGTATGCTGTATTATATGTAGAATAATAGTGCTGATAAATCATGTACCTAATTGTTTCCATAGTCTTTCTTTTACTCAAAAATCCAAATAAATTAATTAAAAATTGGAAAAAAAGCAGAAAATTAGGTAAAGTATTAGAGAAAGGAAGTATAGCATACTGTAGACTATTAGAGAAAAATAGTATAATAGACTGCAAACAAGACTACTGGTAGTTATTGGAGGAAGGAAATATAGTGAACTATAAACTATTAAAGGAAAGAAGTATAACGGACTGTATGTAATACTACTTACTTTGCACATTGCAGACAAAACTACTAGAAAAAAGGAGTATAGTACATACACAAGACTACTCATTGTTATACTTACATAGACTGTTGGAGGAAGGAAGTACAGCAATCTAACAGACAATATAGTATTAACTCCACTTAGAATTAATAGAAAGTTTAAGTTGGGCTAGAGGCCCAGATAAAAACCTTATCTACTATGTATATGAAAAGAATATGGAAAATAATGGTACTGAATAAACATAACAAAGCTTTACCTAATCACGACTAAGATTTACCTAATAGCTCTTTTTTCACTCAAATATTCCAATAAATTCATTAAAAATTAGAAAAAAGACAGGAAATTAAGGAAAGTATTAGAGGAGAAAAGTATAGCATACTATAAACTATTAGAGGAAAGAAGTGTAATGCAGTACAGACAATACTGCTAAAGGAAAGAAGTATAGCATACTGTAGTACACATACAAGACTACTTACTGTTATATTTACACAAACTGTTGAAGAAAGGGAGTACAGTAATCTAATAGATAGCATAGTATTAACTTTACTTAGAATTAATAAAGGGTTCAAGTTGGACTGGAGGCCCAAATGAAAACTTTGTCTATTATGTATGTGAGACCAAATATGGAAATGATACTTACTGATTAATTGTATCTAATTATTCCTATACTTTTTTTTTTTACTTAAAAATATAATAAATTCATTAAAAATTAGAAAAAATCAGAGAAAATTGAAAAGAAAATTGTAATTTACTTTCTTTTTTTTTTCTTTTATTTTAAAAAAATTTAAAATAGTAAATTCAATCATTATAACCTTTCTTTTTTCATATTCAACCCAAATTGGATAAGAGTGAAACAAATATATACAAATATATAGTGATGGTATTAGCTTATTGACTTCTCTATTTTTAATTACTATCCTCTATCCTTTTTCTTTGTTCTTTTACCTCTTTACTTTTTCTATACTTTAACTAGATACCAGGCCCTAGGTATAAAGGAAACAGTACTCTACAACTGTAGTGTAGAGTGTGGTTAGTGTAACTAGACTCAGATCTACTTTTCTAAACAGACTGTTTTCTTGAGCAGTGCTGCAGTAGTATACCTATATACCTTTTTATTAGTAATCTAGTACTTAGAGTCTATTGTGATCCTTATATGCAAGGGAATAACAACTGCTTCTTAAGAGAGTTGTTTAAAGTAAAGATCTTCTTCTTATGAATAATAGTATACTTTTATTCTTAGGATAGTTGTAAGTGAGATAGTAAAATCATTATGAGAGATAGATTTTATTGAAGAAGAATGTCAAGCTAGGAGAGCTGAGGAACAAGCACAACAACATGTGGTTATTTCAGAGAACTATCTACCTGCTTTGCTCTAAAATGTTTCTCCAGCTTCTATTTAGAATAGAGATAAGGAAAAGGGAAGAAAAAGATTTTACTTGACTCCTATATATATTCCATAAACTCTTGAGGATGCTATACTTGATTTATGTAGACATCAACTTACTGAGCAATAGCAAAGGACCATCCAGGAACCTAGAGCACATATTACAACAGTAGAAGCTAAAAGATAGAGACAGGTAGAAGAGGTTTAAATTCATTAAATAATAAAGGAATAGAGAAATGAAAATGCAAATGCTCTTGATTATGAAGGGCACTAGAATAGAGGTGGTAATGGAGACCTAAATATAGATAGGAATATGCAAAAAAACATTCTAAGAGTTATAAGTAACAAATTTCATTGATTGTTGATAAATGAATTCTAATTAGATATTACAGGATGTTAGAGAAGGAAATATTCAAGAGTTTGATATAGAAGATAATATGATTCAGGTATGTTGATTTGTG
>Ga0153941_1000758_pt1 | contig 13592 bp, 12 predicted proteins | sample TSNJ025MetaG_FD_104733 | JGI IMG/M metagenome (GOLD analysis project Ga0153941, IMG submission 104733) | Attine ant fungus gardens microbial communities from New Jersey, USA - TSNJ025 MetaG | ecosystem: Host-associated > Fungi > Mycelium > Unclassified | place: USA: New Jersey, Brendan T. Byrne...
AGCTGTTGGTGTGAATTCGCTTTATAAGACATATCGTGTACCTCGCATTTATGATATGTCTCTATTATACTACATTTGCTCTGAAAATGGAAACCCAGTGTCTACTTTTGACACCCTAATCAATATTTAATGATAATATAATTAATTGTAAACCAGCATATGTCCTTCCCCATCCATCTCCTCTAAATGTGAAGTGGTTTAAGGATAATCCGGAATTTTTAAATACAAGAGTTTTCCAAATAGAAAAAGCAATTCATAAAGTGTTGAAGATAAAATAGAAATGTTTATTATCACGAAATGGTGATATATCAGTATACTACCCTGTTTCTGTAAAGTTAAATTTCATTCTTCCATCGACCGTAATTCGTCAAGTGTTTTCGTAACAAATTTCCCTTCGTTGGCTTCTAGAATAGACTGACGCAAAGCAGTCATGTTAGTTGAACTATAAAACGGGTCAGCAACGAGGGAAATCTCAAATGGAATTTTCCCTTGTCTTAAAGACTGACGTACGAAAATATTAAACGCCGATGACATGTTCAAACCTAATTCACTAAAAAAATTTCAGCCTGTTCTTTTAATTCCTTATCAATCATGATATTCAAGTTCGTTGTTTCAGCCATGATATAATCGCCTTTCTTAGCTTTATTGTTTAGCAATAACAGAATAACACATTTTACGCGCAATGCCAATACATTGGTGCTTGCGACGCTTGCGACCCCAAAACGAAATAAGGCGCGTACACGTTTTGAGCGGGATAATGTGATGCTTACACGATTAAGTGAAGAAGATCAGGAAAGTAATTCAATGGACCGCCTGATCAGATATAAAGAATAAAGGTCAAGTCCGGTCCATTGAAGTGTAGGTTTTGTATCGTTATATTTGGGCTCTCAGCTTCATATAATAATCGTTACGATCCCATTCATCGTTTGCCGGATATGGCGCGTACCCGTTCAGGGTAACTGCTTTCATACGCTGAGTGGCTTCCGGCATAACTTTTGTCACAATTTTTTCGCAATTGATATCATGGAAAAAGGAATCGGCTATTTTCAGCAGTTCGGACAACGCTTTCTCATTTTCATACCCAGCGACATTATCAATCCGTAAAACACTGTGATTATTATGATCTCCTCCAAAAATTTCAATTGTTCCTATAGCCCTGTTTTTCTGCTTGTCAATAATGCTGAAACGGATAAACCCGTGTATTTTATATGCTTCCAGCCAACGGTTGATGAAGTCCAGCATTTCGCCCAATGTCTGAGAACCATAACCAAAATCACAATTTTCGGAGTTCCCCTGTACGCTGACGGTAGGATTCTTATAACATTCCAATAAATCGGGTGCATCGTCCAACGATACAAAACGTAATAAAAAGTGCTCACTCTCGTATGTGGGGCAAACGTCATATGGGTCAGGTTTACCGCATTTGAGCAGGTCAATCACTTCCTGTTCTGTTTTGCACCTGTCATAATCACCAGAGAGTTTGTCCGCTCTATGGTATGTAATCCCACGATTCAGATTGATATGCAGATATTCAGCCAGCGCATCCAGACCCTCGTTTTTAGCAACTGTATTAAATGCACGTATCCGAATACCTTTGTGCATATCCTTGTCACATGGCCATTCGCCGCATTCAAAGCAATACTGTAACCCTTTTGATCCGCAGCAAGTCTTAATCTCACAATTATCGTCCTTACATCTGCAGCCGGAACAATCTACATTGTAGCTGCAAAGGGAGCATACCAACCCACATATTCCATAACTTTTTTCAATATCTTTCGCTGTCATTCGTAATACCTCCGTTTGTGTGCTTATTGTTGCATGAATATGATAATGAACTTTATTCATGATCATATTACACGAGCTAAATGATTCGCAATTGGCTTGTTGTATACATTACTTCATGATATGTAAGCATTAAATCATGATATGAAGATTAATTATATCACGACCTTCGTTCATGATCATGTTGCACTCTCCAAATGCTTTGTGCTTGGTTCGTTACCTTCATTAAATCATGATATGAAGATATTATATCAGGTCATTTACGACAGCAGTATGTCACTAATTTTCATACAGTTTTTGAATTTCAACAGATTTTTCTTTGAGCATGTAAATGATTTCAATCGGTTCAAGCACCCGCACTTTATCCCCAAAACCAAGCAGCAGCGAGAACCACATACGCTCATTTTCAATACCATGTATTTCCATGATACAATCACCGTTTTCGTGCTCCTCAATGACTTTACCTTTCAGATACTCCGTCACCGATATGCGTGCTTCTGCTTTGCACAGCAGCTTGATATCATAGATCCGGCGGGTATCGCTGCGCCATTGGTGTTCAAGCAGTCCGGGAATGTTATCGTGCTGATGTGTCATCGTTTCATCAGTCACGGTAAGGTTGGAAATACGGTTGAGTTTAAAAAAGCGATAATCATTTTTATAGGTGCAGTATGCTAAAAGATACCACGCGTACCAGCGGTAGTTAAGTGCCAGCGGTTCCGTTATACGACGGTTCAACCGGCCTGCGCTGTCTGTATAGTCAAAGGAAATAAGCAGCCTGTCATGAATGGCATTTTCAATTTGGCGGACATATTCAGGGATGTGATCCCCTTCCTTTACTATGCCGAAGTCGATAAATACCCGCTGGGCGGTATCGTTGTATTGCCCGGCGGTCAGTAGTTTCTCAAGGGTGTTATTGATTTTTTGGTTATCATATGCCGAACATAATCCCTTAAGCGCGGTTATGATAAAAAGATAATCATCTACCGTGGTAATCTGCTTGTTCAGCCTGAAGGTATCAAGAATTTCATATCCGCCGGCTGCGCCGGTTGATGATGATACAGGGATACCTGCTTTGGAAAGCGCCTCAACATCTCTGACAATCGTGCGGGTAGATACCTCAAAACGTTCTGACAGCTCTTTCGCAGACACGATATTCCGGTTGAGCAGATACATGGTGATTCCGATCAGACGATCTATTTTCAAGTCAGCTTCCTCTCTTCCTTTTTACATGGGTCGCAGGTACTGAAGTGCATATTGAAAATGAAATGATTCGTTTTCAATTGCAGCCTGGATTGTTGGATTCAGACATCTTGTGCATGTTCGGTAAAACTGAGCATATTCTGCAAAACTACAGCGCCAGTTGTAATGGTAATCATCAAAATTATTTTACACCAATCCGTAAATTTTTTAAAGGGAAATAACTTTAGCCATAGTCAGATCCATAATCAGATCCATAGTCAGATAAAAAAAAGAAGAGAAAGTACGGCCTGCGTACTTTCTCTTCTTTTCTTATAGAAATAAATCATTTAATCATAAAGATTTGGAGCAATCTTCGGATCTTCCATATTATCTGCCGTATACCACTGGCATCCTGTATCTACATCGGAAACAGTTTCACCTTTTGTTGCCTTTACACAAAGTTCAACAGTCTTATAACCAATCTGCAGCGGATCCTGTGTTACTGCGCCTGCAAGTCTGCCGTCTTTTACCGCACTCTTGATTAACGCACCGGAGTCAAAAGCAATACCGACAATGTCTTTACCAAGCTTGCCAAGGTTTGCGTCACCGTTAACAAGACCTTCGCCTGAATGCTGATTGGAAGCGTAGATGCAGATGGTATCCGCTTTGTTCAGTAAATTCTGGGCATCAATGGAAGAAAGCTCTGCCGTTACCTGTGCCGGAACCGCTACGTCAATAATAACGTCCGCACCATCTGCTTTATCAACCCATTTGTCATGGCCTTCAACAGATACTGTTTTACCGTCTGCTTCGATTAATGCCTTGATTCGATCAACAAAACCGGAACCGCGGGCGGTGATGGATTCAGATGTGGCATCCTGATTCATGACTCCGATTCTGACCGGTGATGCTGCAGATGCAATGGTTTCCTTGATTAATTTGTATGTTTCTTCTGCCGCAAGCTCCCCTGCTGCATAGTTGTCTGTGGAAGCGTTTGCTACAATGGCTCCCTCTGGCGCACCAGGAACGCCGGAGTCAAATCCTACAATAGGAATACCTGCCGATTGTGCTTTTGTAATACCTTCCAGACATGCTTCCGTATCAAGTGCCGCCAGTCCGATTGCCGGAGGGTTGTTGTTCAAAGCATTGTTGAACATATTAACCTGCTGTGCAATGTCTGATTCCGTATCAGGACCCTGGAAGTCGATTTCTACGCCGTATTCTGCGGCAGCCTCTTGTGCACCCTGTAATACTGCCTGCCAGAATTGATGCTGGAATCCTTTAGAAACAAGGTAAATCTTGCCGAGCTGTGCGTCTTCTGCTGTTTCCCCTTCAGGAGCTTCCGCTTTTGACTCTGTTACTGTTTCAGCAGGTTCTCCTGTTGCTGCTGTTTTGTCATTACTACCGCAGCCTGCAAGCATCACTGCCGCCATTGCCGCCGTTAGTAAAACACTGAGTAATTTTTTTTTCATTTTTGTTCCTCCTCGTAAAATTTTTTATGTAAATCCCGCTATGGGAATTACCAACCCAGACAGCTTTCTCATTAATTCTTTTTCCTCCTGTTAAGAACATCCATAAATACTGCAAATACCAGTACAATACCTGTAGCTGCCTGTTGATAATGTGTCTGCAGGCCGATAAAGGGAAGTCCCGTTTTTAATATGGACATTATAAAGACACCAATTAATGTTCCTGAAATCGTACCGTAACCGCCGCTCATGGAAGTTCCTCCGATTACAACTCCCGCAATGGCATCCAGCTCAAATCCGCCTCCGCCTCCCGGCAGGATTGTGGAATAAATGGACGCATAGGCAAGACCGGCAATGCCTGCCATCGTACCGCTGATTACATATGCCAGTGTTTTCCATTTTGCAACATTGACACCGGATAATCTGGCGGCTTCGCTGTTGCTGCCAAGTGCCAGGATATATCGCCCTGGCCTTGTTTTATTAAGAAGAACAGATGCCAGTACAGCCATAATCATAAGAAGAATGAAACCGGTGGGAATGAGAATGTCGTTTTGGTTAATCTTAAATATACAACGAAACCATCCTTGTTCTGCTGTTGCCTGCGGCCATGTAATGCTTTGTGCTTTTGTAAAAATTGATCCAAGGCCTTTGGAAAGCATCATGGAACCCAGTGTTGCAATAAACGGAGGAAGCTTCATATATGAAATCATCAGACCATTTAATAAGCCAAATAAAGCACCGATTAATATACATATAATCAATCCGAATGCTATGGGCACATTATATTTGGTAACCAGACATCCTGAGACCAACGCAGAACAGGTGAGTACCGTACCGATGGAAAGATCAATACCATCCGAGGTAATGGCAAATGTTACGCCGATTGCCATAAGGCCGATATAATAAGAAGCATCAAAAATATTTACCAGCGTGGAATAGGTCCTGAACGCCGGATTAATCATTCCGAAGATTACGTATAATGAAATAAGTGCTAAAAATGCAATCAGTTTCTGCGTGCCAATTGCTTTCACAACCGGATTTTTAAATAGCTTTCGTATTTTATTGTTTTTCACTAATATTTACCCCCAATTAATTTCGAAGTGTTGCAGCATGCATGATGATTTCCTGAGATGCTTCTTCAATTAAAAATTCTCCGGTTTTCCTGCCTTCACACATGACTATGATTCTGTCACTCATTCTAAGGATTTCCGTCATTTCTGAGGATATCATTATAATTGATTTCCCCTGCTTGGCCAGTTCGTTCATCAAATGATAAATCTCATTCTTTGCGCCAACGTCGATACCTCTTGTGGGTTCGTCGAAAATTAAAATATCGCAGTCTTTCGCCAGCCATTTTGCAATTACCACCTTTTGCTGGTTACCGCCGGAAAGGCTTGCTACCTGCGTATGTGCCGTTGGTGTCTTGGTCTTTAATTGATCAATATATTCCTTTGCTGTCTTTTCTTCTTTTTTCCGATCAATAAACAGACCCTTTGTAAACTTTTCCAATGATGACATGCTTGTGTTTTCCACTATGGTTTTATCAAGTACCAGACCAAACCGTTTTCTGTCTTCCGACAAATATCCGATTCCTGCTTTAATTGCATCCTGGGGACTATTGATTATCGCCTTCTGTCCGTTTATGTATATATCCCCGCTTATCTTTTTGTCAGCGCCAAACAGTGCTCTTGCCGTTTCGGTCCTTCCTGCCCCCATCAAACCTGAAAATCCAAGAATTTCACCTTTTCTGAGTGCAAAGCTTACATTTTGTACCATTTTTCCGGCATTTAAGTTTTCCACCTTAAGAACGACCGGCGCATGATCCGGTATATTGCTTTTTTCCTTCGGTGTTTCATATATTGTCCGGCCCACCATTCTGTTTATAATGTCATCCTTTGTACAACTTTTTGTGATCAATGTTCCTGCATATTCCCCGTCACGCATTACAGTTACCCTGTCCGTTATCACCTTAATCTCATCCATGCGGTGGGAAATATATATGATTCCCAACTCTTTCTTGCGTAAATCCCTGATAATTTTAAATAGCTCTTCAATCTCCGTTTCAGTCAATGCTGCCGTAGGCTCGTCAAAGACAATCAGCTTAACATCCTTTGATATTGCTCTGGCAATTTCACACATTTGCTGCTTGCCGATTGTCAGGCTGCTCATGATTTCCGCCGGGTCAATATCAATATTTAATCTTTCAAAAAGCTTTTTTGACTCCTCATTCATTTTTCTGTCGTCTATGAATTTACCTTTCATAAATTCCCTGCCGATAAAAATATTCTGTGCCACTGTAAGCTGCTGCATCATATTAAGCTCCTGATGCACGATTGCAATACCGGCATCCTGCGCTTCCTTTGGATTTGTGAATGCCACTGTTCTGCCTTCAAAAACAATTTCACCCGCATCCTTGGAGTAAATACCGGTCAGTACTTTCATAAGGGTAGATTTCCCTGCGCCGTTTTCTCCCATAAGTGCGCAGACTTCACCTTTCCTGATTTCCAGGTTTACCTTTTTAAGAGCATGAACACCAGGAAATGACTTATCTATTCCTTTCATTGTTAAAATAATTTCGCCCACATGTCCACCTTCCGTTTCTTGTCTTAATTCAATTCAGGCGATAATATCTCCGGAATTCCGTTTAACATAACATACCCTCCGTTTTATCCCGCATTAATATCATCGTGCAATTTGCACAAATAAATGTATGGTTACAGCATAAAACATAATAATATTCACTTCAAATACTATTATTTTATAACAAATTGTAACTATCAAAATATTTTATACCCATTATGGTTATTTGTCCGGAGCAGCTCCTGATAAATAAGCCTTAAATCAACTGTTACGCAACTGCTACCTGAAGTTGACAAAATGCACATCCACAGATATAGTAATTATAGATATGACATGGTAAAATATTGGAATGAGCTGGGTTATAGAAGTAATTAAATAGCCGAATAATTGGAGAAGGGTAAATTAAAATGGAAAATATGATATTACGCGATATGCTGCCTGATGAAGGGAAAACCCTGTATAAAAAGGCGATAAAGGCATTTTCTCCCATAGAAGCATTAGGTGCATCTGTTCCGAAGAAGGCAATTGTAGCAACAGTGGACGATGAAATTGCAGGAGCTATGTTTTTAAAGGTGTTTCATGGTAAGGAGGGAAGGAAAATCGGTTATCTGGACCTGGCATTCACGGCCAAAGCGCATCGGGGACAGGGAATCGGAAAGATGTTTTATCCTGCGGCTGTAAATAAGCTGAAAGAAGAAGGCTGTGATATTATTACAGCCATGGTTAAGGATGATAATGTGGCATCCTGGGGATTGCTTGAGCGCCAGGGTTTTACTTCTCCGGGGTTCCTGGATCTGATCCGTGAGTTTGGATTGGGGACCAGCCTGATGCTGTGGTTTAAAACTATGCTTTGTATTGCCAGCGGTATGAACTTCTGGTGGTCAAAGCCAACAAAGGCAGTTAAAAGCTCTGTGGAAATAGTTAACTATCTGGTCTTGAATCTGTTTGCTGTTTTGGTGCATTCGGTTTTAATTGCTGTAAGATACGGCGGTTTTACGCCAATTAACTTATTTGCCTCTCTGCTTGTTATGTCGATAGGGATACTGGCAGGTTATTCAGGCACGCTTTTTGACAGTGAGAACTGGCGTTTTGGTCTGACGCGGGGTGGTCTGGCAATAACGGTACTGTTAATGGCAGGCGGTACATTCTTCCCGATACTGGGACGCTGGTACCCGGTGAAATACCAAAAAACTGCCGAACAGAAGAATGCACTGGGACGACAGGCAGCATGTGAATGGGGTATCCTTTTGGGTATCTATATCCTGTTTACATTGTTAAAAGTGGATAATGATCTGTTGAAGAGAATGCAGCAATATATCAGTATTTTCCTGGTTTACCGTATCATAGCGATATATCCTGTTGTACATTTCGGCGGAGGGCGTGTATTTGACTGGAATAAGGTGGTATTTATTATTCTGGCTGTTATTACATTTGCTGGGGTCTGGTGGTTATAATAATTTCTTTGACAGATACAAAACCAAATCATCATCGTTTTCAACCATGCCATTTTGTTCAGCCGGCGTCTCACCATTCCAAACGCCGGTACCGTCGGGGATATACCCACGCTTAACATACAGCCTTTGCGCCGGACCATATCCTGAATGCAGCCCTACCCCGAGGCAAACTGTATCGGCGTATTCAGCGGCAATGGATTCAATTTTATTCATCAGCCCCGTCCCGATTCCGTGCCGTTGGAACTTCTCAAACACAATAAAATCCTTGACCTCGGGGATATTCAATCCAAGAAACGGCACAGCGTCCTTTACTTTTGGCAGGAGTGTTACATATCCGGCGATTTCATCGTTTACTTGTGAAATAATCACTATTCGTTCGCCGCGTTCCTGTTCGTTCAGATAGCTTGCAAATACTTCGTGAGGTCTATTCCAACCCTGGGCGGTAAACTGCGCGAGAATGGGGTCTATGTCGGCAGGAAGCATTTGCCGGAAGGTAAGGTTCATGTCTTTGTCTGTATTCATATGTCTCATAATCATTATTCCTTTCATTTTTTGAATTATAAAGGAGCAGAACCATAAATGCTGTCGCTCATATAGAGAAATCCTTCTTAAGGCTGTGCCGAATAATAACTTGTGCTAATTCGCTTCAGAAACGACCAAAAGTATGGCTATTTCTGAAACAAAAGCACAATTAATTATTCAGCAGATCCTAAGAACAAATCTAGTGTGATTATACATCAGGATTACAGCTTAATCAACATGTTTTCAGGCGGGTATGGCTGTAGGCAGCTTGTAGGTCAAATGAAGTGTTATTGCATTTTGGTATGCATACTATTTTATTTTCGTATATGAAGTCATAAGACGTAATCAACGGCAAGGTAAATAGGTAACCATGCCGCCTGATTTCTTTTGTATTTTAATGTTCTTTATTTTCAGTAGTTAATTCAGGCAGACCGGCTACTGATGTCAGCAGAGACAGCAGACCAGCCAACAGGGACGCTGACAGTACCATTGTCCAGTTCACATCACTGAGCACTGCTGATGTACCAAGAGATGCAAGAGCGGTTTGGGCTACGGTCTTAACGGCTCTTATTCCTGCGGCTCTCAACCATGTTTTGTTTAGCATAATCCATTCTCCTTTAGAGGTGAATATTCATAATGGAATATTCCTTTTCTATAAGGTATGCAGGATAAAAAATAAAATATTATTATACTGAATGGATGGAGATGTTATTTTGCAAATTAATATGAAAAAACACCTTATTTTCTATTGGAATAAACAGCCGCAGCATGTTATAATTTCAATATTACCAGAGGGGTCAAGTGCTGAAAAAGTACATTTCAACCTCCCTGATTTTAATATTCGCTAAAGATGCTTTAGAGAACAAAGCGAACAAATGGGAGCAAACATGAGAAAAATATTATTACTATTTACCGGCGGAACGATTGCTTCCATAAAAACGGAGAGAGGATTGGAACCGGTTTTGAATGCGGAGCAGATTATGTCATATCTGCCGGAGATATCGGAAGACATTCATCTGGGTTCCCGGCAAATCTGTAATCTGGATAGTACGGATATTGAATATCACCACTGGCTTGAAATGGCAGCGGCAATCGAAGAGAATTATGAAAGATATGACGGGTATGTCATTTGCCATGGAACGGATACAATGGCCTATACAGCAGCGGCATTGTCCTATCTTATTCAGAATTCTATAAAGCCAATTATACTTACCGGCTCTCAGCAGCCGATACAAATGGAAATCACGGATGCCAAGAAGAACCTTTATGACAGTATTGTCTATGCCGCAGATGAAGAATCTTCCGGGGTCAATATCATATTTGACGGTAAGGTTATAGCAGGTACCAGAGCCAAGAAAACCATGAGCTTTAGTTACCGTGCATTTTCAAGTATTAATTTTCCTGAAATTGCTTCCATGCAGCATGGTAAGATTGTACGGTATATAGCCAGTGATGCCCGGGAGGATACAACCCGGTTTTATCACGCCATGAATCCCAGAGTTTTTACGCTGAAAATCACCCCGGGTATGGCACCGGCTATCTTACGGACCATATTTGAGACATATGACGGAATTATCGTGGAAAGCTTCGGTGTGGGCGGTATGCCTGGAAGTATGATAGAGGATTTCAGACAGTTGATGAAGGAATATGAGCAGCATCCCAAGGTGATTGTCATGACTACCCAGGTAACCTATGAAGGCAGTAATCTGTCTACCTATGAAGTGGGAGAGCGGATAAAGGGATGTTTTCCCTATCTGGAGGCTTATGATATGAATTCTGAGGCTGTACTTACGAAGCTCATGTGGATACTGGGACAGGAAAATATGGATTATCATAAGATTGAGACTTTGTTTTACCGTAGGATCAATCACGACGTGTTGATATAATTGACGGAAAATTTGATAATAAAGCATCCAATCTGATTATAAAAATATGTCTGCCTGAGCAGACTTGGAACGGAGGTATAGTCATGAATCAGTATATTTTAGCGTTGGATCAGGGAACAACCAGCTCCAGATGTATTTTATTCAATCATCAGGGAGAAATCTGCAGTGTGGCACAGAAGGAGTTTACCCAGATTTATCCCAAACCGGGCTGGGTTGAGCATGATCCCATGGAAATCTGGTCTTCTCAGCTTGGTGTGCTGGCAGAAGCCATCAGCAGCATCGGTACCAATATCAATGAGATTCAGGCAATCGGTATTACGAACCAACGGGAAACCACGATAGTATGGGAAAAATCCACAGGGCGGCCTGTATATAATGCAATTGTATGGCAATGCCGCCGCACGGCTGACATGATCATGCAAATGAAGGCAGATGGAATGTGGGATACGGTGCAGAAAAGAACAGGACTGATACCAGACGCTTATTTTTCCGGAAGTAAGATTGCATGGATTCTTAACAATGTGGAAGGTGTCAGAGAGAAGGCTGAAAATGGTGAGCTTTTATTCGGGACGGTGGATACATGGTTGATTTGGAACCTGACCAGGGGTGAAAGCTTTGTTACAGATTATACCAACGCCTCCAGAACCATGCTGTATGACATTCATAATCTCTGCTGGGATCAGGAGATTCTGGATTATTTTAAGATACCTCTTTGCATGATGCCGGAAGTAAAACCGTCAAGCGGCATCTTTGGATATACGAAAGAAGAAATCCTGGGAGGCAGAATCCCTATAGCAGGTGCAGCAGGCGATCAGCAGGCGGCTTTATTCGGACAATGCTGCTTTCAGCCGGGAGATGTGAAGAATACATATGGTACAGGCTGTTTTCTGTTAATGAATACAGGAGAAAAGGCGGTCAGTTCCGATAATGGGCTGCTGACTACCATTGCGGTGGGTATTGACGGGAAGGTGGAGTATGCACTGGAAGGCAGTGTATTTGTAGCCGGTGCGGCAATGCAGTGGCTTCGTGATGAGATGCGTATGATTAAAAGTGCCGCTCAGTCTGAGGAGTATTGCAGAAGTGTAGAGGATACGGGCGGTGTGTATATGGTACCGGCATTTGCGGGTCTGGGAGCGCCATATTGGAATCCATATGCCAGAGGAACAATTGTGGGACTGACCCGGGGGTCCTCTAAAGAACATTTTATCCGTGCAGCTGTAGAGTCTCTGGCATATCAGTCTTATGATCTGATAGAAGCCATGCAGCAGGTGTCCGGTATCCGTCTGCGGGAGCTGAAGGTGGACGGGGGTGCATCTGCCAATCAATTTCTGCTGCAGTTCCAGGCTGATCTTGTGAATACCAGGGTAGCGCGTCCGGAATGCATCGAAACCACAGCTCTGGGCGTGGCTTATCTGGCAGGTCTGGCAACAGGATACTGGAAGGACCGTGAAGAAATACAAAAGAACTGGAAGGTAAACTGCTATTATACAGCCGGTATTCAGGAAGAAAAAAGAGCGGAACTGATAAAGGGATGGAAAAGAGCTGTACGCTGTGCATTGGTTTGGGCTGAAGAAGAATAGGTATAGCTGTTACCGGTGTAATGGAATGTCCTTTCGGAAGTTCCGGGGTGATACATAGTATACGGACTTGAATATGCGGGAAAGATGGGCAGTGGATGCAAAGCCTGTCTTTATTGCAATGTCAGCCAGAGATAAGTCTGTCTGCAGCAGCAGTTGGTGAACCTTGGTCAGACGGATATTGTTTAAATACTGTAAAAAGGTTGCACCGGTAACCTTATGGAACATACGGCAAAAATGATATTTGCTCATATGGACGGTTTCCGCCACCTGTTCCAGGGTAATCTCCTCTTGATAATGTTTATTCAGGTAGTGGATTGCATTTATGATTTCTGGTCTCACATTGGAAACTGACAGCGCTGTTTCAGGCATCATATCCTCCTGTATCATAGCTGACAGCTCTATAAGAAGCTGAAAGACAGCGCAATATTGCAGTTTCTCAGCAAGCAGCCCGGTTTTTTTGCCGGTATATTCTATATTTTTAAATAGATTAAAAATAATCTGAAAAGATTTTTCTTCAAGATGATAAATACCGGTAACCAGCTTTTGAAGGAGGAAATGACGCTCTGTATTTGATAAAATAATATCCAGTTTATTATCATTAAAATTCAGAAGATAGCGGCCATAATGAGAGGCATCCCTGCTTTCCGTGTAGTGGATTTCAAATGGACGGAGAATATACAGGTCACCTGTTTTTAAGGTATGACAGATATCATTCAGGAACAGATAACGTTCACCTTGCGTCTGAAGATAGATTTCGTAGGTATCATGATAATGTTGAACTTTCATATCATGCTTCTGATGACTCTGGTAATGATCTATGAAAAAGGAGTTGTATGGAACAAAGGAAGTTAAGTATGGATTATTTTCTTTCTTTTTCATTTAATGAATACTCCGCGGTCTGTGGTTTGCTTAGCATTACTATGACCAATATTTTTCAAGGACAGTAACAAATTTTTCAAGAAGTAGCTGCTCTTCCTCCCCAAATCGGGAAAAAGAGGTACTGTCAATATCCAACACACCTGCTACTTTACCATTATGGTGTATGGGAATTACGATTTCTGAATTAGAAGCACTGTCACAGGCGATATGTCCGGGAAATTCGTGAACATTGTCTATCCGCAGGGTTTTATCCTCTGCAGC